>Ga0157374_10003059_pt1 | contig 14030 bp, 12 predicted proteins | sample M25metaG_FD_115308 | JGI IMG/M metagenome (GOLD analysis project Ga0157374, IMG submission 115308) | Miscanthus rhizosphere microbial communities from Kellogg Biological Station, Michigan, USA - M2-5 metaG | ecosystem: Host-associated > Plants > Roots > Rhizosphere > Soil | place: USA: Michigan...
CCCTGCACCAGTGCGCGTCCGATCTCCAGCGTGCTGCGTTCCACGCCGCCCGCGTTGAGTGCGGGCAGCAGTTGCACGACCGTGATGCGCCGTCCTGGCATGGCGGGTTTCAGTCGGCCAACGTGTACTGCGCCCCGCAATAGGGGCATTTGGCGCCGCCGGTGGCTTCCACCGGCAAGTACACCTTCGGATGCGAGTTCCACAGGATCATGCCCGGCATCGGACACGACAGTGGAAGGTCGGCGTGCGTGACCGTGTAGCGATTCTCCGCATTGGCCGGGATGAGTTTTTCAGAAGGCGCCTTCGACGGCGACGGATTGGAGACGGCGGCTTCGGACATCGGACGACCTGCGGAAGGAGAAAACCACGGCGGGCGGACCGGAAAGTCTAGCAAGTTGCACGCCACGGCGTGCGAACTGTTAGCTAATTCACAGCAATCGGTTGCGGCGTCGCGCAATGCCGCGCGCCGGCGAGCGAGTAAGATGCGCCAAGCCAGCTTTTAATCGATCCGGGGAGGATGCTAGACGTGGATTTCAACAAGCTCATCGCTCGCGCGAAAAACATTACGCTGTCGCCGAAGTCGGAATGGCCGGTGATTGCGGCCGAACCGGACACCGTGACCGGTCTTTATCAGAACTACATCATCATCCTCGCCGCGCTCGGTCCGATCGCGCAGTTCATCGGGCAGGCGGTGTTCGGCATCAGCGTCCCGTTCTTCGGTTCCTTCCATCTTCCCATCGGCACGCTGCTGATGCAGCTCGTGCTCACGTATGCGATGGGACTTGCGATGGCGTTCATCGTCGCGCTGATCATCGACGGACTGGCGCCATCGTTCGGCGGCGTGAAGAATCAGGTGCAGGCGCTGAAAACGGTCGCCTATGCGTGGACGCCGGTGTGGATTGTCGGGATCCTGCAACTGTTCCCGTTCCTCGGCGTGCTCACCATTCTCGTGCTGCTCGCGGCGCTGATCTATTCGATTTATCTGATCAACCTCGGATCGCAGCACACGATGCAGATTCCATCGACGCGCTCGGCGGGTTTCACGGCGGTGGTGATCATCATCAGCATCGTCATCGGCTTCGTACTGAGCATGATCATCGGACTTGTCAGCGGCGTATCCGGCGCGATGAGCGGCGCGATGCATTCGCCCACAACCATCGGCGCGCTCGACGGCGACGATCGCCGTGCGGCGGCGCTCGGCGCGATCATCGCCGGCGCACAGCAGGCGAGCACCAAGATGGAAGCGGCCAAGAACTCCAAGGATCCGAATGCGCAAGCCGCCGCCGCGCAGCAGGCGGTGGCCGCGATGATGGGCGGCGGCGATCAGGTCGAGGCGCTCGCGCCCGATACGCTCAAACCGTTCGTGCCGGACACGCTCTCGGGCCTGCCGCGCACCAGCATCGAAGCGGCGCGCAACGCGGCAATCGGCATCCAGGTGTCGAACGTGAAGGCGGTGTATCAGAACCCGCAGGGCAGTCCGCGCATCGAACTGGAAATCACCGACACCGGCGGCGCGAAAGGCTTTCTGGCGATGGCCGGTTTCGCCGGCATGGAAGAGGACAAGCAGACCGATTCCGGCTACGAGAAGACCTATCACGACGGCAACCGCCTCGTGCACGAAGAGTGGAACAAGAGCGGCAACGGCGAATACACCGTGATCCTCGGCGACCGTTTCGTGGTCGCGGCGAAGGGCAGCGGCGTGGCGGACATCGGCGCGCTGAAGGCGGCGGTGGCGAGCGTGAATCTGTCGGGACTCGAAGCGCTGCGCACGCAAGGCGTGAAGCGCGGATAAGAAAAAGGCGCGAGCGGTTTTGCGCCGCTCGCGCCGGGTTACAAAACCGTATTACTGCGCGTGCGAATCCAACGTGATCCGCACCGGAATCTCGTCGCTGACCGCCGGCACGTACTTGTTGACGCCGAAGTCGGAGCGCTTGATCGTCGTGGTCGCGTCGAAACCGGCCGACGCCTTTTTCAACATCGGGTTGTCGCCGATCTTGTTGATCTTCACGTCAAGCGTTTGCGGCTTGGTGACGCCGTGAATGGTCAGATCGCCGGTCACTTTCAGGCCCGCACCGGCCTTCTCGATCTTGGTGCTCTTGAAGGTGATGTCCGGGAATTTGGCGGCGTCGAAGAAATCCGGGGACTTCAGATGTTCGTCGAGTTTCGGCACACCGGTGTGCAAACCGTCCAGCGGGAACGTGATCGAGATCGACGACTTGGTGAGATCGGCGGTATCGAGATTGAAGTCGCCGCTGAATTTTTCCAGCAACGCGCTCGGATTGGAGAATCCGAAATGGTTCCAGCTGAAGATCACCTGGGTGTGGCCGTTGTCGATGTCGTACTTCTGCGGCGCCGCGAAAGCGGTCGTCGCCGAGACGGCGAGAAGCGAGGAAAGCAAAATGCGACGCAACATGAGCAAATTCTCCTTTTGATGAATCAAACGATGCGACAAACCTCGTCGAAGGCGTAACGCGCTTCGCGTGGATGAATGACGGCGGGATTGCCGTAACCGATGTTGATCAGGAAATTCGATTTGGTGGCGGTGCCGGCGAAGAACAATGCATCGACTTTCGCGTTGTCGAATCCCGACATCGGTCCGCAGTCCAGCCCGAGCGCGCGGGCGGCGATGATGAAATACGCACCCTGCAGCGACGCGTTGCGGAACGCGGTGGTGGCGATGACCTCTGGCTTGCCCTTGAACCAGGTAATCGCGTCGGGCGATTCCTTGTAGAGGCGCGGCAATTCTTCGTAGAACGTTTCGTCGGAACCGACGATCACCGTCGCCGGCGCCGCCATGGTCTGGTCGACGTTGCCGTGCGACAACGCCGTCTTGAGTTTTGCTTTCGCCTCGGGCGAGCGCACGATCACGAAACGTCCCGGCGAGCAGTTGGCGCTGGTCGGTCCGAGCTTGGCCAAATCGAACACCGCGCGCAACTGCGCATCGTCGACAGGCTTGTCGAGCCATGCGTCGGCCGAACGGCGGTACGTGCGCGCGTTGCGGAAGATCGTGTCCAGCGCTGCTTCGGAAATCGGTTGTGCCACGTTTCTCTCCCTGAAAACTCGCGAGTTTGCCTGAATAGCGGTGACGACGGACGGAATCAAGGTTCTATCAATAGAACGATCCGTTCTGCCGCGTCTTTCACGTGGGATGACCGTGCCGCGCCGGTTCGGCCAGCACGCAGCCGGCCGTATCGCAGACCACGTGTTCGAGCTGCAGCGTGGCGTGGCTGATGCCGAATTGTTGCGCGATCAGGCCGCGCACCGCGACCAGAGTTTCGCTGTCGGAGGCGATGGCGGCAACGTCACGTTCGATATGTGCCGTCAGCAAGACCTGTCCGCTGCTGACCGACCACACGTGCAGATCGTGCACGCCCGCCACGCCGGGCATGTCGCGCAGCGCGGTTTCGATGGCGGCCACATCGATGCCCGGCGGTACGCCTTCGAGCAGGATGTGCACGCTCGCCTTGAGCAGCGTCCATGTGCGCGGCAGCACCCATAGACTGACTGCGACGGCCACGATCGGATCGATCCGCGTCCAGCCCGTGAGTGCAATCACGGCACCGGCGACGAGCACGCCGAACGAGCCGAGCATGTCGCTCCAGACTTCGAGATAGGCGCCTTTCATGTTGAGGTTGTGTTCGCTGCCCGCGCGCAATACGCGCATCGCGATGAGATTCACGATCAGGCCGACCGCGGCGAGCACGATCATCATCGTGGTCTGCACCGGTTCGGGATTGCGCAAGCGGCCGATCGCCACGACGAAGATGTAGATCGCCACCAGAATCAGCACCGCCGCATTCAAGGCCGCCGCCAGGATTTCGAATCGCGCGTAACCGAACGTGCGCTGCGCATCCGCCGAGCGCTTGCCCAGATGCACCGCCACCAGCGCGATGGCCAGCGCGGCGGTGTCGGTGAGCATGTGCGCCGCGTCGGAAATGAGCGCGAGGCTTTGCGCCCACCAGCCGCCGATCGCCTCGGCGAGCGTCAGCGCCGCGGTCAGCACGAGTACGAAACGCAACGCCTTCTCAGGTGCGCGCGAATAGTCGTGCTGATGTCCGTGCGCATGATCGTGCGCAGCGGAATCATGCGCATGTGAATCATGCACATGGGAATCGTGCACGTGGGAATCGTGATGCCGCTCGTGGGCCATTGCTTATTGTGCCTTCAACCGGGTGCGCGGACTACAATGCGCGCATGTCCACACCCGCCGACAGCCGCGCCGATTGCTGGATCATCACCGACGGCGCCGCCGGCAATGTCCGTCAGGCGCGCGCGCTCGCGGGCGCCATGCGCGTGCAATCGATCGAACTCACGCTGAAACTGCGCGGTCCGTGGCGCGCATTCGCGCCGCGATTTGTAAAGGCGATGCGCCTCGGCGTGCCGAAGAACATCCGCTGGCATCTCGCCCCGCCGTGGCCGGCGCTGGCAATCGGTTGCGGTCGTCAGGCCGCGTCGCTGACACGCGCGCTGCGCACATTGAGCGATGGCAAAACGTTCACGGTGCAGATCCTCGATCCGCGCATCGATCCCGCGCTGTTCGATGCAGTGGTCGCGCCGCGTCACGACGGACTCGAAGGACCGAATGTCATCCGCACGCTTGGCGCGCTCAATCCGGTCGATGAAGCGTGGATGACCGAGGGGCTCGCAGCGTTTCCGTTGCTCACGCAATTGCCGACGCCGCGCACCGCGCTGCTGATCGGCGGCCAGCGCCGCGGTCTGGAACTGACCGACGCATGGTTCGATGCGTTCCTCACGCGCGTTTCGGCACTCGTCTCGCGCGGGCGCGGGCGCGGCAGTTTGCTGATCGCCTGTTCGCGGCGCACGCCGGATGCGTGGCGTACGCGCTTGCGCGGACTCGTCTCCAACGGCGCCGCGCACATCTGGACCGGCGAAGCCGACGGCGAGAATCCTTATCAGGGCTATCTCGGCGCCGCCGACCGCATCGTTGTCACGCCCGATTCGGTCAATATGATTTCCGAGGCATGCGCGACTGGGAAACCGGTGTTCACGCAGTTGCCCGCGGGCGTCGGCGGACGCCTCGCCGCCTTCCACGCCGAACTGACCGACCAAGGCTGGCTACACCCACTCGATGAAAATGTGGATTTTTCCACATTGAAGCATCCGCCGCCGTTGCGCGAACTGGGCGTGGTCGCCGGCGAACTGTGGCATCGCCTCGAAGCGAACCGGCCGGAAGTGGCCGTGGCGTTATCGCGCGACTAGACCGGCGAAATCCAGTCCGAGCGATGAAGCGACTTCCAGCACGCCTGTCGCCAGCGCCTGCAGTGCGTCGTCGCGCGACGCCAGGCGCGGCCGCATGTCGAGCGTGCAATCCAGCGCGCGCTTGAGCAGCCCGGCGTGCGCCGCGCTCAACCGATCGGCGGCGGTGGCGTCGATCGCTCCGCACTGCCTGGCGATTTCGATCAGATCGGCGCTGTTGCCGCTCGTCAGCAGCTCAGGTTTTTCCTTTGCTTGTAGCAACACCAGCGTCTGCAGGATGAATTCGATGTCGAGCAACGCGCCGGCGCCCTGTTTCAGATCGAGCAGTTCGACGGTCGAGCGATCGCGTTCGCCGCGCCAGCGTTCGCGCATGGCGGCGATCTGCACACGCACGTCGGCTGCGTCGCGCGTCTGCGCAAGCACGGCATCGCGCGTTGCGCGGAAACGCCGCACCAGTTCCTGATCGCCGCTGATCGGTCGCGCGCGGACCAGCGCCTGCGTCTCCCAGATCCACGCGCGGTCGCGTTGGTATTCCTCGAACGCGTCAATGCCGACGACGAGCAATCCTTTCGCACCATCCGGACGCAAGCGCACGTCGACGTCGTAGAGTTTGCCGGCGTGCGTCTGCGTGGTCAGCCAATGCACGACGCGCTGCGCGATGCGCGCGCAATAGCGCGATCCTTCGAGCGGACGTTCGCCATCGCTTTCGACCTGCGCGAATCGGCCGTCGTACACGAACACGAGATCGAGATCGGATGCGAAACCCAGCTCCGCGCCGCCGAGACTGCCGTAGCCGATCACGGCGATGCCGCCGCCGGGCAGGCGGCCGTGGCGGCTCGCCACATCGCGTTCGGCGAGCGCCATCACGCGATCGATCACTACTTCCGCCGCATCGCTGAGCGCACGCGCGGTCGCCACGGCATGGCGTCCGGCGCGATAGTCCAGACCGATGCGAAACGCCGCGCTCTGTTTTTCTTCCTGCAGGATTTCGACTTCGCGCTCGTCATCGTCCACCGGCACATGCGCGACGCGGCGTTCGATGCCCGACGACAGCACGCCTTGATCCGATGCCGCTGCATTGATCGCCGCGCCGAGCAAATCGTCAAGCAGCAATGGATGCGCGATCACGCGTTCGGCGAGCAGCGCGCTGTCGGCGAACAGCTCGACGACGCGCCCGCGCGCAACCGGCTGTTCTTCGAGCAGCACGAGATAAGCGGGGCGGCGCAATACGGTTTGCACGAGACGCAGCAAGCGCTCCAGCGCCGCCGCCGGCGCGATGGACGCCGCCGACGCGGCGATGAGGCGCGGCATCAGCCGGTCGAAATGCGATCTGGTTTTTCCGGTCAACGAACGCGCGGCGGGTGCGGCAATGAGCGCTGCGAGTTGTGCGTGCAACGCGTCCGCATTTTCGAAGCCGAGTGCGGCCAGTTCGGTTGCCTGCGATTCGCCGGCGAGCAGATGCTGCCACAGCCCGCCGGCCGTGCTGTCGCCGGCGGGCTCCACGCGCGATTGCACCGGCGCCAATACCGATGCGAATTCTTCGCTCACCGCTGCGCGGACGCGCGCCGTTTCGGCCGCGAGCGTCTCCCAATCGGCGTGGTTCAACGATCGCGCGAGACGTTCGCGATCGAATACATCGTTCGGCAAATCGTGCGTCTGCTCGTCGCGCAGCATCTGCACGCGGTTTTCGAGCCGGCGCAGGAAGCGATACGACTCGCGCAGCACCTTCGCGCTCGCCGACGACAACGCGCCGATCCGCTCGCACGCAGCGAGCGCGGGCAGCAATCCGTTTTCGCGCAGCGAAGGCTCGCGTCCGCCGCGGATGAGCTGCAGCAACTGCACGATGAACTCGATCTCGCGGATTCCGCCGGGCCCGAGCTTGAGATGCTGCGACAGGTCCTTGCGCGCGACTTCGGTGTCGATCATCGCCTTCATCTCGCGCAGACCGGCGAACGCGGTGTAATCGAGATAGCGGCGATAGATGAAAGGCCGCAACATCTGGATCAGGCGTTTGCCCGCGACGATGTCTCCCGCGACCGGCCGCGCCTTGATCCAGGCGTAGCGTTCCCAGTCGCGGCCTTCGCGCTGGTAGTACTGCTCCATCGCCGCGAAGCTCAGCGCGACGCGGCCCGCGCTGCCAAACGGACGCAGGCGCAGGTCGACGCGGAATGCATAGCCGTCGACGCTGATCTCGCCGAGCAACTTGGTGATCGATTGACCGCAGCGTGCGAACCACGCTTCGTTGGCGATTGAGGGCGTGCCGTCGCTGGCGCCGTTTTCCGGGAACGCCAGGATGAGATCGATGTCCGACGAAAAATTCAGTTCGCCGCCGCCGAGCTTGCCGAGTCCGAGGATGACCAGCCGCTGGCGTTCGCCCGCGTCATTGCGCGGCACGCCGTGACGTTTGCTGAGCGTGCGCTCCGCGAACTCATACGCGCAGCTCAGGCACGATTCGGCCAGCGCTGACGATCCGGCGACGGTTTCTTCGACCGTGTCCAATCCGTTCACGTCGCGCCAGATCAGGCGCACCGCTTCGAGGCGGCGGTAGCGGCGGATGGCGTGCATCGCGCCGGCTTCGTCGATCGTGGCGGGCAACGTGAGCGGGCGCGCATCGGCATGGCGCGGATCGGACATCACGGCAAGACCCGACGCCGCGAGCAGTTCCGGATCGCGCTCGATGCTGGCGAAGGCGAAATCGCTCGCGATCAGCACGCGCTGCACGTGTTCGGCGACGCCGGCGTCGTCGTGGAACGGCACGCCGGCTTCGCGGCAGCGCGCGATCACGCGCGCGTAACGCGTGGCGACGAACTCGCTGATGGCTTGCGGCAACGACATGCCGGAACTCAATCCGGCCGCCAAATTGGAAACGTCATCGAAAGAGCCGACGGGTGAGCGAACGCGGATGGTAACTCAGGCTGTCGACACTTTGCTTCACACAACTTTACCTCGGCTACACAGTGCGCAAACACTCATCCGGGAAGCTGGCCGTGGGGAAATTTCTCCCCAGGACACAAGCGAGGATCGATCATGCAATCGAAGTTCAAAATCCGTCTGGTCTCGGCACTGCTGCTGATCGGCGTCGTCGCCGCGGGCGGCGCTGCCATCGCGCAGGGCTCGCATTCCATGGTGATGCATCATTCCGAAGACATGGTCGCGCACGTCAACGGCATGCTTCAGTATATCTACGACGACGTCGGCGCCAGCGATGCGCAAAAAACCAAGCTCGCCGCGATCAGCCAGGCGGCGACCGCCGATCTGGGCGTGCTGCACAACGAACTGGCCGGCACGCACGAGCAAGTGTTCGCCCTGCTCACGCAGGACACCATCGACCGCACCGCGCTGGAAACGCTGCGCGCCGGGCAGATGCGCGTGGCCGACGATCTTTCCATACGCCTCACGCAATTCATCGCCGACGTGGCCGAGACGCTGACCCCCGCCCAACGCAAGGCGCTGGCCGAGCACTTCGCGCAGCACGCCGGTCCGTAACGGCATGCCGTGCTGCCGCTTGCGATTCGCCGCGCTTGGCGACAGAGTTCGGCCGTAATGGCCGAACGAATCCTGGTGGTCGAAGACGATGCGCGCCTCGCCGAGATGTTGTCGGAATATCTCGGCGGGGCCGGCTTTCGCGTGACCGGTGCGAGCGCCGGCGCGCTGGCGCTGCAGCGACTCGCTGAAACCGTCTACGACGCGATCGTGCTCGATTTGATGTTGCCGGACATGGATGGATTGGAGTTGTGCCGGCAACTGCGCACCAAATCCGACATCCCGATCCTGATGCTCACTGCGCGCGGCGACGCGACCGATCGCATCGTGGGACTCGAGATCGGCGCCGACGATTACCTGCCGAAGCCTTTCCAGCCGCGCGAATTGCTGGCGCGCCTGCGCGCGATCCTGCGCCGGCGCAACAGCGCGTTCGCCGAGCGGCCGATGTGTTTCGGCCGTTTGGAGATCGATCGCGCGGCGCGAACCTCGCGGCTGGACGGCGAGCCGTGCGCGATGACTTCGTACCAGTTCGCACTCCTGCTTGCGCTGGCGGAAAACGCCGGGCGCGTGCTGTCGCGCGACATACTGCTCGATCTGGTCAAGGGCGAATCGCTCGAAGCGTTCGACCGCTCCATCGACGTGCACATCTCGCGCATCCGCGCCGCGATCGAGGAGGACCCCAAACACCCGCGCCGCATCATCACGGTGCGCGGTGCGGGTTATGTGTTCGCCAAGGCACAGGACTGAATCGACATGCCTCGTCTCCATCTCAGCTTCTATCTGGCCTTCGTGAGCAGCCTGCTGCTGTTCACGGCGATGGCCTTCATCCTGGTGCACCTGGACGGCGCCCCGGCAGATTGTCACCGCATCCACGTGCTTCTCTCGCTGCCGGCGCTGGCTCTCATCGTCAGCGTGCTGGCGTATCCGATAGCGCGGCGGCTCACTTCACGCGTGGCGAGGCTGCAATCGGCGGTGGAATCGTGGGGCGCGGGCGATCTGTCGACGCGCGTCGCGGTCGAGGGCAACGACGAGGTGGCGCGGCTCGCTACGAGCTTCAACAGCGCGGCGCAGCGCATCGAGGAGTTGGTGGGCGCGCACAAGCGTCTGCTCGCGAATGCTTCTCACGAATTGCGCACACCGCTGGCGCGCGTGCGCATGGCGGTGGAGCTGATGAAGCAATCCGCCGATCCGGTGCGCAAGGCCGGACTCGATCAGGACATCGCCGAACTCGATGCGCTGATCGACGAAATCCTGCTGGCCAGCCGGCTCGATGCGATTTCGCCGGCTCCCGTCACCGAGAGCGTCGATGTTCTGGCACTCGCGGCGGAAGAGTGCGCGCGCTATCGCGACGTGCAACTCGACGGGGTTGCTTCGCTCGTGCGCGGTGAGGCCAATCTGCTGCGGCGGTTGCTGCGCAATCTCATCGAGAACGGACTGCATCACGGCGTTGCGCCGGTCGCGGTGCGCTTGCTGCGGCAGCCGCAGCGCGTCGAGATCGTGGTGACCGACCAGGGTCCGGCGATCCCCGCCGATCAGGCGCAGCATTTGTTCGAACCGTTCTATCGCCCGGCCGGAAGCAAAAGCGGTGGCACGGGACTCGGCTTGGCGCTGGTCCGCCAGATCGCGGAACGTCACGGCGGCACGGCGCGCTACACGCCGACGGCCGATGGTCACAACAGTTTTCGCGTCGAGCTGCCTGCGTAGCGTTTCGAGACGGCGCTACGCGCCGTTGCGCACCACGCAATTGCGCCCCTGTTCCTTGGCTTTGTACAGCGCGCGGTCGGCCGCCTGGAAAAGATCGTAGGCGTTCTCGAACTGGTGGTCCTGCGTGCTGGCGACGCCGATGCTGATGGTCACCGTCGTCTCGGGCATCGGGTTGTTCTCCAGCGTCTTGCGCAGCGATTCGGCGATCTGCACCGCGTCGGCGCCGTTCGCACCGGGCAGGATCAACGCGAATTCCTCGCCGCCGTAGCGACACACGCTGTCGCCGCGGCGCACGCCCTGGCATAGGCGGTCGGCGACGGTCTTGAGCACTTCGTCGCCGCGCCCGTGGCCGTAGGCGTCGTTGAACTGTTTGAAATGATCGATGTCGACGACGAGCAGCGCGAGCGCACTTTGCGAACGGCGCGCGCGATCGAATTCGATGTTGACGTGCTCGTCGAAGAAGCGCCGGTTCGGCACCTTGGTCAGCATGTCGGTGCGGCTCTGGCGGCGCAGGTCGCGCAAACGGCTGGCCAGGGCGAGGGAGAGCAGCACCATCTCCATCAGCGAGCCGACCTGGAATCCATTCTGCGTGAGCATGTTGTGCGGCAGCAGGCCGAACACTTTCAGCATGTAGGCGAGCACGCCGACCAACAGCATGCCCCACGCGATCATGAAATAGCGCGCCGGCTGATAACCCTTGAGCAGGCCCAGCGTGCCGAGCACGATGATCATCACCGTGACGAATATGGTGAGCACGGCCAGCGGCAGGATCAGCACGCCGTAGGCGAAGAAAAACGACGCGGCAAGCCCCAGCCCGGCCAGCGCCTGCATGGCCACGGCGACGCGGTCGAGCCTGCGCGCGAAGCCTGCCGTATCGAGGAACGTGCGCGTGAACTGCATGCCGAAGATCAGCGAAAACGCCAGCATCACCAGCAGCGCCTGGTTGCCCCACGCCGGGCTGTTCGGCCAGAAGAATTCGAAGGCCAAGCCATTGTGGATCGCGAAATACATGCCGTAGCTGGTCGCGTACAGCAGGTAGTAGAAGAACGCGCGGTCGCGCGCGATCAGGAAGATGAAGAAGTTGTACAGCACTAGCACGATGAAGCCGCCGTAATAGATGCCGTAGACGAGCTGCTCATCGCTGAGCGCGCCGATCAGCGCATGCGGCGAATACAGGCGAAGGCTCAGGTCCAGCGCGCCGTCGGTCGCGCCGCGTACGTAATAGGTGCGCTGCGAATGCGCGGGGACGCTCAATTCGAACAGGAAATCGCGATGCTTGAATTCGCGCGTGCCGAACGGTGTGCGGTCGCCGGTGGCGGTGTGGCGCGGCGCGCTGTCGTCGTGGTCCGCCCACAGGTCGAGATAGTCGATGAGCGGATAGTCTTCGCGCAGCAGCGCTTCGTAGTCGCGCTCGCCCGGATTGCTCACGGTGAAACGCAGCCACCACGCCGAATGCGTGAAACCGAAATTCGTGCCGACACTTGGCGCAGGCTTGAATGCGCCGGCGTTGCGCACGGCGTCGAAATCCATGCTGCCGCTGGGGTCTTCGAGCACGTCGATATGCTGCTCGAGCGAAAGCTGCGAGAACGCCGGATTCACCACCACGGGCTCCGTGGCGCACGCGCCCACCGAGCCCAGCGCAGCGATCAGCACGACTGCCCAGACGATATAAGAACGGATCAGTTGCATTACGGCGACCGGACGCCCCCTTCCCGCGATCCCCAGTCTATTCCACGTAGAATAGCAGGCCAGCGCTTGGGGGGAGTTATGGTCATTCGGAATTTACTCCGCGGGGCGATCGCATTCGCAGGGCTGTGGCTGGCCGGTTGCGGCAAGACGCCATCCGGACCGCCGATCGCCGATGGCGCCGCCGTGGCCGGTGGCGACGGCGCGATCAATCTCGAACAGGGTTGGGATGCCGCCACGCAACAGCGCGCCTGGTTCGCACCGTTCGGCTCGCGCCTGATCCCGACGGCATGGCTGCAGGCGCTCGAACGCGCGGATGGCGGACACTTCATGACGACCGACCATCTGGACGCGCTCGGCTTCCTGGTGCAATCGCCGACGCCTGCGAATCCGCAAGGATTCCCGGTCGGCTTCACGCAGGAAACCGACCGCGACGGCACCGCGTGGACGGGCCTGGGTTGCGCGGCATGCCACACCGGCGAAGTGCGTTTTCACGGCACGCGCATTCGTATCGACGGCGGCCAGGGCGATCTGGATTTCAATGCGTTCGAAGGCGAACTGCTCGCCAGCCTGCAGGCGTTGCTCGCCGACGAAACGCGGTTCACGCGCTGGGCCGACGCCATGCAGGTCGCGCCGGATCAACGGCCCTCGCTGCGCCTAAAATTGAACGCGCTGACGACGAATCTCGCCGCGCGGCATGCGATCAATCAGGTCGAAGTGCCTTACGGTCACGCGCGGCTGGATGCATTCGGACAAATCTTCAACGCCGTCGCCGTGCAGTTCCTCGGCATCGAAGCGAACCGCCGCGCGCCAGATGCGCCGGTGAGTTTCCCAGTGCTGTGGGGCGCGCCGCACCTGGATCTCGTGCAGTGGAACGGCTCGGCGCCGAATGCCGGACCGGGACCGCTGCTGCAGAACGTAACGACCGCGCTGGCCGTCTACGGACAACTCGACATCAACGAAAAGGGCGACCATTACGAATCGTCCGTCGATTTCGGGCAGCTCGGACAAATCGAGAACGATCTTTACAAATTGCGCTCGCCGCAGTGGCCGGAAAAACTGTTCGGCGCGCTGGATAAAACAAAAGTCGCGGGCGGCGCGGCGGTTTACGCGCACGAATGCCAGCGTTGTCATGAATTGTCCGATCGCACCCAAGCCGACGAAAAACTCAAGGCCGTGCTGACGCCGCTCAACGACGTCGGCACCGATCCGCGCATGGTGCGCAACTTCCTCGATTCGGAATCGGCGAGCGGCGTGTTCGAAGGCCGCAAGCAAGGGTTCGTCACCGGCGACACGTTCGGACCGCGCGCGAAGACGATCGATCTGGTCGTGCATGCGGCCATCGGCGCTTCGCTGCGTCATCCGATCGCGGCGATTCGCGATGCGATCGGCAGCTATCACAAGGTGATCCGCGCCGCGCTCGACCAGAATCCGGACTACTACAAAGCGCGGCCGCTCAATGGCGTGTGGTCGTCGGCGCCGTATCTGCACAACGGGTCGGTGCCGACGCTCGTGGAGTTGCTCAAGCCGCCGGCGGATCGCGTGGCTCGGTTCTGTGTCGGTAGTCGCGAGTTCGATGTGCAGAATGTCGGGGTCGTGGTCGACGACGCGAGCAACGCGACGCAGTTCGATACCGCGTTGCCGGGCAATTCGAATGCGGGTCATACGTACGGGACGGCACTTAGCGACGCGGACAAGCTCAACCTGCTCGAATATCTTAAGAGTTTATGAAAGGTGCTTCGAATAGTTGGCTCGTCATTGCCGCGAAGGCGGGAATCCAGCTTCCACTCCCTCTCCCGCTGGCGGGAGAGGGTTGGGGTGAGGGTGGCGCTTGATGTTTTTGTTGCTTTGATGGAGAGCACAAGCTTCCGCGGTTGAAGACCGCGGGTTACTTCTTTGCTGGTGCAAAGAAGTAACCAAGAAACACCTTTTTTTCTCAC
>Ga0157374_10003061_pt1 | contig 14024 bp, 13 predicted proteins | sample M25metaG_FD_115308 | JGI IMG/M metagenome (GOLD analysis project Ga0157374, IMG submission 115308) | Miscanthus rhizosphere microbial communities from Kellogg Biological Station, Michigan, USA - M2-5 metaG | ecosystem: Host-associated > Plants > Roots > Rhizosphere > Soil | place: USA: Michigan...
ATGAACCCCGAGCCGAAGGACGGGAATCGTCAGGTGCCTTAATGCCGCCGCTGCTGCCAGTGAGGAGAGAAGGCGCGCGCGCGTCCTGCTTGCCCAGGTGATGACGGGGCCGCGCGCCAGCGTTTCGCCCGAGCGTGGCGACCACACATGCCAATGATCTTCGGCTAGTGCTATGCCGGACTGCCGCAGCGCTTCGAGCGCACCGTCACCGTAAAGCCACGCCGGAGCGACAAAGCCATCGATCCCGCGGCCTATCACATCTTCGATAAGGGCTCGGCCGTCTTGGATCCGCCGGGCTGCTTCTTCGTGGGTAAGTCCGAGGAACTCCCCTTCTCCTGCCGTCATGTGGCGGGCGCGCAGCCGGTTCATTGTCCCTTCGTGACGCGCTTCGTCACGGTGAAAGAAGCCGTGCAGGAACATCTCAATTCCGCTGTCCGCCCAGCGGCGGAGCCGCGTCGCGAATGCTGATCCAGGAACGATTGGAGACTCATTCCAGTGGTTGGGCACGACCAGCATCGCCATACGGTTGCCGACCGAGCGCTCAAGTCGCCCTACGAGTTCATCGACCTCGCCTTCAAAACGAGGTGAGACGTCATGGATCGAGGCCAGCAGGATTCGCGGTTGAGCTTTTAGCATTTCGCCCCAAATAGCAGCCGCACCAGTCAATGCGAGCAGGATTGCCAAGCTTTAATGGACGATTCACTTGGCATTCAGCAGTTCTAGGGGTTACGCCACCACGATGAGGATCGTCGATGTTTGCGCTTTTTACACACCGCTTGGCGGCGGAGTGCGCACCTATGTCGAATCCAAATTTCGGACGGCCCCGGCCATGGGCCACGAGCAGATCGTCATTGCTCCGGGCGACCGATACGAGATCACAAAGATCGCTCCGGGAGCGATACTCGCCACGATCCCCGGTCCCACGCTAGCCGTGGACCGCCGGTACCGTTACTTCAACGATGAAGCGATGCTCCATCGCGAACTCGATCGCTGGAACCCCGATCACGTCGAAGCGACTTCACCTTGGGCGAGTGCATCGATGGTCAGCCGGTGGCAAGGAGCGGCAACGCGTTCCCTGGTGATGCACAGTGATCCGCTGTCGGCGTTCGCCTACCGTTGGCTGGGCGGGATTTTGAGCCGCCGAATGATCGACCGGATCTGCAATCCGTTCTGGAATCATCTTCGATCTTTAGATCGGGGCTTTGACGTTGTGGTTGCGCCGAGCCGCCAGTTGGCCGACCGTCTCCGCGCTGGAGGTGTCGAAAAGGCGATCGCCATCCCGCTTGGTGTGGAGCGCGGCAGATTTGATCCGGACCTACGGGACGAGAAGCTTCGTGCTGAACTCCTTGCCAGTCTTGGCTTACCGGACTCCGGAACTCTGTTGATCGGAATCGGCCGATTCTCATCGGAAAAACGGTGGGACATGGTCATCCGCGCGGTCGCCGAAGCGGCTCGTAAGAAACCGGTGGGGTTGCTACTAGTTGGCGATGGCCCACGCCGCCAGACGCTCGAACTCGCTTGCGCGCGTTTTTCGAACATCGAACTACTCATGCCGGTAACGGAGCGCGACGAACTCGCCCGACTGCTAGCTAGCGCCGATGCACTCGTGCATGGCTGTGAGGCCGAAACGTTCGGTTTGACGATCACGGAGGCTCGAGCAAGCGGCGTTCCGGTCATTGTTCCGAACCGTGGCGGCGCGAGCGAGCAACTCACTCGCGGAGCCGGTCGCGCCTACCGTGCCGGAAGCGAAGGTTCGCTCGCGCAGGCAATCGCGGCGTTCATCGACCGCGATCCTGCCGAACAGCGGCGCGTTGCAGTACAATCAAGCCGTGTACGCACGATGGATGAACACTTTCGGGAGCTCTTCGGCTGCTATTCGGCCCTTGCTCCGCGACCGGTTCCCGTGCCTGCAATCGACACTGCTATCGCGCCGGCAGCCGCCTCCGCACTCTACTGATAATCCGCTGTTATCGTTATCGTACCGGAATAGGTGCCGTCGGCGGTTGTCGAATTCAGTGTGATGGAGCCACCTACCGAGAAGTTGTTGCCGGGCGCACCGGAGTTGGTCAAAGTGATGGTGCTTGGCGAGTTCAGCGTAAGCAGCAGCGTTTTGGTCGAATCGCTCTGGTTGATCATCGTCACGGTCGGTGCGGAAATTCCTACCGTGTAAGCCTTGCTTCCGGCGACATTGAATTGCGCGACCACCGGCGCCCCTGTGCACGTCAGGTTTGCGCCACACGTCAAGGCTCCGGCTTGGGTTAGTGACACCTTTGAATTACTCCATGTGCCCGGCCCGAGGGTGATCGTTCCAAGGTCCATGTTCTGGAGTGACGTCAGTGTGAGCGGTTTTACGACGCTGGCCTGCGCTGTGGCGGTGATCGTTGCGGCTCTGGCGGGCGCGCACAGAAGCGCAGCCGCGGCAAGGGCGGGCATTATTGCAGCCTTCAAGAACCAATTCCCCACTTCCGCCCTCACCGAGCCAGACGCAACTTTGGTGACTGCAAGGTTCACCAAACTTTCGGATAGCAGTGGGGGTTTGAAAGACGGTTAACATACTGCTCACCTTACGAGCGCCGCCCGATGGTCTCCTGAACAATGCGCTCGAAAAATTCGCCGGAAGGGAAGCCAGCATCAACCCAGCGATCTTCTATCATGCGAAGTGTGCGAGCCACCTCCGGCCCCTGAGGGATTCCGCGCTCGATCAGAGCGCCGCCGCCGATCGGCATGTGTGGGATAATCCAGTTGAGAATTGCTGCTGCTTCATCGGCTCTTCCGGCGAGGAGAAGACGATCGACCGCGCAGTCCATTCCTAACCGGTAGGCGAGGGCGCTTGCGTCGCCATCCGCCTTCCGTCCGGCGGCACAGACCAGGCGTTTGCGGGCTTTGTTGGACAGCTTCAGCCGAACGGCAACGCGCTCAACAATCCCTGCGTCGAGCGAGAGCAGTGATGCCAGACGACGCAAAGGATCGCCGGCAATGCCTGCGTGCCTCTCTGATGCAACGAGCTGTTCGAGCGGTTGCATAGCACCTTTCTCTATTTCCGGGAGTACGGGCGCCAGGATCGAGTGGTCGAGCATCAGCCGCACCGTTGACGTTGGATCTTGAACGGAGAGCAGTTTCAGCAATTCATCCGCTATGCGTTCGCGAGATAGCGCCATCAGGTCGTTGGCGCGTTCGGCACAGGCGTTCAGCGCGGGTCCGTCTGGTTCGCCACCCCCGAAACGTGCGTGGAACCGGAAGAACCGCAAGATCCGCAAGTGATCCTCGGCGATCCGCTGTAACGGATTGCCGATGAATCGCACCCTACGGGCCACCAAATCGTCAAGCCCATCGAAATAATCGAAAATCTCACCGCTAAGCGGGTCTGCCATCAATGCGTTGATGGTGAAATCCCTCCGAGCCGCATCTTCAGTCCAGTCATCGGTGTACTCGATGATGGCTCGGCGCCCATCGGTCGACACATCGCGGCGAAGGCTGGTGACCTCGAACGGCTGACCGTCGCTGACAGCTGTGATCGTTCCGTGTTCAATGCCGGTAGGAACGGCCTTCAGCTGCGCCTTTTTGAGGCGCTCGATCACCGCATTCGGGCGAAGCTTGGTCGCGAGATCGATGTCGTTAACCGGAAGCCCCAGCAGGTCGTCACGGACGGCGCCTCCGACATAACGCGTCAATCCTTCTTCCGCGCCGAGGGCGTCGAGGACGGCCGCGACGCCGAGCCGCCGGCGCCATTGAGATGCATTCACCTTTTCCAATTTAGCCGTCGCGCCAGGTTGATCAGGATCGCCGCCGTCGCCCCCCAAATTCGGTTTCCTTCCCACTCGATCACCCAATAGTGACGCTCGCGGCCGCCGAAAACCGTCTTCTCGACCCGCTGGTTGGCAGGATTCAGCAGATAACCAAGCGGCGCTTCGAACCAACCGGCGACTTCGCTCTGCCGCGGCTGAAGCTGCAAATCGGGCGGGATCACCCCGATAACCGGTGTGATCACATACCCGCTGACCGTTCGATACTCGCCCAACGTTCCCACCAATTCGACGGCAGCGCGGTTTAGTGCAAGTTCTTCAAAGCTTTCGCGAAGGGCGGCGTCGACCGGCTCCTCGCCGGGCTCTGCCCGACCGCCAGGGAAGGCAATCTGGCCCGCATGGGTGCGCATTCTCTCGTGCCGCTCGGTTAGGATCATGCCAGGGTTCGGTCTGTCGGTGATCGCTATCAGGACAGCCGCGGGAATTGCCGCATCCGCGCGAAGCTCTGGAAAATCGCCAGACAGCGGCAGCTCCGTTGCGGGAGAGTCGAGCGCAGAGCGGAGGCGGTCAGAAAGGCCAAGCTTCACGATCGCGGCTATGCGTGTATCTTCGCCACAATGACAGAGCAGCGCACTGCAATCGTTACTGGTGGCGCCAAAAGGGTCGGTGCGCATCTCGTTCGTGCTCTGCTAGACCGTGGCTGGACCGTCGTTGCCCATGTTCGCAGCGATGATGATGAGGTGATGCGTGGCGCGGTCAAGGCGGTCGCCGAACTCTCGGAGATCAACTGTGCCGAGCGCATATTCGCTGCTTGCGCCGGCCTGCCTCCGGTGCGTTTGCTGATCAACAACGCTGCCCGCTTTGCGTGGGATGATCTCGAGACGTTCAATCCTGGCGAATTCGATTCTCATATGCACGCAAACGTTCGGGCGCCGGTGCTCTTGACGCGGGCGTTGGCGGCACAGCATTCCGGTCGCGGCGGACTGATTGTAAATCTACTCGATTCGAAGCTCGCCGCGCCGAATGCAGATTTCCTGAGCTACACCCTGTCGAAACAGGCGCTCGCCGGTTTCACCGAAATAGCGGCGCGCTCGCTCGCCGCTCGAGGCATCCGGGTTAACGGGATCGCTCCCGCCCTGATGCTGCGATCGCCGGGACAGAGCGAAGAGAATTTTCGCAAGATGCACGCACGCAATCCTTTGGGTACCGGTGTCGATCCCACGCACCTCGTTGCGGCTTTGGACTTCCTGATTGCGAGCCCGACCGTTACCGGCGAGGTTATTGTGATCGATGGTGGGCAGCGCTTCCAACCGCCGAACCGCGATGTTCAATTTTTGGAGTAGAGAAGATCGAAGAGTCCCAATTGGACGGCCTGGTTCCGGATAACTTACGGCCGAAAAGCGCCAGGATCCTGCTGGAAAACCTGGAGGTACGGGCGGATATCGGCTTCCACGAATTCGAAGTGGGAACCCCCCAACGCCTGCTCGTGACGGTCGAAGTGTGGCTCGAGGATGCCGAACCGCCTGCAGATGACTCCCCCGACGGTGCCTGGGACTACGATTACGTTCGCCAGCAGGCGATCGAGCTGGCCGGTGCTCGTCGCTATAACCTGCAGGAGACGTTCGCGCGATCTCTCTACGACAGGCTTGCGGCCATGCGCGGGGTCAAGGCCCTGCGAATCGCCACCTCCAAGCCGGACATTTACGCCGATGCCGAGCGAGTCGGAGTGCAAATTGCCTCCTTTTGCGGGCATTTTCCGCAGAAGTAGCTAATCTGCATCCGGTGCCGGAACAAATTTCGTTGCATGGCAATTGAGGCGTGGATAAGGAGGCGCGCTTGCGGCTCATGATATTTTAGTACATGGGCTGCAATTCCAGGCCGAGGGGCGAGGAGGGGACCCGGCCCGAACCTGGAAATCACGGCCTCATTGAGGAGTATTTCGGGTTTAATGTCTTACGCCCAAAAGAAACAGCTGAGCGGTAACAGGACAGCGGCAATCATCATTGCCGCGACTCTTCAGTTTGTGCTCGGATATGCGTTGGTCACTGGCCTCGCAGCCAGTTTCGTCAAGAAAGAGGTTCAGAACCTCAAGACCTTCAACGTTGAGCAGCCGCCGCCGCCACCGGAGAAGCCGCCGCCACCCCCCAAGGATATGCCGCAGGTGCCGCCGCCGCCGATAACTCCACCGTCGATTGTGCAGCCGCCGATTGCGCCGCCGCCGCCGATCACGACGGTGACGACTGCGATAGTTCCACCGCCAACACCCGCTCCCCGACCTCCGGCGCCGCCACCGCCGCCGGTGAGGACGGAGAGTGCCCGTCCGGCAAATGGCGACGTGCGATCACTATTCGATCCGAACAATTATCCTGAGGCTGCAGCGGAAGCGAATGCTTCGGGAACCGCGGTCGCGCAATTGTCGATCGGCACGGACGGCCGCGTCACGGGATGCAGTCTTGTCAAAGGCACCGGCTTCTCAGTTCTCGACAGCTATGTGTGCTCGACGCTTCGTCGCGCTCGATTTACGCCGGCGCGCGATTCCAGCGGCAACCCCACTACCGGTAGTTACACAACGCCACCGATCGTTTTCAAACTCGAGGGCTAATCTCGAAGTTCATCAGTTCACCAGAGGAAAGTAACCACTATGCCCACCAACTCACCAGCCGGGGCCAGCAATTTCGGAATCATGGCGGCCCTGAACAACGGCGGTATCATCACCTGGTCCGTGTTCATCATCCTTGTCGGTATGTCGCTCTTCTCTTTCTACATCCTTTTCACGAAGCTGATGCAGCAGCAGAAGATCATCAGCCAGGGCCGCATGGTCCGTTCCAGCTTCTGGAATGCTCCTAACCTTCGCGAAGCTTCGTCCAAGTTGGACCAGCGAAGCGCCTATCGCGCGATTGTCGATGACGCTCTTATGGCCCAGGAACAACACGGTAAGTTGACCGATCCGATCGATCAGCATGATTGGATGGCGAATAGCCTGGCTCGCAGCCAGGGTGCGATCGGCGCCCGTCTCGGCGAAGGCCTCGCCTTCCTCGCGACGGTGGGTTCGACCGCTCCGTTTATCGGTCTGTTCGGCACCGTCGTCGGCATCTATCAGGCGCTGATCAAACTCGGCTCTGCGGGCGGTTCTCCGGGCATCGAGGCTGTGGCGGGTCCGGTCGGCGAAGCGCTCGTCATGACTGCTCTTGGTCTGGTTGTCGCGGTTCCGGCCGTGTTGGCCTATAACTGGCTGGTTCGCCGCAACAAATCGATCACGGAAGATCTTGCTGCCTTCACTAATGACCTGCACGGCTATCTGATGTCGGGCGGCGCGGTGAAGCCTCAGTTCTCCCAAGGCGTTGCCAAGACGAGCGCTGCTACTTCCCGCGCCACGGGCACGACGCAGCGCCCGGGTGAACCGCTCCGGACTGGAATGACTTCGACCGGTGCAGAGTCCACGACAACCAGGTAAGCATCAGGGTAGCAGGGACCGGAGCCGTTAGAAGCTTCGGCCCCAGACCCGCAGCCACAAAGGCGCAAGAACAATGGCAGTAAGCGTAGGACCAGCCGACGGCGACGCCGAGGAAATGTCCGACATCAATGTCGTTCCCTTGACCGACGTTATGCTGGTGATGCTGATCATTTTCATTCTGACCGTTCCGGTCGTGACTCAGCACGTGCAGTTGACCCTTCCAAAGGTTCGTTATCAGCAGACCGAGGACAAACCGGAAAACGTTCAGCTGTCGGTTAAAGGTGGCCCAGGTGGGACGTGCGAAGTCTATTGGGATATGACCAAGGTAACCAGCCAGCAGCTGCTTGATAGAGCGGTTGCCAGATTGAAAGATGAGATCAAGAAGGTTGGCGGCATTCAGAACATCACTGAAGAGAATATGCCGGAGGCGCATATCCGCGGCGATATCAACACACCTTACAAATGTGTTGGTGGAACCATTGTCACCATGCAGCGGGCTGGATTCCAAAAGGTCGGGTTCATTTCCAATCCGCCGCCCCTGACTGGCGTGAAAGAGTAGGAGTTTCTCGCAATGTCGATGCAAACGACCAGCGACAACGCGCAGGGCGAGCCGATGGTGGACATGAACGTGACGCCGCTGATCGACGTCATGCTGGTTCTCCTGATCATGTTCATCATCACAATTCCGCCGGCAACGCACGCGGTGAAGCTGGACCTGCCGGTAAATCAGCCCAACGTCCAACCTCCAATTCAGCCGACTTTCAACACGGTCGTGGTCACGCCATCGGACCAGATCCTCTGGAATGGTTCACCGGTAACCGAGGAGCAGCTTCGGCAGTATCTCGACACCACCCAGCAGATGGATCCGGTTCCGGAGCTTCATTTGCAACCCGATCCGCAGGCTCGGTATGAGCTAGTCGATAAAGTGTTGGCGATCGCCAAGAAGGCGAACGTCCAGAAAATGGGCTTTGTCGGCAACGAATATTATCAGAACGTATTCTAAATCACCTAAGTGGCTTTTTCTCTGGATTGGGCGGTCCGATTGGGCCGCCCTTTTTCTTGCTGCTGATACTGGCATAGCGGGTGAGGCCGTGCCATTGCTCGCCGCGCGATGAGCACGTCCAACGATTTCGCGGTCATTATTCTTGCCGCCGGGCAGGGAACGCGCATGCGTTCTGATACGCATAAGGTGCTTCATCCGATCGCCGGCCGGCCTCTGCTCCTCCATCTGCTTGCAAGTGTCGATCAACTCGGCGCGGCCCGTCGGGTCGTAGTCGTCGGCAAGGGTCGAGATCAGGTCGAGAAAGCGCTCGCAAGCCACGATGTGGCGATCGCTCATCAGGCCGAGCAGAAGGGCACCGCGCACGCTGTTGCCCAGGCACGTGAGGCGCTGCACGGTTACGAAGGGCCGGTCCTGATTCTCTACGGGGACACGCCATTCGTCCACGCCGACACCTTGAAACGGATGCTCGATAGGCTCGATGGCAATTCCGGGCCCGGCGTTGTCGTTCTCGCGTCGCGCCCGGAAGATCCGCTAAAGTACGGCCGGATCATCCTCGGAGAAGGCGATCACATCGCAAAAATGGTCGAATACAAAGACGCCACCGCGGAAGAGCGGGCCGTCCGGCTGTGCAATTCCGGAATGATGGCGGTGCGAGCGCCCGACCTGTTCCGCTGGCTCGATCAAGTTGGAAACGACAATGCCGCGGGCGAATATTATCTCCCCGATATCGTCAATATCGCGGCTTCCGAAGGCCGCGATGCGGTAGTGATCGAGGGTGATCCGTACGAAACCGCTGGCGTCAACAGCCGCGCCGAGCTCGCCCATCTCGAGCTGGAATGGCAGCGCCGGCGGCGGGAGCAGGCGCTGGAAGAAGGCGCCACGCTGATCGATCCCGAAAGCGTGTGGTTCGCTTACGACACGAGATTGGGCCGTGATGTCACGGTCGAACCGCACGTGGTGTTCGGCCCCGGTGTCGAGGTAGCCGACGGAGCGACCATCAAGGCCTTCAGTCATATTGAGGGCGCCGCCATCGGCGCAAGCGCCGTTATCGGGCCATTCGCCCGAATCCGGCCGGGGACGCGCCTCGCTGAAGGGACCAAAGTCGGCAACTTCGTCGAACTCAAGAAAGCGGACATCGGCCGCGGCGCCAAGGTCAATCACCTGTCCTACGTCGGCGACAGCCAAGTCGGCGAAGCTGCCAACATTGGCGCCGGAACCATCACCTGCAATTACGACGGTTTCCGCAAGTATGGGACAGTGATTGGCGCTGGCGCCTTTATCGGATCCAATACCGCTCTGGTCGCGCCTGTGACCGTTGGCGACGGTGCCATCGTCGGCGCAGGATCGGTGATCACCCGCGATGTCGAGCCGGATAGTCTCGCTTTGGAACGCAACGAGCAGAAAGGCATCTCCGGCTGGGCGCGGCGGTTTCGCGAAAGAATGACTCGAAAAGCGACCGAATAGATGTGTGGAATCGTTGGAATCGTGGGCAATACGCCGGTCGCGCAGCGGCTGTTCGAGGGTCTGCAGCGGCTCGAATACCGGGGATATGATTCCGCCGGGATTTGCACGATCGAAGACGGTAGGCTCGAGCGCCGACGCGCCGAAGGAAAGCTGCAAAATCTTGGCCGCGAGCTTTCCGCGCGTCCGCTCGGCGGATCGATCGGCATCGCGCACACGCGCTGGGCAACTCATGGTGCACCGACGGTCGGCAATGCCCATCCCCATATCGCCGGCGGAGTGGCGCTCGTCCACAACGGCATCATCGAGAATTTTAAACCGCTTCGCGACGAGCTGATCGCCGACGGCCACACTTTTCAGAGCGAAACCGATAGCGAAGTGGTGGCGCACCTTGTCGCTCGCGAACTGGAACATGGCTCATCGCCTGAAGAAGCCGTGGCCACGGTCCTCCCGCGGCTGATTGGGGCGTTCGCAATCGCATTTCTGTTCGGTGACTATCCCGACCTGATCATCGGCGCTCGAATGGGCGCGCCACTGACGGTAGGGTACGGCGATGACGAGAATTATCTGGGCTCCGACGCACTAGCGCTCGCTCCTTGGACCCAGCGCATCGCCTATCTCGAAGAGGGCGACTGGGCAGTGGTAAGGCGCGAACGGATCGATATCTTCGATCGCGCGAATCGGCCTGTCGAACGCCAGGTCGTGCGGTCGGGCGCTTCATCCGCTCCGATCGAAAAGGGCAATTATCGGCACTATATGCAGAAAGAGATTTTCGAACAGCCGGTGGTCGTTGCCGACAGTCTCAGCAGCTACATCCGGCCGTTCGAAGGCAAGATCGCGTTGCCCGACTTCGATTTCGATCTCGGCTCCGTCGAACGGTTGACGATCGTCGCCTGCGGAACGAGCTATTACGCGGGTTTGGTAGCGAAATACTGGATCGAGCAGTTTGCCAGGGTTCCGGTCGATATCGATGTTGCATCGGAGTTTCGATACCGCGACCCGGTGCTTCCGACAGGCGGGTTGGCGCTCTTCATCAGCCAATCCGGAGAGACGGCCGATACGCTTGCCGCACTCCGCCACGCACGATCGCAGGGCCAGCGGATTGCGGTCGTTGTGAACGTGCCAACGAGTTCAATGGCCCGCGAGGCTGACCTACTGCTTCCCACGCACGCCGGGCCTGAGATCGGGGTCGCTTCGACCAAGGCTTTCACCTGTCAGCTCGCGGTTCTCGCTGCTCTCGCTGCCAATCTCGCCCGCGCCAAGGGCAGGATCGATCCGGATGAGGAAAAGGACATCGTCGCGCACCTTCAGGAAACGCCGGCGGCGCTGAATGCGGCGCTCACCCATGACGACCAGATCGCCGACATGGCGCACCTTGTCGCCCCGGCACGCGACGTGCTCTATCTTGATCGCGGGCCATATTATCCAATGGCACTCGAAGGCGCTCTCAAGCTCAAGGAAATCAGCTACATCCACGCTGAAGGTTATGCAGCCGGCGAGATGAAGCATGGACCGATCGCCCTTATCGATGAGGCGGTTCCGGTGATCGTCCTCGCTCCGTCCGGCCCGCTGTTCGAGAAGACGGTCAGCAACATGCAGGAGGTCCGGGCCAGAGGCGGGCGGATCGTCCTGATCAGCGATTCAGAGGGCATTGCCGAAGCTGGCGAGGGCTGTATCGCGACCATCGAAATGCCGGAGGTCCACCCGCTGATCGCGCCGATCGTCTATGCTGTTCCGGTGCAGTTGCTCGCCTACCACGCGGCCGTGCTGAAGGGCACCGACGTCGACCAGCCACGCAATCTGGCCAAGAGCGTGACGGTGGAGTGACGTGAGAGCGGCGGCGCTCCGAAACGTAGGCGAAGTCGGTTACGCCCGCGGTGTCGCGTCCATCCGCCGCATCTTCCGGACGAGCGAAATGGCGCTCATCATCCTGGCGGTCGGAGTGGGACTCGCGGCGGGGATTTTTACGCTGCTGCTTCACCGTTCCGCGCATGGCCTACAGGCAATCATCTATGGGCTGACGGACGAAAGTCTTAGCGCCGCGTCCAATCTTTCGCTGGTGTCACTGATTGCGCTTCCGGCCGGAGGCATAGTGCTCGGTTTTGGCACTCGCGAGGCGATGCGGCGATGGCGAACGCCAGTCGACATCGTCGAAGCGAACGCGCTACACGGTGGCGTCATTCCATTGCGCGATTCCATTCTGGTGTGTCTGCAGACATTGATTTCGAACGGTGCCGGGGCTTCGGTTGGACTGGAAGCCGCATATGGTCAGGCGGGCGGCGGCTTTGCCTCCGTCATTGGCGGCTGGCTTCGGCTTCGGCGCGCCGACATGCGCATCATCGTGGGGGCGGGGGCGGGGGCAGCGATCGGTGCGGCCTTTAGCGCGCCGCTGGCAGGAGCATTCTACGCTTTTGAAATCGTCATAGGCGCGTACACGCCTGCCGCCATCGCACCGGTGGCCGCCGCCTGCCTGACTGCTGTCCTGTTCGCGCGGCTGATGGGGCTGGAGGCCTACCTGATTGCGCTTCCTGGTGCCAAGGCAATCACCACCGCAGATTACCTTGTTTACACCGTTCTCGGCGTCGCATGCGCTGTGATCGGGATAGCGATCATGCGCGCCGTCACCTGGCTCGAATTTCACGTCCGCAAATCTTTTCTCCCCGAACACTTCCGGCCATTGATCGGTGGCTTGCTGATGGTGCCGCTGGTCTGGATCACGCCCCAAGCGCTTTCATCGGGGCACGGTGCCCTGCATATGGACCTGGGCGCAGAAGTCGCTCTTCGTTTCCTGCTGATGATCTTCCTCGTGAAGATTGCCGCTTCGACGGTTTCGCTCGGCTTCGGGTTTCGTGGCGGCCTGTTTTTCGCTTCGTTGTTCATCGGTACTCTCGCGGGTCAATTGTTCGCCGGCGCGATTGCTCGAATGCCTTGGCTACCGGTAGTAGTCGATCCTTCAGATGCAGCTTTGATCGGAATGGCAGCAATGGGTGTTGCGATCGTCGGCGGTCCGATGACCATGTCCATGCTGGTTCTTGAAACGACGCACGATTTTGCACTGACTAGCGTAGCGGTTACCGCTGGTCTCGTCGCAAGCACCGTCGTTCGCGACACCTTCGGCTTTTCCTTCTCCACCTGGAGGATGCACTCGCGCGGACAGAATATCCGGAGTGCTCGTGACATTGGCTGGGTGCGCTCGCTAACCGTTGGCAAGATGATGCAAAGGGGAGCGGAAACGGCTCCTTCTGGCATGACGGTCGAAGAATTCCGGCGGCGCTTCCCGCTTGGTTCAACGGAGCGGGTGGTTCTTGTGGACTCGACCGATCAATATTTTGGCATTGTCGAGACGCCCAAAGCTTTCGACGCGACCGTGAAACCCGAAACCGAGGTAGGATCGCTGGCCATCATGCAAGACGTCGCCTTGCAGCCAGCGCAGGACGTGCGCACCGTCATGAAGATATTCGACGCGAGCGAGGCTGACGATCTCGCAGTGATCGACGACGAGGGGCACGTGCTCGGGACTTTGTCCGAACGGTTTGTCCACCGCCGCTACACGGACGAGGTCGAAAAAGCACAGCGGGATCTCTTCGGTGAGTGAGCCGAGCTCGCCGGTACCGACGGTGGCCGTCCGCCGCCTCGGGCTATTGGTGGTGGTCGTAGCGGTGACCGCTGCCTTGGCCGGTGCATTTCTCGGCCGATCCTTTGGCTCTGCGCAAAATGGTACCGGGCAAGCCCAACAGAGGCGCCCGATTGTGCAAATCGTGCGCCAGCAGCCCGGCCTGCCGAGCCTAGCTGACACCATAGATCATCTCTGTCCTTCGATCGCTGAAATCGTTCCGGCCGGTGCAACACCAGCTGCTCCTCCATCCCTTACAACACCGGCTTTGAGACGTTTGACCAGCAAATCGCCGCCCGTTCTTCAGGCTCCCGCCTTCGCAATCTCTCCAGACGGGTGGCTCGTTACGTCGTCGCCGCTTCCGGTTGCCAATCAATTCGAGGCCGTCTTCGGGGATGGAACCAGAATTGCAATCACCGATATTCGGACTGACCCTGTCTCGGGGATTAGCGTCGCCAAAGCCAATGCGACGACTTTGACTCCTGTGACCGTCGAGGATCAGAGTTTTCCGCGCGTCGGTGATTTTGGACTGGCGCTGCAGGCGCCGAGCGGCAACGGATGCACTGCGGATATTGCTATGGTGGGAAGTGACTTTCTCGCCGATGGGGGCGGCCCTGTGAGCTATGTCCGGCTTCAGCCTGGCGGACCGGCGCTTCCGTCCGGCACGGCCTTCGTATAGGGAGACGGCCGGGTGATTGGCCTCGCCACCAGTCAGGGGAGGGCGGAGGATGTGGTCATTCCATCTCACAG
>Ga0157374_10003062_pt1 | contig 14023 bp, 13 predicted proteins | sample M25metaG_FD_115308 | JGI IMG/M metagenome (GOLD analysis project Ga0157374, IMG submission 115308) | Miscanthus rhizosphere microbial communities from Kellogg Biological Station, Michigan, USA - M2-5 metaG | ecosystem: Host-associated > Plants > Roots > Rhizosphere > Soil | place: USA: Michigan...
CCCACGTACAGAATGGAGCCCGGAACGACAGTCGTCCCTGTAGGAAGTGCGATGCCGATTTTGCGGCCGCGCTCGGTCGTAAATCTTCCGCGCATCCATCGGCGCTGCTCCCAGTTGAGCACCAATTTGTCTTCCTCTTTGGCGCCCAAGTCCGCTAGCGGCTTTGGGGCATTTAAGCGATCGATGATGATCGTGTGGCCCCACATCAGAAGAGAAAATATCGCTGGGCCATGGGTAAGACCTGCGCGGCTTCACATGTAAGGAGCACGCCGTCGGCGCGCACTTCGTACGTGTCCGGATCGACTTCCATATGTGGCAGAGCGTCATTGTTGATCATGTCGCGCTTGGTGAGGCCGCGGCAGTGATTCACAGCAACCGTTTTTTTCTTCAGGCCGATTTTTTCGCGCAATCCCGCGGTCATGGCCGCCTTTGACACAAACGTGAGTGAGGTAGCGTGCAGCGCCCCTCCGTAACTGCCGAACATCGGCCGGTAAATCACGGGCTGAGGCGTTGGGATCGACGCGTTAGCATCGCCCATCGCGGACCAGGCAATCATCCCACCCTTGACGATCATCTCGGGCTTGACGCCAAAAAACGCGGGTTTCCACAACACAAGGTCGGCTAGTTTTCCAGTCTCCACCGAACCGATTTCGTGCGCGACGCCGTGCGCAATGGCCGGATTGATGGTGAATTTTGCAACGTATCGGCGCACGCGCAGGTTGTCACTGCCGGATTTTTCTCCGGGCAGCGGTCCGCGCTGGCGTTTCATTTTGTCGGCCGTCTGCCATGTGCGTGTGATGACTTCTCCGATGCGGCCCATGGCCTGCGAATCCGAGGACATCATGCTGATCGCGCCCAGATCATGAAGCACATCTTCAGCGGCGATGGTTTCTGCACGGATGCGCGATTCCGCGAATGCGACGTCCTCCGGAATCGAAGGGCTCAGGTGATGGCAGACCATCAGCATATCGAGATGCTCGTTGAGTGTGTTCACCGTGAACGGCATCGTGGGATTTGTGGAGGAGGGAAGGCAATTGGGTTCGCCGCAAACCTTGATGATATCGGGTGCGTGCCCTCCGCCGGCGCCTTCGGTGTGATACGTGTGAATCGTGCGTCCCTTGAACGCGCGGATCGAATCCTGCACGTAGCCGGCTTCGTTGATCGTGTCCGTGTGAATCGCAACCTGCACGTCCAATTCTTCCGCCACGGAAAGCGCGGTGTCAATCGCCGCCGGAGTCGTGCCCCAGTCTTCGTGCAGCTTCAGGCCGATCGCGCCGGCTTCGATTTGCTCGCGCAGTGGCTCGGCCGAAGAGGAATTTCCTTTGCCCAGAAATCCGAGGTTCACGGGAAAGCCGTCGGCGGATTCAAGCATGCGGTGCATATTCCATGTGCCGGGCGTGCAGGTGGTCGCATCGGTGCCCGTGGCGGGGCCCGTGCCGCCACCAATCAGCGTGGTCAACCCGCCGGAGAGAGCGGTCTCGACCAGTTGCGGGCAAATAAAATGGACGTGCGCATCAATCCCGCCGGCCGTCACAATTTTTCCTTCACCGGCGATTACTTCTGTGCCTGCGCCAATCACCATTCCGGCTGTAACGCCGTTCATGATGTCGGGATTTCCGGCCTTGCCAATTCCCGTGATTCGTCCGTTGCGGATGCCAATGTCGGCTTTATAGATTCCGCCATGGTCCACGATGACCGCGTTGGTGATCACCAGATCCAGCGCACCATCCGCCGACGTGGCCGTGGAGGATTGGCCCTGGCCGTCACGAATCACTTTACCGCCGCCGAATTTCGCTTCTTCGCCGGGAGTCGTCAGATCTTTTTCAATCTCGATGAACAGTTCCGTGTCGGCAAGGCGCACGCGATCGCCGGTCGTTGGACCGTAGAGGTCTGCATATTGCCGCCGCGGAATTTTTAGAGACATTCGGTTCTCCGTTGCACTGCACTAGGGGCTCGATGAACCGTGCCCCTACGCTGAAAACGCTAGAAACCTTGGTCGCTAGCGCGTTTCAGCGCGGCTGGCTTGGTTGATTCGTCCGCCAGTCCGCTCGTCAGGCCATTCAGGCCGTAAACGTGTTTCGTGCCGCCGATTTCCACCAGCGTAATTTTCTTGGAGTCGCCGGGCTCAAAGCGCACGGCTGTTCCGGCGGGAATATTCAGCCTCATGCCGAATGCGGCGGCGCGGTCGAATCGCAGCGCGCGGTTCGCTTCGAAGAAATGGAAATGGGAGCCGACCTGGATGGGTCGGTCGCCGGTATTGGCAATTTCCAGCTCGATTTCGCGGCGGCCTTCGTTGGCGATCACGTCCGCATTCGCGAGGACATACTCTCCGGGAATCATGAGACGGTCATTCCTTTCGCGACGGTTCCAGTTTTACAGGCTACCAGCTGCGGGTTTTGATTTTGTATCCTCCCAAAATCCACAGACTGAAGTCTGTGCTACTTCTCAGCGGATCGGATGGTGGACCGTGACCAGTTTTGTTCCGTCGGGAAATGTTCCTTCCACCTGGACCTCGTCCACCATTTCCGGTACGCCTTCCATTACTTCATCGCGTTTCAAGATCGTTGCGCCAAATTCCATGAGTTCGGATACGGAACGGCCGTCGCGGATCCCTTCCAGCAGATCGGCAGTGATCAGGGCCACCGCTTCGGGATAGTTCAGCCGCAGTCCCCGTGCACGCCGCTTGCGCGCGAGTTCCGCCGCGGTGGCGATCATGAGTTTTTCGATTTCTCGTGGCGTGAGATGCATATCGCGCTGTTCAGTCGCTCCCCGGCTCGTTGCGCGCCCTTGCGAATCATAGCGAAGCGGCTAGAGATTCACCATGCAAAATCCAAATGTTCAGGATCGCGAAGCTCGCCGCGACAGAGATGACTTTTGCCCAACAGCGCTGTGATTCCTCAACTGCGCTGGTGTATCATTTCCCGGACACCCCAACATGCTCCAATACCTCGAGCGGCAGACAAGGCTGACGGGAAATCAGCGCCGAATCATCACCGCCGCGATATTGGGCGACATGCTGGAATTCTTCGACTACTTCCTGATCGGCTATGTGGTCGCCTTCATCGCCGGCCCCTGGAAACTTACGTTTGGCGAATCCGCTGTCATTCTGCTGTCCTCGGGATTCGGGGCCATGTTCGGTGCCGTATTTTACGGCTGGCTCGCGGACAAAATCGGCCGCCGTAAAGTATTCCTGATGACGGTGATCAATTTTTCGGTGGCCACCGGAATTTTGACCTTTACTCCCGACAACGCCTGGATATTCCTCTCGGTATTTCGATTCCTGATCGGATTTGGCGTGGGGGGGTTGTACTGCGTTGACCTTCCACTGGTGCAGGAATTCGTGCCGGCGTCAAAACGAGGCATGGTCGGAGGCCTGGTTACCGCCGCCGTGCCCATCGGTGTGCTCATGGGTGCAGCTCTGGGCGCCTACGCGACGCCCTACGTGGGCTGGCGGGGCCTATTCGCGATCGGGATGGTTCCTGGCCTTCTTACCCTGCTGATTCGCGCCTGGGTGCCTGAATCGCCTCGCTGGCTGATCCAGATGGGACGGATGGACGATGCCCGCAAGTCGCTGGCGTGGGCCCTGGAAATGGAGCCCGCGGCGCTCCCCATGGACGCGAATGAGATTGAGGGGCAGAAGCAAGCCGCTTCCAAGCTTTCGGACATTTTCCGGTATCCGCGGAGCCTGGCGGTTTCGTGGATAACGAATCTAGGAGCTCAGACAGGCTATTACGGACTCACGCTGTGGGTCCCGACCCTGCTGGTGCAATTGTTGGGAGTGACCCCCGCGAAGGCGTCGTTCCTGCTGATTTTCGTGAATTTTGCAGGCTTGTTCGGGCGGCTTGGCCTTTCCTACCTGTCGGACGCGATCGGACGCAGGCCTTCGGGCGCTATCGCAAGCTTTGGCGCGGCGGCCCTGACGATTACGGCGGCGATCTATCACAGTGCGTTTATAGGGACTGTATCGGTTTTTTGGCTCATTCTGATCGTGAACAATGCGTTTGCAGATGGTGGCTTTGCGATCGTGGGTCCCTACGCGTCCGAAGTCTGGCCCGTCGGGCTGCGAACCACAGGAATGGGATCCGCGTACGGTTTTGGCGGACTTGGAAAGGTGATTGGTCCCTGGGGACTTGCCCTGATCGTGGGATCGTCGAACATCATTACGCCGAAAGCGTCGGTGGATGCGTTATTTTCGGCTTTCACCTATCTGGCGGGCTGGTTTGTGCTGGCCGGCCTTGCGTATATTTTTATCGGTAAGGAAACAAAGGGCCGCTCACTGGAAAAGATCGAGGAGGATTTGAGCGCCTCCCAGCCGGAAATGCCTGCTTCCGTAAAGATCGAAGATCGTCCCTAGTCTGCCGTAGGTTCATCGAACATTTGTACTGAAACCGTCTTCGTGGCGCAGGCTTCAGCCTGTGGGGTTAAGTCTATGCTTCTACAAAAATCCACAGGCTGAAGCCTGTGCTACTAAAACCCTATCGCCGACGCCGCGGATTGTTTGCCATTTTCTCCAGTACGGCGCAAACCGCGCCCGTGTCCTCAGCGCCGCGTCCCATGGCCATCGCTGCGGTATAAATGGATGCGCTGGCCGAAAACAGCGGCGTGGGGCAATCGATTTTCCGGGCGTAGTCGCCGATGATGGTCATATCTTTTTGCCAGGTCTGCACTTTCATCGTCGCATCCGAGTACTCGCCTTTCACCATCATGGGACCGCGCACCTGAAGCATGCGCGAACCGCCAGCGCCGTCGGCGACCACCTTCAACACTGTCGCCAGATCCAGTCCCGACTTCATGGCCAGCACCATGGCTTCGGCCGCTGCTACGTTGTGGATCGCCACCAGAAGGTTCGCCACGAATTTCATTTTGGAGCCGGCGCCGAACGAGCCGACGTAGTAGTGTGCGCGCGCAAAGCCGTCGAGCACCGGCATGATGCGGGTGTAGGATTTGCGATCGCCACTCGCATACACGATCAGATCTTTTACGCGCGCCTGCGCGCCGGTGCCGCTAAGCGTACAGTCGAGAAGAATTACGCGACGTTTCGCAAGCCGGTCGCGCGCTTCTTCCTTCACCGGTATCGGCAGGGTGCTGGTCTCAACGACAATTTGATTGGCGCGTGGCGATTTGGCAAGTTCCGTGGCCGTCTCAAGCAACGCGTCGGAAGAGGGCAGCGAGGTCACGATGATTTCGCATTTGCGCCCTACTTCTTTGCAATTGCGAGCGATACTTCCGCCGGCTTTTCGAAGGTCGGCGCGGCGTTTTGGGACCACGTCATAGCCCAGCACCTTGAATCCGGCCCGAATGAGATTCGCGGACATCGCCGATCCCATGATTCCCAGTCCAACCATACCTATCGCTCTTGACTCCATGGTGATGCTTCCTCCCAATGTCGGTAACAGCGTGACGGCGAAGAATAACTTTAGCAGAACGGGGCGCTTACGAATAAAGCCAGGACGGCTTTTTCGATTGCCGGAATCAAAACTCAACGGCCGAAGCCGGGGAAAAGGCCACAGACTGAAGTCTGTGCTACCAGGCTGCCGCGCCGCCGCAGCGGGATTGACAATGTGAGGGGCTGGAATTTTCGGGCATGATAATCTATAAGTTTGTGCGAACAATGCTAACCACTCTATTGAGGATTGAGGCCCATGACGAAAACGACTGACAAAGTAACGCTCCAGGACATCCAGGCAACCGGGGAGCGCCTGAAGAATTGGGGACGCTGGGGCGCGGACGATGAAGCTGGAACGCTGAACAACATTTCGCCGCAGGACATCATCAACGCGGCGCGGCTCATCCGCAAAGGAAAAGTGTTTTCGCTGGCGCTTAATTTTGACAGCAACGGGCCACAGAACGGCCTGTGGGGCAATCGCTTCAATCCTATCCATACGATGCTGGCGACGGGCACGGATGCGATCGCGGGCAATCAGGAATCAATCAAAATTCGCTACGCGGACGACATGGTGACCATGCCTCTGCAATGCGGCACGCAGTGGGATGCCCTGGGACACGTGTTTAACGGCGAGAAAATGTGGAATGGCTACGACGCGCGGCTGGTGGATGCTAACGGAGCGCAGAAGAACGGAATCGAGAAAGTAAAAGACAAGATGGTTGGGCGAGGCGTGTTGCTGGATGTGGCCCGCTTTAAAGGTGTGGATTCACTCGAAGACGGCTACGGAATCGGCAACGAAGAGTTGGAAAAGTGCGCTGCGGCGCAGGGTGTGGAGATTCGCAAAGGCGACTTCGTGATCGTGCGCACGGGACATATGGAGCGGTGCCTGAAAGCCGGCAAATGGGAAGGCTACGCGGGCGGCAACGCGCCCGGCTTGCGCTTTGAAACGGCGGAGTGGGTTCGCAAGACGGACATGGCCGCCATTTGCGCGGACACCTGGGGCTGCGAAGTCCGTCCCAATGAAACAAGTGTAGCCAGCCAACCCTGGCACTGGGTGGTGATTCCGATGATCGGAATCAGCATGGGCGAGATTTTTTATCTGAAGGATTTGGCTGCCGATTGCGCGCAGGACCATGTCTACGAATTCTTTTTTTGCGCTCCGCCTTTACCGATTACCAAGGCGGTCGGATCTCCCGTAAATCCCATCGCCATCAAATAGCTAACGCGAGCCGCGTTGTCTTATGAGACCAGAAAATGTATGGCCCGTCGTGGTTGTGGGCGCCGGGCCGACTGGCCTTACCACCGCAAACCTACTTCTGCGGTACGGCGTAGATGTTCTGCTGATCGAGCGCAACGAAACAACTGTACAGGAACCTCGAGCGGTTTCCATCGACGACGAATCACTGCGCACAATGCAGTCGATTGGGGTCATCGATGCCGTAGTGTCCCGCGTTGTACTGGGCTATGGCTCCGATTATTTCAGTGCCGGTGGGTCATGCTTTCTACAGGTGCGTCCGACCGCAAAGGAATACGGCTACCCGCGACGCAATGCATTTCGCCAGCCGGTATTTGAACAACAACTCCGCGATTTTTTTTCCGCGCACGCATCGGCCGCTACTCAATCTCAAGCCTGGTTTAGCACGGAATTGATCGACTTTCGTCAAGGGACAGACACTGTTGATCTCGTTTTGCGGCGTGCCGACGGCAGCCTGGCCGAGGTCCGAACGTCCTATCTCGTGGCATGTGATGGGGGGCGGAGTTCCGTTCGCGAAAAGCTGGGGATTAAACTCAGCGGTTCTACTTTCCGTGAGCGCTGGCTCATTCTGGACCTTGAAGAAACTCGAGACCCCACGCGCGACACAAAGGTGTTTTGCGACCCCGCGCGCCCATGCCTGTCGCTTCCTGGACCTGATCGGACACGCCGGTTTGAGTTCATGCTGCATGAAGGCGAAACGGAACCGGAGGTTACCTCCCTCGAATTCACGAGAAAATTGCTGCGTCCGCACGGCGAAGAAACCACTCCGCTGCGGCGCTGCCGCGTATACACGTTTCATGCGCGTATGGCGGACCGCTGGCGCGACGCCCGCATTTTTCTGGCTGGTGACGCCGCCCACCTTTCGCCGCCTTTTGCAGGGCAGGGAATGAACAGCGGCATTCGCGACGCGCATAACCTGGCGTGGAAACTTGCCGCCGTCATTCAAGGGCGGCTGGGACCGCGCCTGCTTGACACTTACGAACAGGAACGTCGTACGCACGCCTGGGAAATGATTCTGCTGGCGCTGCGGATGGGCAAGGTCATGATGCCCCGCAACTTCTGGAGCGCATTCGGCCTGCAGATGGCCTTTCGCCTGCTGAGCATAATTCCCCCGGGGCGCAGTTATTTCGCGGAAATGAAATACAAGCCCAAGCCGCGTTTCGCTGCCGGTTTCCTTGCACACACCGGAAAAAACGGAACAGATGCTCTCGTAGGCACTCTGTTTCCCCAGCCTACGGTTCGCAGCAGGACACGGGAAGCATTGCTGGACGATTTCCTTGGAGATGGATTTACTCTGCTCGCGTTGTCCCAAACCTCCGCGCATCTATTCAATCGATTGCCCAGTGGCCGGTGGGAGTCCCTGAACACTCAGCGCGTCGCAATCCGTTCACAGGGAGATTCCGCGCAATTTCCTGACGGTGTTACAAATCTGTTGGATCAGATCGGTGATTTTACGCGTGCGACGAAGAATCTACGGCCAGGGCTGCTACTTCTTCGACCGGATCGCTACGTAGCAGCGTATCTTCCCGCGAAAAATATAGAAGCGGGTATGCGGAATGTGGACGAATTAATTGCGCGCTCGTGGGGTTGAAAAATCCAGCCACGTGCCAACTTCTTCGGGTAGCGGACTAGAACGGTTAAAAACGCAATCAATCAGAATTTCTTTTCGAGCGACGCTATCTCACGTCGAAGTTGCGTGATTCTGGCTGCAATCGCGCAAATACCTCTTCATGTTGATTGCCCATGGCCGTCATGAACACTCATTGTACGCAGTGTCTTTCAAAAACTGGGGATGGTGGGCCTGGGTAGACTTGAACTACCGACCTCGCCCTTATCAGGGGCGCGCTCTAGCCACCTGAGCTACAGGCCCTCCGTAGGAAATCCTAATGGCTATTGCTTTGTGCTACTTGCAGCCTCAGTTTGTGTGCACCAGTGTGCAAGAGAGCGCAAGCCGTTCTACTGTATCACGGACAAACTCATCCGAATAGTGGGTGTAAATGTTGTTCACCCTCAAGCTGGAGTGTCCCATCTGATTGGTCTTGAACTTCTCTGGTACGTGGTTCATGTCCATGTGAGAGTTCCGACCGTGCCGGAATGCGTGACAGCCACCGGGTGCGATGCCAAGCCGCTTGCAAATCGGCTTCAGCATTTCACCAACAATCACATGGTTATCGAGTGGTGCCCCACGTTCACCTTGGAAGATGCGACCTGTAGTGCGGCCACCAAGAAGTGCCTTGAGCATCGCAACCGTGTCGGAGTCAATGCACACTCCGCGATAGCCCTTGATGGTCTTGACTTCCACTTCCATGCCGCGATAGATGGAGCGCCGTGCGTAGACCACTCCGTCCACTATGTCTTCCACATGCAGCCCAGCAAGCTCGCCAAAACGAAGACCCGTGGCCCCCGCAAGGCGAAAGAAGACCTTGTACTGGCCGTGGGATGCGTCAATGATCTGCCGCATCTCAGCTTGTGTGAACCACCGCTGCTCCACATGTGGAATCGTGGGCAGCGTTGGATACCACGCACGCTTAGGCTCATCTTTTTGTTGGCTGTGCCAGTTCATGATTATCCTGAATTGCTTCCATTGGTTGTGAACGGTCTTTGGAGCCAAATGCAAGGTTCCGATCCACTCGTTGACCGTTCCGGTCTTGATCGAGTCAAGAACCAAGAGGCCGAAGAATGGACGCAGATGCTTTGCTATCTGGCCCGGTGCGCTCTTCTGCGTGCTAATTCTCAACTGGGGAAGTCTTTTCAGTTCCCATGCGTCTGCCACGTCATTAAAAGTCTCAGCAGTCATCGCCAAGGTTTCCAGATAGGTCGTATCGTTCAGACCTTCCTTCTCAATGATCGCCATTAACTTGTGACGTGCTTCTAGCTTGGTCATTTCTTTTCGTGGTCCTAACACTACTGATGGATACTCTCTTTTTTCCTGATCGGGAATATCCCGCCTGTAGCGCCCGTACCACTGCTGTCCTGCAATGTAAACGTACCCTTTCTGAAACCGCTTCGACATTTGTTTTTTCCGTTTCTGTCGAATCGGTTGCGCCGGAGAGAGGGTATCACACAATATTTCAGGGGAGGGAATCGGTACGGTCGTGGGCATCTGGCATAGGTCTCCATTTGAAGCCCCATGACGACGCCAGAATCCTAAAGAGGACCCACGGCTACCAGTTAACAGTGATGGTCACTCGGCGCTCAGGGTATTTCGCCGCCCGTGGAAGGTTTCAGGAAGAGTCCGGCTGATCTTTCTCCGAAAACTTTCCCCGCCACATCCGTACTGGTCAAAGTGTGACACTAGGGTTTTGGAGATTCAACTGGCCGCAGGAACAGGTGAAGACCCACCAGGTCACGACAGCCCGATCTCAACGTGATCTAACGCCGCTATCCCGAGCAAAACGCTGCTACAGACGCCCAGGTGGGGTATTTCACGGGCTGTGGATGCCTAATGGCCACGTTCCGATAACCTCGTTCACGGGACTTAGTCGCCCTCCACCATATAATGGGGTCAGACAGCAGCGTCCATCCCAGAAATGGGTTCTAATGAGTAGCTAGAAGGTCTGGTTTATCACGGGAGCAGGCCGAGGCATGGGCGTCAGTTTCGCCAAGGCCGCATTGACGGCAGGTCACTCGGTTGTGGCCTCCGGTCGTGACAAGGACCGCGTGGTAAGGATTTTGGGACAGTCGAACGACTTGCTGGCAGTCATGTTGGACGTTACCAACCGTGCCGATGCAGAGAAGGCAGTGCATGCCACTGTCGAACGGTTTGGTCGTATCGACGTGCTGGTTAACAATGCCGCCAGCTTTTACGCGGGCTACTTCGAGGAATTGACACCCGAGCAAATGGATCGGCAGTTGGCGGCGAGCCTGATCGGTCCAATGAACGTCACACGTTCGGTCTTGCCTGTAATGCGTGAGCAACGCTCCGGCCACATTATCTCAATCTCGTCATCAGCGGGATTGTCTGGCTTCAAGTTCGGGACGGCATACGCGGCTTCGAAATTCGGGCTTGAGGGCTGGATGGAGTCGTTGCATGCAGAGGTTGCGCCGTTCGGAATTAACACTACTATTGTCAACCCGGGGTTCTTCCGCACGGAACTCCTCACAGAGCAATCGACGAATTACGCAGAGCCATCCATCAAGGACTACGACGAGCGCAGAACGAAGCAGCTTGAATTCTGGAAGGCCCAGAATGGCAAGCAGTCCGGTGACCCAATCAAACTCGCACAAGCACTCATTGTGATCGCGGACCAACAGCCACCGCCGCGCCGATTTATCGCAGGCGCTGACGCCATAGTGACTGCGGAGCAAAGAGTCGCCGACCTGACGGCGCAAATCGACGCTAACCGAGACCTCTCTACGTCCCTCGATTTCGATTGAGTGGGCCGTTTCATTGGACCAAGTCCTGACATGTCATCTTCTCAGAAGGTGGCTTTTTGCGGAGTTTACCAGGGCACGACAAGACAACGTCATTGATGTAGTGGCAATTGCCACGGCGAATCCGTGCCAGTGATGCACACCCAGGCGCAGCCTGAAGACGCGCAGGGCCTGATTATGATGTCCGCTCATGGTGGCTATCATCAACGGAGAGACGATGTACTGCCTACCTAATCTTTCTTAGGGATGGGGACTGTTTGTGAGGAATCGGCTTCAATTGTGACGGATACAGGGGCACCCTCTTTGAGTTTCACTTCGTCGCCATGATGGTTAAGCAAGGTATTTTCTATGCGAATTTCTCTGTAAAGATGATCCGCACCTTCCAAAGTTATCTCAACCTTCTCCGGTATCGCTGGGAATCGGGATTCAACGATCTTTTTAACAGTTCCTGGCTTTTTGATTTGTGCGTTAGTTGACAAGGAATATGCCTCTTTCCTTTGCTTTTTTCAGTTATGCGGTCGCCATAGACGAAATGGCGCTGCGCTCTTCGGCAACTGCGTGTGAAGCAATGGTTCTGTTGTTCACCCTACCGATGATTTCGCGTGTTGCTAGGTTCGTTGCGAAACATTCGTTGAAGGTTCGGGCGCTCAATCCTTTCAGCGTATCGAGTGCGCGTTGCTTTCCTTGAAGACAGAAACGCCACCTCACTGAACGATCTTGAAGTATTTCGAAGACATCATATTCAGTATTCATTGCTGCCCCCAGTTGGAACGCTGAGAGAATAGAGTAAGTCGCTGATCTTGACTGTTCTGTATGGCACAGTTAGCAACAATCGCGTGACTTCATGACTGTTCACTTTTGCACGTTCGGTGACGAGTCGCAGAAGGTTAGTCAGGCCATGGGCAGTATTAAGAGTGACGCGAAGCTGGATCAAATTAAAAGGATAGGAAGCCCAGCGGTCGGATGCTTCTTTGGCGGTAGCTTCCTATCCTGAGTATGGCATTACAATATTAGTCGCGGCCCGTCGCTCGCAGGTTCCAACCTACTCTACAGCAACAACAGTATTTTGATCTCCCTCTGGCACCCCTAGTATTTCATCTTCTATGCCTAGAAACTCTAAAGCGAAGATTTGCAGTCGAAGTCCTGAGAGATTTGCCCTAGTTGTCTGCTGAGTACGCCAGTGAAACGACAGCTTACGCCGGAACAAAAGAACGAAATGAAAATGAGGCTTTTGGCCAGCAAGGCTGTGCGCGTGGTGGAGATTGAAGCGATGGCCAATGCCTATGAGGTTCCGAAACACGTGGTACGGGAAGCTCTAAGGGAAATTCGCAAAAATCTGACCAGACAGGAAGCTGCCAAGCTGATTTAGGTGCCTGATTGGCATTTGGCAAGGCAAGATATACTTATGGACGCCGGACGGTGTCCCGAATACGAGCAACTTGCCGCGAAAGTCGCTGATGCGCTTCAGCGACTCGTTGATCTAACAACCGCCTCGCTCGGCGCTTATCGTAACAGCAACCAAACCGAGTTCATGAAGATCGACAAAGAATTAGAGAACACGGTGGGTGAAAAGGAACGTGCAATCGGAGCATTACGACAGCACGCTAAAGAGCACGGTTGCCATTCGGAAAACACTCACATTAGAAGCCCATGGTGAGGCTGGCAGTGGGTAGTTTCAGGGCCGCAAGGTCACGACTGAATGTCGATTACGAAAGAAACGCCGCGCCAGTCGAGAATATCTGGTGCGGCGTCTCTTAGTCCGCGTCTCAGTTCCTTGCCGCTGACGCGAAGTCAGTGTCGCTCAATCGGTCCGGTCTCTGGGTGTTTTTGTCTTGTGGAATCGGATTAGGTCGCCAGTCATTTTTTGCGTCCGGCTTGCAAGGTATTGCGCGCCGGGTACGTCAAACGACGTCTCTCTTCTGATCGTCACCATCGTTCTTTTGTTTGCCGTGTTCACCGATATTCACGCTGTACTCGAGGCGTTGAATGTTCCGCCTTCCAGTCCGAAGGCCTCTCCTGCCCCGGTAATGATCGTGACAGTGGAAGCGCCCGCTGCCGCTAAACCTAAAGCCGCGGTGCCGAAACCCAAACCCACCGTTTCGCAATCGGGACGAAATAACATCGCCCAGCTGGGCGACAACAATCAGGCAGTTATCAATCCGGAGTCGCTGGAAAAGACTTGGGTAATTACGGACGATATTTGCCGGAAGCTGCTCGGTGGCACTCGAAGCGTCGGCTCCATCCAAGTGATCGTTGGTGCATTCATGTCCGACCCGGATGGCGCAAACATTGTGGGCCAGCTGTCGCGATGCCTGCCACTGGTTCGCGGATGGACCGTCCAGCAGTCGGCGCTTCCGCGGATACCCGACGGCGTTACCGTGATGGCGTCACCCGCAACCGAGTCCACTGCTACATCGGTGCGGGACGCGTTGCGATCCATAGGCTTTGACGCGAACCTTCAAATCCTTCCCACTTCCACGGAAATTGATATTACGATTGGTAAAAAGGCATTCAAGCGCCCTTGAATTTAAGGTGCCGTCCCGACCCACCAGAGAACCTTGGCCAGAATTGTCCATTTGTTTTTGTTGTTCAGAACAATAGACTCATAGTCTTTATTTTCTGGCTGTAGAACTTCCGTATGGTCGTAGTGATGCAGTCGGGACACCATTAATCCCATTTCCTTGTTCCATGCAATTACAATTTTGTCGTTTAATTCTGAGAGGTCAGTTTGCAGAGAGTCCACGACGAGTATGTAGCCGTCGTAGATCAGTGGCTTCATTGAATCGCCCGTTACTCGCACGCAGAATGTTGAGGCAGGATTTGGACACCAGTCCTTGGGCGCGGCAATCATGCTTTCGACAGGCGCGTCTTGAAGTAACGTCGACCTGTAACCCCTGCCGCCATGTGACGCTACCGCAACTTTCAATACAGGAAGCGCCACGAGCTGCGGCGTGCTTAATTTCTTGCCTCCACTTCCAGCTTGTACAGTTTGAAAATCAATCGCCGGG
>Ga0157374_10003067_pt1 | contig 14007 bp, 20 predicted proteins | sample M25metaG_FD_115308 | JGI IMG/M metagenome (GOLD analysis project Ga0157374, IMG submission 115308) | Miscanthus rhizosphere microbial communities from Kellogg Biological Station, Michigan, USA - M2-5 metaG | ecosystem: Host-associated > Plants > Roots > Rhizosphere > Soil | place: USA: Michigan...
AAGTATGTAGGAAAGCATGATTCTCGGATGCTCAGTAATGCTCACAATGGATACTTCAATTGGTACTGACCCTTCGCACAAAGCCTCGGACGCAATTAGACCGGGCTCATGGGCGGACGGGAGCTCATCGCCGATCTTGTCGGAGCGACGGGATTGCCACTAAATCCGATACTCGAGCGATGCGTGTGTTGGGGGAGGGCAGACTCGACCAGGAGTGTCCACCTCTCGAGAAAACCTTTTACACGGGAAACTTTGGCGAAAAAAGTACGCGAGCTTCTCAATGCAAAGACATCGTGATTCGTCAGCTCCGCGTGCGCGTGGCAAGTGAGGTCAACTATTGGAAAGCCGTGCGAAGGCGCTGGGTGCACTGCGAAAAGGCCGAACTCGTGACTCCGGCCTGAAAAGTGTGTACGGGTAGAGTCTATTAACGCGATCGTGAGGGTCCGAATGTCGGGGTTTCCGACGCTTGCCCATGATCGCGTTCCGGTCGTCTGACTGTCCGAGAGTACCTGTTGAAGGTTTCAAGAACTGTTCACTTTTATACATCTCCCAAAATAAACCTGGGTGACACTGTCACTACTCGTGACGAGAGGCAGTGCTTTATGACTCCGGCCGAACAACCTGTTGCCCATCGAGTGCTCCTTGTGGATGACGATGATGCCGTTCGCACCATGATGAATGTGACGCTTGAACGCAAGGGATTTGATGTAGTCGTTGCCGCTAGCGTGACCGAAGCTCTGAGACGTATCACTACGGAGAGCTTCGACGTTCTCATCACGGACCTGCACATGCCGGATCCCGGTGATGGCTTTACTGTGGTCACCGCGATGCGCCACTCGCAACCTGATGCGCTCACACTGCTAGTCAGCGGCTACCCCGATGTACAGTGCGCCATGGCTGCGATCCTTCTGGAAGCCGACGAAATCATTGTGAAGCCGTTCGACGTCGGCAGACTCGGCGAACTCGTCCGCGACAAGATGCTTGCTCGCAGACCTGCTGCCCGGTTGGGCAAGGACAGAGTGAGTGTGATCCTGCGGCGGTGCCTTAACAGTTCGTCGAAGGGTGTTGGCGCGTGCAAAACAGAGTAGTGAACTGAGCGGCCTTTCACTTAGTGACACCGAGCGCACTGGTCATCTCCCCAAGCTGGTTGAAGACCTGGCTATTCGTCTGAGCCAGACTAGCGCCGCCTTTGGAGTGAGTGATGCCAGCGCTTCCCCCTCTGCCGCAGCCCACGGCGCACTGCGATATCTGCAGGGTTACACGCCGGCCATGCTTGTGCACGAATCGCGAATACTCCAAGTGACCATATTCGGCATGCTCCAAAGTAATCTAAACCAACTCGATTTCAGCTTGCTGTTGCCAGACGTCATGACGATCGCCGACGAAGTGGATTCTCAATTGACACAGTCGATGGATAGCTACATGAAGGTCATGTGGAAGTCAGCGGCGTAGTAAAAAGCAGAAATGTCCCAGATTGTGATCACAATGAAGAACCCCTTGAGTTCAATGGCAACTGGGGCTGTCTGCGAACTCACCGCCCACCAGCATCGCATCAAGAAAATTGCGGCACTCGGAGATTTTCGCTAGCAGGGGATCGTTCTGCGCCATACCCGGATTGATTGTTTGCTCGGCATTCAGCGAATGGATGGTCGCTTGGGTATTGTTATCCCACTCCCCCAAGTTCGTGAACTCATTCTTGAGCAGTTGCAGTGCTCTGTGATCAGATTCCGTCTTCGCCGCTAACGACGTTTGACTTAGGCTTCCCTCTGCCCGGAACCGGTGATCATGCAGCCAGGGACCGAGCCAATTGCTTGCGGCAACTCCAGACCTAATCGCGGATGCAATCGCGCTTTTCCACTCCCGCATCTCCGCCAATTGGGAAATACCTGCCCTGGCGAAGTCTTTCGAAAACTCCGGCGCGGTACGCTCTGTTTTCGTGCCAGCTTCGATGGCCGGAACCGTCAGCATGACGCTGCCGGGTTCGAAGCTCACAGTGGCGTTCATGATCCGCGCCAAAGTCTCGACATCTACGTAGGAGTGGCCGTCGATCTGCACAACCACTTCATCTGCCGTGCGGCCGTTCACCACCAGTATTTTCTTTTTGGGTGCGTTCTGCGCAAACGTAGCCACCACGAGAATCAGAAATAGCCCAAGTGCTGTTGCAGGGCGAAAACACAAAACTCTGTTCATAATTTGATCGACCATTTCATCGAGAAGCGAGCTGTGGATTTGTATTCCACTGTTGAACGAGCCCCAACTTCCTAAAACCCGTTTCCTGGCGATCGTACAGTTGGAGAAAGGAAGGGCTGTCATGAGGACCAAAGAGCAACTCCACGCGAACCCCTGACAGCCATTTTGGGTTGGCCTTTTGTGACTGCCATAGTAGATATCGCGACGGCTCGTAAAGCTGCTTACTATTGAACACTTTCGACGAAATACCTGGAACTGATCGTACCGCCCGATGTTCACCGGCCGCGGCAGGTGAACCAACACAACCCAGACAAACGGTCACTTCTGACCATTCACCGGATTCGCCGCACAGTACAGTTAGTTTGACTCAAACAGAGAGAGGCTCCCAGTGTCTGCGGGAACACTAAAGAATTGTAGGGAATCGGGCGGCGATGACCAATCACGACTCCATGAATCATTTAGAGACGTATTCTTCCCACATCCCGGGAGGGCCCGTTGTTCTGAGCCCGCGCCAGCAGCAAATTGCCAATCTCCTGCTTCAAGGTTGTGGCAATGCGGAAATTTCCGAAGTGCTCAAGATCAACCGGCGCACGGTGAAGGCACACTTCAATCGCCTCTTCCTGCGGTTCGAAATCAGCGACGGCATCAAGCGAGTGAAGCTCGCAACACTCTTGTATCGAAGTCAGCGGGCTTTAGAAGCCGACGCTCCTGACAACGCATTGCCAACAAACGAGAGGTAGGATCGTCGCCTATAGCGGCTCTCATCCTTCGCCAATTCAATTTGGCCCGATCTACCTACGTTTCGTCATCCAGCCGATCAATGTTCCTGCGGTGAAGCCGACCGCAAACGTCGTCGCAATAGTTAGCACAAGGTGTCGCTGCAGACGCTGAGTCGTGTCATCCAGGAATTCTTCGGCAGCATCCCCGCCCTGTTTTGCAGCACGTCTCACTACTCCTACGCCATCTTCTATTACTGCGTTAGCGACCGCGCGAGTTGCGTGAGAAGCCTGCTGAACTGATTCAGCGGTTCTTTCCAATACAGTTTGTGTCATGGTACCCTCCTTCATATTTTGCGTGCCAGTGTTGACACTTCCTTCGTTCTCCGACGGCTTTGTCAGCCCGCCAATTCATTTTGAACTTTGTCAGCTTTCTTTTCCGTGTCCTTACAGTTTCAGCAATCTGTCAAAAAACGAACGATAGCGCTGTAGGGCAATTCGCAGGTCCTCAGTCGAAACGTTGTTCCCACTGTCCCATTGCTTTTCCAGGCCTGATCGTTCGTTGGCGAATCCTTCCGCCAGTCGCTGCATTACCGAAGCTACCAGCTTGTCTGCGCCTTCAACCGCCCGGCGCGGCTCGTCCACGAAACCAGTTTGTACGCTCCTCCATTGCGATCGGAAATCTCCCATCTCCGATTCAGAAAACAAGGGCGTAGGCTCTAAAACTGCAGCCGTTCGCTCCAGAGTTTCTGGCTTTTGGCCCTTCACGAGTTTGGGTCCCTCGGACTGCTCTGGCGGAATGTCGTAGCTCGCCGTGTCGGCCGTCGCAAGCTTCTCTTCTTTTGTCTTCAGTTCAGCCATCACGCCACCTCTTTCCTTTCCACAGGTGTAGGTACCTGCACCAGCTCCTCAAATAGAGAGCGGTAGTGAATCATCGCCGTTCTCAGATCTTCTGTAGTCGCTGCGTCTTTCCCAACGCGCAGCGCAATCTCATGCGCCGACCGGTAGTTCTCCACCACGCGGGGATGGACCACAGAGATGTCAGCGGCACGTTGCTCGAAGTCGGACACGGGATAGCCGCGGGTCTTCATTAAAGAGGACACCAGGTCATCGGCTTCTGTAACTGCCCCCTTCGGGGAATCGACAAAACGAGACTGCACAGCCTCCCACCGTTTCGAAAACCGTTCGTGCTCCATCGGATCCAGATCACGAATGTTGAGGTTTTCAACCCGCTTCTCCCGGTCCGCTAACTTCGCCTCAGCTTTTCGCTCTGAGCCATGTGCCACCACCGCCCGCTCATACTCGGGCCCAAACTTTTGCCGCAAGCCCGCGGTCGTATTCCTGCGTTGTCGAACGTACAGCCAAGCAAGTACCACGATTACCAGAATCACCACGACCGCGAGCACAACCAACTTCGGATCGTTGAAATTTAGATTCATCGAACTCCTCCTGCATCAAGAATGTCCACAGAAATAAGTTTGTTCTCGAAGCCCTCGAGAGCAGAATTTCTGTGAACCACCAGTATCAGACTCTGGGTTTCGGAAGACTGGTCAGAATTGACCGTCTTGCAAATCAAGACTGGCATGTAGCTGAAGTGTGTATGGCGGGTGAGTGATACTGCGTCCACAAATTTCTTTGTGATCTATCCAGGTCGATTCTGGTCTGCCCGGCGAGCTAAATCTTCTTGAGCGATGGCTGATGTCGTCTCACACGACCGTCGTCATCCCATTTGACGAGCGCGTCCTCCTCATTAGTTTGCTCAACGGTCCCGAACTCTCCGGTCGACTTTCCGAAGTTGCCCAAACCCTCGACGCGATCTCCGGGATTTAGTTTCTGATCGGTGACGGAGGGCTCGGAGAGTGCTGGCTTCTTGGCACGTTCTGAGTCAGGGGTTGCCCCAGGATGCGGTAGAGGCGGCTGGGGAGCTTTACGCAGTTTGGGAATCGGCTTATTGGTCATGTGGGTCATATTCCATCGTTTCTTTCCGAGGGTTTGAGACGAGCGCTCTTCGATTTGTGACTTCTTGCCATCGATATGAATACAGCATAGACCCCCAAAGAATGACGCGGCTGGTCGAAACTGAGCAGTTCTGACAATTAATTTGGATGAATGCTCAGCACGCTGGACATAGATTTTCCGGCAAGGCCACGACTCGACGGCAGCGAGATCGGCCGCAACCCAACCAAATCCTAAAGTGGTCTAATGTGAGCAGACTTCCGTTTTCGCCAGCTCTATCATGTGCCTAGTGAGGAAGTGAGACCACTGTTACAAAGGCCAGTCCGGTTCCTTAGAGCCTCGAGGGGAGTAACTATGACTTCGCAAGCAGTGAAGATACAGGTGATTGCGAGCGTTCCGATCGAGTGCGAATTCTGGCCGGAAGATGACGGCTGGAAGGGACTTTCCAGGAGCCCTTCGGCTACTGTCCGGGGCAGTAGTTTCGAAGATGCCAAAAAGAACATTGCATCTGAATTACAAGCCCAGATCGAAGCAATCCTGCGTGAGCATCCTCAGAAAAGTCCGCGACGGATTGCCTGAGCGACTTTCTACCGCGTTCTGGGCAACATCACTTCATTTGTGCTTCTCTGAGTTTCGATTACTCGTTTAAGTGAAGTGAGCAGTTTAGATCAGCGACCGTTCCGCAATTAGATGATGATGGGGTTTAGAGACGAGCACTTCGGCTCTCTCTTTCAGGTTCTCGGACTAAGGCAGCCCATTTGAAGTTTCCCACTCTTAGTTGCCATAGTCCAGGAGCTACATGATTCCACTTGAAGGTGACATTTCTATGACAGGCATCATTTCAGCCCCAACAACAGGCTTCAAGACAAGTAGCCGGTCGCCTGCCGAGAAGTGCGCAAAGATTCGAGACCTCGGCTTCACAACCTCCAAGCACATAAAGATGTATGGCGAGCGCTTTGAGCTAGTTTCAGATCCTTTTGAAGTGGACGCCTGCACGGCAGTTCGTGCTCGCAGCGGAAATGATCCAACGATACGGATACTTCGCCTTCCGACAGCAATTCTGCTAGGTTTGTCGGATCGATTCCGAAAGAACTAGCCGGGCTATCAAGCCATAAGGCGTCAGAGGTTAAGACAGCGTGCGCAACAAGGCTGGATGACGCTTCCCGCTGATTCCGAGGCTAACCGCTAGAGTGAGCAATTCAGATCAGCTATTGGTCCGCAATTGGCGGATGATGAAGTTTGGAGACGAGCACTTATTCCCTCTCTTTCAGGTCCTCTGAGCTAAGTCAGCCCATCTGAAGTCCTCCCCTCTTAGGTACACGGCTCTTGAAAGGATCAATATATGAAAAAGCTACTTGCAGTTTGTTTAGTCAGTGCTCTGAGTCTACTGGGAAGTAACGCGTGGGCCGGCACGGCACGCGAGGATACAGTGGAACGACTGAAACTTTCAACCGATGTGCTCACCGCCCTCATGGCGACCCCGGACAATGGCATACCAGAAGAAGTGCTGGACAACGCCAAGTGTGTGCTCGTGGTTCCACACCTTATCAAAGGCGGCTTTATCTTTGGTGGTAAACATGGACGTGGAATCGCCACCTGCCGCACATCCAACGGATGGAGCGCGCCTGCATTTATCTCAGTCGCCGGCGGAAGCTGGGGTTTGCAGATCGGGGCCGAAGGCGTGGACCTAGTTATGCTGGTCATGAACGAGCAGGGTTTCCAGCATCTGCTGTCCAGTAAATTTGCACTCACAGGCGAAGGATCAGTTGCAGCAGGCCCGGTCGGTCGTCATGCGTCCGCCGGAACTGACTGGAAAATGAACACTGAAATGCTGACCTACTCGCGCTCAAAGGGCGTGTTCGCCGGTCTGACATTGGAAGGCGCCGTTGTGCAGCAGGATGACGACTCGACTCGCGCCATCTACCACAAGAAGCTTCCGTTCCGCACGGTATTGTCGGGCAAGACTGCGACTCCTGAAGTTGCGGCGGAGTTCATGAAAGCCGTATCCGGCGCAAGCCGCCAGGCACGCGTGGCAGAAATCAAAGAAGAAACAAAGAAGTAATTGGCAGGCAGCCGATGTTACGAGGCACTGATTACCGCTGACCAACATTACACCGGTTGGTCAGCGCTGTTTGCCCGGCTCACAACAGCCGGACGGAGCGAGGAATGAAAATCGATCTTTCGAAGATACTGAATGATCCGTCGCCCAAAACCTGTCGCGACGATCAATCCATCCCTCATCGAACGCTATAGACTACCGGCGTCACCAAATAGGTGCGCCAAGTAAGGAGCACAAAATGCCCATTTCACAAAACTCGCTTGATTCAGAGCTGGAGCTGCGCTGGCGCACATGGCTGGACAAAGGCAAGCGTACTAACCGGCTGGCAGACAAACGGATGAAAGTTCTGTTCTCTGTGGTTGGCGTAATACTCTTGGTCTGGATTCTGGTCAACGTGTTTTAAAATGTAGCGTTGACTGGCTCCAATCATATGCAGCCGGATGTAGCTGGTCGTAATCCGCTCCGACTCATGGCCACTTCTAGACCAGAGTTGCTGCTAGCTAAGACACGGTAGAGCGCAGGGTTTACCGTATCAGGATCGCATTCAATTTACTCGGTATTACGCGTTACTTTCCGCCGGTCGAGTGGGAATCGGTAAACCTCATAGATGGATCGCATGTAGAGACCGCACTCAGTGAAATGCTCGATCATGCTACATGATGAGTCTTGCCTGCGACGCCCCTGGGGCCTGTTTGACACACCAAAACAATCAGCGTAGCGTTAATGGTGAGTGAGTCCTTCCGTTCCTCTTTCAGGTTCCCTGAGCTAAGTCAGTCCATCTGAAGTACCCCTTCCCCTTAGTAAAACAACGAACCTGGAGGTTCAATATGTTTGCTTCCCAAGCATCCGCACCAGCAAAGCTCGCCGTCTCGAAAAATACTTTTGCAGCGGCAGCGCCAATCTCCGAGGCAGGTGCGCTAGAAAACAAGATTAGAGAACGCGCCCATCAGCTCTACGAAGACCGTGGTCGTGAACCCGGCAAGGAACAACAGGACTGGATCCAAGCCGAGCACGAGATATTGAACCAACGGCCGTAGCTTATCGATAAAGAACGTTCAGTCTCCGGGGGCTCTTCAAGGAATGGCTCCAGGGGTGACCCATGACAAAATGCCTAGAGTGCAAGAATCTCAAACGGGTGTACGAATCCAAGCTAACCAGATATCTTGCGGCCCGATCAGCGGTGCTTTATCGAATCAGCACGGAATTTGCGGCTAAGCAACAGGTCGATATGGAACGCGCCAAGAACGATGTGGAAGAGCACTTATTGACCTGTCCCTTCGCCGCCAGAGTGAAATGCCTCGCGTTGTTACCGCTGCAAGAGTCTTCCGCCCTTTGGCGTCCCCGGCTTTAAATAGCCTGCGCCTGGGTATGAGAAACTGGCACGACCAGAGCACGACCCAGAACACCACAAGAAGCAAACACACATACAGCAATACAGCTTTCATAAACTGCCTCTCCGCCCGATTTCCTGGCGGTGATCGTCAACCACCAAAATGCGAAAGGCATTCATAGAAAACCCCCACCGGAGAGAAAGTTATCAGGGTTAATACCTAACAGTCTGAGCAGAATTGCTCAAGGGCTCCCCGACATGTGCAAGAACAAACCTCTTGAAATGTTCTGGACCTTTAGGTACAGCGGAATCAGAGTGGCGTGGAAATCTTAATCGTGCAGAACTACGTTGAGCAGCGAACTGTGGACTTGCAATCCGCCGTTGTAATGGATGAAGCCTAACTTCCTGAACCGGTTCATGAAAAAGCTGACACGTGAACGAGTGGTTCCAACCATCTCTGCCAGGGTTTCCTGACTGATTTTGGGAACAACTGTCTCCGGCGCGCCCTCCTTGCCAAAATGAGCAAGCAAGAGAAGAACACGGGCCAGTCTCTTTTCACTGGAATTGAATAGTTGGTCGACCAAGTCTTCTTCATACCGAATATTGCGTCCCAGTAGATAGGCCACGAACATATCGGAAAACGCATGTTCCCGATGAAGCGCTTCTATCATGGCCTTCTTGTCGATCCGCAGGAGTTCACAATCAGTCATTGCAGCCGCTGACCCCATACGTAGGACCTGACCGGCCAGGGCGCCTTCGCCAAAAAAATTGCCCTCACTTATTATGCCAATCGTCGCTTCCTTGCCCGTCTTGGATACGACGGTGAGCTTCACTTTACCTTTTTGAATATAGAAGACAGCATCCGCCCCAACCCCTTGTGCGTATATTGTCTGCCTTTCCGAAACCGCCACGAGCTTCCTGCCAGCGCCAATTGTTGCCAGAAAAGTTTTGGGATCGAACTCGCGGTTCTTCTTAACTACTGCGGTAACAGGTCTCATCAGCAATGATTCTAGTCCAAACAGGGGCTTTCAAAGTGAGTCATTTTGCTCAGTATTTCAGGAGGAGATGGCGCAACCTTATAGATAGCCCAAGAGAGCGGTTCATCCGCCAAACCAGACGGCCTACCACATTCTTGAGCGGGGCTTGCCCAGACAAGGTGGTTCGCGGGCAATTTTCGGTCATGTCTAACAGCCGGAATCCCCCAATCGAGTCGCCCTTCCCTCGGAGGGGCATCTTGATCCGGGCCAGCCCCCAACCCGACCGTCGATCCGAGTGGGAGGAGCACATGCACCGGGCAGATCTACTAAAACCTGACCTACTTAGCGAAATCCTGTTGCTGGGAACCGGCGCGCTGATATTGGTTTCCGTCTTGCTAGTAACTGTGACTGCGCTCGCGCGACCTTAATCACGCAGTTAGTTTCTCTGGAGGATTTATGCAGCCCGTTCAAGTCGGTACGATTCTGCTCGAGTCGCAGCCACTGATGACCGAGGTTCTTGAGCTGGAGAGCGAGCCTTACGCAGGGAACTGGAGCCTGGTCAAGGCGCTGGATGGCTTCGCCCTAGATCACAAAATTCGTGATGCTGGGTGGAACTTCTTTTTCATGGCTGCGGAAGTAAGAGCGATGTTCTTCGGTGCGATTGGGGCGGAGAAGATCCGAAACGCGTTGCGGCGGATTCTAGGGAAAGTAAGGCTGGAACACTTCAACGCCCTTGAGGTGACTGGAATCGTTGCTAAACGTTTTCTGTGTATTCCTTACACCGTCATTATGGCGCACTCCCGCCACGTCCAGCAGAGTTGCTCCTTGGATAGTACGAAGGAACGTCGCACGATACGGCACGACGCGGAATGGGCTAAAAGTTGAGCGACAGAGAGGTCCCTGTGAAATTTGACCAGAATCAAAGCCTTGAGCGAATCCTTGAATCTGCAATTGTTGTGTCTTGGGAAGACCTGATGCATGGCGCCCAAACCGGTTTGATTCACATCGAATACAACTTCGCTCCAGATGGCACTTTGGAGTATCTGAAGGTTTGGTCATCCATAACCCGAGGCCACTGGTTTCTGGTTTGTGACTACTGGATGTCAGCCTCCAAATTTCACGGTGCCCGCATCCACTTCGAAAATGGATACCAGTCGGGAACTCTAGCGCACATTCTGGAAGTCATCATGCAGCACCAGGACAGCTTCGCGCCTGTTTCCAATCTCGGACGACAGGGATTACTTCAGATCACAACCCCCACGCAAGAAGAGAGCAGGGCAGCTGCCGCATTGATAAGCGAAGTCTTCGATGGTCTCGACTTAGTATTCGACCAGCCTGTTGCGGCCTGAATTCTGAGGTGCCTTGATTGCTCCACCTTAGCATTGTGGCTTGCGGGGAAATGCAACGATGGATCCTTGGGCTTTAGCGAGGTAAGTTGCTCGATCGAACCAGTTATTTGTCCGTAGACGCCAAGCGTCGGTCTCGATGCGATTCTGTCCGTGCTAATCCTGTGCTGAGCTCACACTTTTTTCCCGCCTTAGCACCACAAGTGGGACAACGAACCGTCAGGGATTGTTCCTTCTTGTTCTTCATGACTGCATAATGCAGCATCGCTTGCCAACAAGATGGTCAATTCTGACCACAAAGGGGCAATCGAATCGCAATTAGGATCTGCTCGCGTGATAAGATGCAATTGAGGTGGCTACCACCTTTCTCCTCTTTCAGGTTCCCTGAAACTAAGTCAGCCCATCTGAAGTTATTCTCTCCTTAGCGTCCCAAGAAATCGGGTATGCAATGCCTTCAATCGCAATTCTGTTCGAAGTTCAACGACTTTACAGCGTGAGCGAGCGACTTGACTCATTGGCGCAGCAACATCCCATCGTTTCAGAAGGGCTTGCCGCCATCGCAGGCAGCGTTCGCAACACAGCCACGTTGTTGGAGGTACTGGTCGCGACGAAATTGGCGTCGATTCCCGGAGTAGATCCAGCAACTACCTGACTTTGCTCCTCGGCGCATGAGTGGCCTATCTCTATCTACCGCCGACCGTGTTGGTGAGTCCTCCGATCAAGTGTGCAATAGTGACCAGACCCTCAGAAACGCTCAATGGGACAATTCATAAACTCTCAAACGACGAGAAAGCTGTTGTCTCGACCGGCAGTGAGGAGGACCCCATGTGGATTCTTTCAAAGCGTTCGAAGCAATCAGCGCCCTCGCACGCCCAACTGGAACTGCTGGTCTTAGAACGCACGACAGCACTGCGAAATCTTTCCCAACGCCTTCTCAAGGTGCAGGACGACGAGAGACGAAGGGTGGCCCGTGATTTGCACGACAGTACAGGCCAAACACTGGCCGCGCTAAAAATGAGCTTAGTTGTTCTTGAGAAGAACCTAGAACAAAACCGACCCACATCCGGTGTGCTGTCGGAGATTGCCGCATTGGCCGATCAGGCACTCCAGGAAATTCGCACTACGTCATATCTGCTGCATCCTCCACTGTTGGATGAAGCAGGCTTTACCTCCGCCGCACAATGGTATGTCGACGGTTTCGCCAAGCGAAGTGGCATTAAAGTAAGGTTGGAGCTCGAGAGCCAGCGCGAACAACTATCCATCACGACTGAGACTGCCCTTTTCCGTGTGCTACAGGAGAGCTTGACTAACGTGCATCGCCACTCTGGAGCTTCGGAGGTCAGTATCCGTTTTCAACACCAAGCCGAAACTGTAGTGCTTGAAATACGAGATGATGGACACGGCATACCGGCGGAGCTGCTCAGTCGACTTTGTGAACCGGCCTCGGAAATTGGCGTCGGTCTGGCGGGAATGCGCGAGCGCTTGAACGAACTGAACGGCAAGCTTGAAATAGAGTCGGACGCTCATGGAACGAGTGTGCGAGCCACAGTTCCGATGCCACCTATAGTAGTTCGAACTGTTCCTGACGATTCTACGGGGATTGCGTTCAACCACCCAAACTAAGGCTGATGTCCTCTCTCGATAAAAAGTTTCGTTGCTCGTGCGCCTAAACACCTTCAGATATCGTTCTTTCTCATGACGATAATCGTTTCGTCATTCAAACGCTTTACGGCTCCGCGAAAGAGATCGAGCGCCGATGCGAGTTGAGAGCCAAGTGTTTCGGTAGAACTGGAGTCAAGCGCCCGCACCATATTGATCAGGCCGTCCCGGCCGAGTTCATTTCCATTTGTATTACTGGCTTCGGAAACACCGTCGCTGTCAAGTACGATAAGGTCTCCCGATTGCGGGTTGACGACCAACCGGTCGTAGGCGACGTCGGTGAGCAGACCAAGCGGCCTACCGGCCAATCGCCCCGCACGCTAGCGCGTTTCGTTTCGAGCCAGTTCCACTCATGGCGTGAGGCACGATACCAAAGAGGAGGAGGGTGACCCGCGCTCGTCATAACAGCTAGACCTCGACGGCCATGCCACCCGACTGCCACCATCGTGGCATAGTGCCCAGCGCCAAATTCTTTGCGAACCGCCTGGTTGAGATCTCGCATCAGTGCGACCTGTTCCAGATCGCGCAGATACTGATGCATCAGTTCTCGGAGCTTCTCGCCGAACACCGCCACTTGCTGTCCGTGGCCGCTCACGGCTGAGCCGCGTGTTCACCATTGAGAGAAGGACGTATCAAGTCTGCTTTGAGTGTGGACAGAAATTCGACTATTCCTGGATGCTCATGCACCCAAATACGGTCGAGTGTTGCTGAAAATGTCTATGCAACCGCTGGACAACACCAGGCACGCCGAAGTTTCGTTGATTTGAGCCGGTCACGGGCAGGCCGAAACTTAATCTCTGCATGTGAGCTATCTTGCTCAGACAGGAAAGCCAGCACCTGTCATTATTTATTCTCCTGAGTGTGTAGAGAGACAGCGGACGCTGATTCGCCGTTCTCATTGCTAGGTTGCTTGACAGGTCGCCAACCAAGTCAGGTTCAAGCGGCCACATCCAGCCAATCGGCGCTGTTCATCCGTGTGTATGCTCGGAAATCTCCGGCGAACACGATTCGGCCTTAGAAGCTCTCGAACATAGAAATTAGGGCGACGCCTCGAGACGGATGCGAGGCGGTAGCCCGCGAAATGAAGGAAGGTCAAATTATGCCTTTAATTCAACTCCTCGAAGTTCTCGTCGTAGTGGGTGTTTTGCTGTGGTTGGTGAATCGCTTCATTCCCATGCAGTCATCCATTAAATCAATTTTGAATGGCGTCGTCGTGATTGCCGTGGTGCTGTGGGTCCTAAATGTTTTTGGGCTATTTCATTCACTTTCCGGAATCCACGTTGGCAAAGGATGAACAAACCCGGAGCACTCAAGATCTAGACAACCGTGAGTCGGGCAGATGTTTGCCCAAGGAGATACATTGAAAATAAAGTTGTTGTTAGCAGCTGTGGTCGCACTGAGCTTTACCGCACTAGCTCAGACAAATCCTCAAACCCTAACCGTCGAGCCCATGAATTACACGCCAACGTACAAGGTGACGGTAATTAGCCGCACGGCCCGGGCGGTCAACTATCAGCATCGTGGCGGAGCAACTAAGCTGGATTTCGCTGGCACCGAGTTGATGCCACAGGCAAATGGTCAAGCCAAAGTCGAGAGCAAGAAGGGCTACATCGAAATCGAAGTGGAATTTGGCAATCTGCAAAAACCCACGACTTTCGGTAACGAATATCTCACTTATATCTTGTGGGCAATTTCACCTGAGGGACGGGCAGTAAACCTGGGCGAAGTGCTGGTAGGCGATAATCATCGCAGCAAACTGGATGTGACCACTGAT
>Ga0157374_10003070_pt1 | contig 14003 bp, 9 predicted proteins | sample M25metaG_FD_115308 | JGI IMG/M metagenome (GOLD analysis project Ga0157374, IMG submission 115308) | Miscanthus rhizosphere microbial communities from Kellogg Biological Station, Michigan, USA - M2-5 metaG | ecosystem: Host-associated > Plants > Roots > Rhizosphere > Soil | place: USA: Michigan...
GGGCCGCATCGACATTCAGCCCGGCGCCCAATTCAATGACACTGGCGCCATCCTCCGCATCTTCTCTCTAATGGCGACGCACGGGTATACGCTTTCGCAGGCGGCGGAAGATCGCATTACCGACGCCCTGCCGGTGCTGGCAATCCATATTCCCGAGGGGCCGTATCTTTGGAATTCGCTGCGTGAAGTGCTGCTGGGACCGCACGCCGCACATGCATTGCGAACCATGCATGCGCTGGGCGTCCTGGAAATGCTGATTCCGGAATTTCACGGAATCGACGCCCTGGTGATTCGCGATTCGTATCACCGCTACACGGTAGATGAGCATACCTTCCTGGTGATCGACAATGTGCACGGGTTGCGCAATCCCACGCAGGACTTCGAACATCGGCTGGCGCAGTTGCTTCCAGAAATCGATCGTCTCGATCTGTTTCAACTGGCCATGCTCATGCATGACACCGGCAAAGGACGTCGCGCGGGAGAACATGCCGGGCAAAGTGTTGAACTCGCCGATGCTTTTCTTGCACGGCTCGATTTCGATGCTGAAGAACGCGAAATGGTGTTAAGACTCATCAAGCTGCATCTTGAAATGTCTGCGGCATTGCGCCGTGACATTTTCGATATTGAAAACGTGCGTGCCTTCTCAGAGAAGATCGGCAGCCCGCAGATGCTGAAGATGCTCACCGTGATGACTTTCGCCGATATCAAGGCTGTAAATCCTGAAGCTCTGACACCGTGGAAGGCCGAGAATCTTTGGCAGTTCTACATGTCTACTGCGAACTTCATGGACCGTTCGGTAGACGAGGTCAGGTATCACGCGGCGATCGACCCTACCCTGCTGAATCGCCTGCGTTCAATGGTTCCACCGACGCAGTACGACGCGCTCGGGCAATATCTTGAAGGGCTCCCGCAGCGCTATCTTCAAACTCGCCTGCCGGAGCAAATTCGCAGCCATTTCCAGATGGCGCTCAATCTGGACGACGATCCTGTTCAGCTTGATCTTCGGCCGAACCGCCAACTCTACGATCTGACCGTGATTACGCGCGACCGCACCCGGCTGTTTGCTGACGTGGCTGGAGCGCTGGCGGCGTGGGGAATGAATATTGTGCGCGCGGGCGCGTACTCAAACGATGCCGGCGTCATTGTGGACAGCTTTCACTTCACAGATATCTTCCGCACAATTGAGCTGAATCCGAGCGAGAAAGATCGCTTTCTGGCCAACATGCACGACGTGGTCGCGCAGAAAGTTTCCGTTCAGCAACTGCTGGAAGCGCGCCGTCACCTGAACCATCCCTCGAACATCAAGGTGGAAGTGGCCACGCGACTGGAGTTCGATTCTGAATCGTCTACGCACTCGACTCTGCTGCAGGTTGTCGCACAGGACTTGCCCGGATTGCTTCGGCAGATTGCGCTGACCCTCTCAACTCTCCAATGCAACATCAAGGTTGCGCTTATCGACACAGAGGGCGAAACGGCAATTGACGTCTTCTACCTGACCAGCCAGGGCGAAAAGCTTTCGTCTACGGCGCAGGAAACTCTGGCGGCGAGCCTGACAGCGGCCATTGAAGAAATGCGCGCGCCGGTCGCCTAAGTTCGGCCTGAACCTCCCGATTACAAAAAGTTTAGGGCGGAAAAAGCAGCCCAATTATTCTCAAATCTGCCTTGGATTTGAAGCGCCGAATGGGAACGTTTTTGCCTCAAATTTGGTGCTGGAAGCACGCGTAAGGTCAGACCTCAATCGCTTTACCTCGATCTTGCACGATCGCCATACCACTATAGTTCCAGCAGTTACCTGCCTCTCGATGCTGGATTTCCGACATATTCTTACCCTCGAAATAACGGTTGACAGTGATGGTCTGACCTCGTTATTAGTGTCTTTGCCGAGCAATCAGGCATCGCGGAATCGTTTCAAACCAATTCCCCTCGTGGGCGCTCCCCAACCGAGATTTCGGTCAGCCCAATCGTTTAGAAACCAACAATTTTGGAGGCCAAATGCACGCGACATCGTCATCGATAAGCCGAGCTTTAGCTCGCCTCGCATCCTTCTGCTCAATAGTTGCGCTTTTGTTCGCTGTAAGCGCAACTGCCCAGATCGCAGGCACCGCAAACATCCAAGGCACGGTGACAGATTCGACCGGAGCCGTTGTACCGAATGCCAATGTCACACTCACCAACGTCGCCACCCAGGTCAAGCGCACGTCGAAGACGAACGCCGCGGGTACGTATCTATTCCCTGGTATTCCGATTGGCGGTTACAACCTCGAAGTCGCGGCTCCTGGCTTTAAAAGCTACACGCAGAGCGGGATCGTGCTTGAAGTGGGCAGCAACATCTCAGTGGACCCGACACTGACCGTAGGCGCAACGGACGAAAAGGTTGAAGTGCAGGCTGAGGGTCTTGCGTTGCAGACTGAGGATCCCACGTTCAAGCAGACAATCGATCAAAATGCTGTCACGGAAATGCCGCTGAACGGCCGACAGATGACGGCGCTCATCACGCTGTCAGGCGGCTCGAACGCGGCGCCTTCAGGCGATTTTACCGGGAGCAAATATTCGTATCAGACGATCTCGGTGTCAATTGCTGGCGGGGGCGGAAACACTACGCTGTGGCGTCTCGATGGCGCAGACAACCAGGACTACATGGCGAACGGCAACTTGCCGTATCCGTTTCCAGACGCCGTGAGCCAGTTCAGCGTGGAGTCCACCGCACTCGGCGCACAGGACGGCGGACACGTTGGCGGCATGGTCAACGTAGTAACCCGGTCTGGAACGAACCAGTTCCATGGCAATGTGTTTGAGTTCATTCGGAACAACTACATCAACGCAACGAACTTCTACTCGTCCTTGCCTGACGTGCTTCATCAGAATGAATTCGGTGGAACATTCGGCGGCCCTATTAAGCGCAACAAGATGTTTGCATTTGCAGGTTACCAACGTCTCAATTACACAAAGAAGCAGGCGAGCACGCAAGCAACGGTTCCGACTGCGGCCAACCTGCTTGGCGACTTTTCGGTGACTGACGGCGTGCCTGGAGTTGCCAACAGCAACCCATGCAACTCAAGCCATGCCCCGATCACGCTGGTCGATCCGCTCACGGGCACTGCATTGCCCGGCAACAAATATGCCACGCCTCCAGCATTCAATGGGCCGGCGCTGGCGCTGCAAAAGTATCTGCCCAAAATCGATCCCAACTACGACACACACAATTGCGGATTCGTTGCCTATTCGATTCCCCTGCAGCAGAATGACAACCAGTTTGTGACGCGAGTTGACTACACCCTCAGCTCGAAACAGAATCTCTACGGCCGCTATTTCATCGATGGTTATCAGGCACCGGCGTTCTACTCTCCAACAAACATTCTGATCACCACGCAATCTGGAAACATACAGCGCGTTCAGACCTTCACGCTCGGCGATGCCTACACGTTTTCACCCAATCTCGTGAATGCCGCACATGTTTCCATCTTGCGTCGCAGAAATGACCGCGGCTACAACACAAACGACATCAATGCAAATACGCTTGGTGTCAACATCTATCAGGCATCGAAGGTTGGTTTGCAGATCAGCGAGGGCAAGTTCACCATCGGGGGCGGCACCAACTCTTTATCGCATTTCAATGACAACACACTCGCGATTGACGACGACGTGACTTGGATTCGCGGCCGGCATCAACTCAACTTTGGCGGTACGTGGGTGCAGAACCAGTTGAACATCGGGAACATGTATGAAAGCAATGGCGTGTTCACGTTCAACGGCCAATTTAGTGGCAGCGGACCCGGAGGCGGCGCAGTTATCGGCGATCAGACGTTGGACTTTTTGCAAGGTACGCTGAGCGCTTTCGAGCAAAGCAAACAACAACAGAATGCGCTGCGCGGGCCCATTCCAAGCCTGTATGTGCAGGACACATTCCACGCTACCAAGCGACTGACCCTGGTAGGTGGTCTGCGATGGGGGCCAAACATCATGCCCCACGATTATTTCAATCGCGGGCTCGAATTCAGCATGCCCAATTTCCTTTCGAATACGGTCAGCTCCGTCTACCCGAATGCGCCTGCAGGAGTTCTTTACTATGGCGATTAGGGTGTAACCAGGCAGTTCACCGACAATTCGATTCTGCAATTCTCACCGAACGTTGGCGCATCGTTTGATCCCATGGGTGACGGAAAGACGGTAATCCGCATGGGTGGCGCATTGATGTTCGATAACCCGAACTTCTTTACCGGCCAGCGCAACCAGCAGAACCCGCCGTACGCCACCGCAATCGCCAATCAGAAGACCTCGTCTTCTGGTCCAATGAACTTCAGCGCACCATGGGCAACCGGCGCCATCACCGCGAGCCCGTTCCCGCAGCCGGCAATTCCTGCGCCCGCGCAAGCGCAGTATTTTCCGCAATCGCAGTACATTGTGTTGCCACAGCAATTCCATGCTGCCTACACAATGCAGTGGACTCTGAGCGTTCAGCAGCAGTTCGGGCATGGATGGCAGTTCCAGCTTGACTACATCGGCAACACAACGCGGCACAATCCGCTTGGACTGCCGCTGAATCCATCGGTGTTTATTCCGGGCGTCTGGGGAGTGGGCGGTACGGGCTGCGCGGGAATTGTAACCACCGGACCCGCAGCCGTGAAGCCGGGGGCAGCGGGAACAAATTGCTCAACCACCGGCAACAAGCTTTCGCGCTACAAGCTGGCGATCTTGAACCCCACACAAGGAAATCAGTTCAAGGGAGAATCGGGCGGCTCGGCACTTGTAAGCGACAACGGTACAGCAAACTACAACGGACTCATCGCGACCATCCAGCATCGGCTGTCATCCACTTTCAGCCTGCTGGCAAATTGGACGTGGTCGAAGTGCATGAACATGGAGGATGCTCAGGGCGATCTTGCCGGAACAACCGTGCAGGATCCCAATAATCCAAAGGGTGATTATGGCCCGTGCGGTTCACATTACAAGATGATTGAAAATGCAACAGTGGTCGCCAAGAGCAACTTCCACATCGAGAATCGGTTGACCTCGCTCGCAGTCAATAATTGGGAACTCGCACCGCTGTTTCACATCACCAGCGGCGCTGCGATCAACGTGATTTCCGGCCAGGATAACTCGCTTATTGGTGTTGGCAACGATCGGCCGAACCTCGTTCCTGGAGTAAGTCCGTACGTTAAAACAACTTTCAGGAGCGGTACGGGTCCTGCAAACCGAGCGTATCTTAACCCAGCGGCCTTTGCGCAAGTAACAGCTCCTTGCGGCAGCAATCTCAACGGATGTGCCTACCTGGGCACGTTTGGAAATGTTCGCAGGAATTCGTTCCGGTCACCGCCGTTCCTTCAGTTCGACGCGCAGATTTCACGCGTATTTCCGATCCATGAGAGCATCTCACTCACCACGCGGCTGGAAGCATTCAACGTGCTGAACCATCCGGATTTCCAGGTAGGCTCGCTGGGTGCAAATCAGAACTTTACTTCCTCTACTTTCGGCCAAGTAGGACAAACTGCTACTGGAAATGCCGCGCGTGAATTTCAGGGAAGCTTGAAAGTTTCGTTCTAGATCCTCATTCATAAGTGAGGCAATCGGGCTTACAAATAGTTGAGTGAAAAGGCATATGGGAGGTATCTGCCATATGCCTTTTCACTTTTAATCCAAGCTATCGGCTGCCTTCTCGCCTAAGTTCCAAGTTGTGGAAGGGGGCCAAGTTTGGCAGCAATTTGCTGCTATTCCCTGCTTTTTTATCTCGTTTGGAGTAAGAAATGCGCTATCTTCGATCTACGATCAGTTTTTCGCTCTCATAAAGAATGCCATCTTTCTTTTCCGGCTATCTATTTGTGTTTTATTTTCTTTCCGGAGCAGTAAGAAGCACGTGTGAAGTTCTTTGTTGCAGGACGCTGCGACAAGTTGATAAAGTTCGCCGCAAGTCAAAACGCCGACTTAAAGAGGCCATGCTTCAGAATGGCGGTTTCAGACATCTCCGAGGTAAGGCAAAATAGAGCGCCTCTTGCAAGGAGGCTCGAACGGCTGCCTCGGCCTGTGCGCGCGCTGCTCGGCGCGTTATTTGCGCTTGTGTCAGTGGGGATCACTTACGCAATCCCTCCTTTGCGCACTTTTCCTCTCCTGCTCGGTGTTCCCACCGTCATCATTGCCTGTTGGTATCTGGATGTCTGGGGCGGGTTCTTCTGCGCGTTAACTGAATCTGTGCTGGTGGAACTCTTCGTTACATCCGTTCACACGCGCATCCTGCTTGGTCCCCTCGGAGAGCAGTTGCGGATGCCACTGTTTGTTGTGATCTCAATCTCTATCGGATGGGTGCTGCGCAAACTGGCAGATCAGCGAACAGAACTCGATGGCCAGGAGCTGCAACAGAAGCTCATGCTCGCCGATGCGGAACGAAGATTGGCGGAAGAGCGCGCGCGGGCAACTGAAGCTCTGCGGGAGCGCGATGAAATGTTGCGCATTGCTCTCGAAGCAAATGGAATGGGCCTTTGGGTTTGGGATTTGCAGCACCAACGCGTTTACTGGTCGGACGAAATGTATCGCTTGGGCGGACGCGAGCCCGGCTCAGTTGAGCCTACGTTTGAAGCATGGATTGAGTCAGTGGTTGAAGACGACCGTGAACGTGTGATCGAAGCACGGAAACGATCTTGCGCGACAGGTGTTGACTATCACGAAATGTATCGTGTGCGATGGGGCGACGGGTCTATCTTATGGATCGAGTCGCAAGGCAAGTGCCTTTTTGACGGTGACGGCAAAGTGATTCGCGTGGTGGGCGTGCTTGCTGACGTGACGCCGCGCCGGCACGCGGAAGAAGCAATGTTGCGCGCCGAAAAACTCGCTGTTGCCGGTAGGCTCGCTGCGTCGGTCGCGCACGAGATCAATAATCCGCTCGAGGCCGTATCGAATCTGCTGTTTCTGATCACCCTCACGGATACGACAGCAGTGGCGAAGCAACATGCACAAACCGCACTCGATCAACTGATGCGCGTTTCAATGATTACGCAGCAGACGCTTAAATTCCATCGCCAATCAGGATATCCATCGACGACAAAGCTTTCTGAAGTGGTCGACACCGTGCGCGCCCTTTTTAACGCGAGACTGGTGGCGAACGATGTCACCGTCGATATTGATGCGAGAGACGAGCAGGAAGTGAACTGCATGCCGAGCGAGGCGCAACAGATTTTCGCTAACCTGCTGGCGAACGCGATCGAAGCGACTCCGATGGGCGGCAAAGTGACGGTACGGTTGAGGCCCTCGCCCGACTGGCGCGACAGGTCGGTCCAGGGTATGCGCGTGACCTTTGCGGACTCGGGTACAGGTGTGGACCGCGACACAATCAAACGTATGTTCGAACCCTTCTTCACCACGAAAGCAGAAACCGGCACGGGGCTCGGACTGTGGGTCGTGGCTCAGCTTGTGGAACGCCATAACGGGCATGTGTGCGTCTACAGTCGCCAACGCGGCGGACCGAGCGGCACAGCCTTTTCAGTATTCCTCCCGTTGAATCACGACAATGCCGCGACGAACTCGGGCAGTTTTCATCCGGCAACAGCTCCCGAGCTTGGCGTAAGAGCCTAGTTCCTCGAATCCCGAAAAACTCGGAAATCAAATGAAAATGGCGCTTGACTATGGCACGTCTGTGGTCTGACCATTAAGGTCGAGCCGCGAGAGCGCCTGAACCGTGGGCCTACGAACCTGGAGGAGAAACAATGAATTTGAAAGCCAGCAATCGAAGGGAATTTCTGAAAGCCGGCAGTGCAACTCTTGCGGCCACAACGGTCTCTTGGAATGCTAAAAGCTATGCCGCAGTGGTCGGCGCAAACGATCGTGTGCGAGTGGGAATTATCGGTTGCGGCGATCGAATGAAGGGCGGCGACTTGCCCGCATTCCACCAACACGCCAAAGAGATGAACTTCCAGATTGTCGCTATTTCCGATATCTGGAAGCGGCAGCGCGAAATGGGCGCGGACTTCATCGACAAAATGTGCGGCACGAGGCCTGACCAGGTACGTAACAACGACGAACTGTATGCGCGCAAAGATGTGGATGCGGTGATTATTGCGACAGCTGATTTCCAGCATGCCTACCACGGAATTGAGGCAGTTGAAGCAGGGCGCGATGCATACGTTGAAAAGCCAACGGCGCACACCATGCCCGATGCTCGGAAGTTTCTCGCGGCAGTCAAGAAGAGCGATCGTATTGTGCAGATCGGCACGCAGCGTCGTTCGACACCGTCGTATATGAAAGCGGCCGAATACATCAAGTCTGGGAAGTTTGGCGACATCGTCATGGTGGAGATGACGTGGAACGTGAACCAGCCTGGCCGCTGGCGCCGTCCTGATGTGGTGCCGTTGCTTAAAGAAGAAGACACCGACTGGAAGCGCTATTCGCTTGGCAGGAATATGGGGTCATTCGATGCCCGCAAATATCTTGAGTTCCGTCTGTTCTGGCCGTTCTCGTCGGGAATTCCCGATCAGTGGCTCGTTCACCAGATCGACACGGTTCACTGGTTTACTGGCCTGCCGCATCCGCGCTCGTGTGTTGCTAACGGCGGAATCTATTTATGGAAAGACGGCCGCACCAATTGGGACACCATGACCTCAGTATTCGACTACGGTCCGCTCGATGATCCATCGAAGGGTTTCCAGGTGCAGTATTCTTCACGCTTTACGAATTCCGCTGGCGGCGTGAAGGAGTTGTATTACTCGAACGGCGGCATGATCGACATGGACAAGCAAACCGTAACGCCAACTGGTGGATTGACCGCAAAGTACGCTGCCGAAATGAAGATGCAGCCAAATCTGCTGCCCAGCTTTTCGCTCGTTGAAAAAGCTGAATCGGTGAGCACTGAAGCAAACACGGGCGCTGATCCGCAGACCTCCGCCAATATGCGCAACTGGATGGAGTGTGTGCGCTCGCGGAAAACTCCGAATGCGCCGGTGGAAGCTGGCTACAGCCATTCGATTGCTCTATGCATGAACGTTGCCGCCATTCAGACAGGCCAGAAGGTCACCTTCAACGAGAAGACCCAGCAAGTGATGGTGGGAGACAAGGTCTATGAATAGGACAGCGCTCCTGGGAATTCTTGCGTCCGTTGCTTTGTTTGTGCCAAATGTGTTCGCTGCTTCATCGGCTAAGGGCGTGCAGGTAAAGGCCGATGAAGTGCAACGGCGCGTCGACATTACCATTGACGGCAAGCCATTTACTTCATACCTGTGGCCTGCTTCGCTGGCCAAGCCGGTGCTTTATCCGCTGATTGATGGAGACGGCGTAACGCTTACGCGGCATTGGCCTCCCAGTGCGGGTGAACGCAGCGACCATCCGCATCACGTGGGGCTCTGGTTCAACTATTCAAACGTAAATGGGTTCGATTTCTGGAACAATTCCGAAGCCATCAAGCCGGAGAGACGCGGCAAGATGGGTTCGATTGTGTTGAAGAAAATCGTGTCGGCGAAAAGTGGAGCAAAGAGCGGCGAGTTAGTGACGCAATCCACATGGACTACCGGTGCAGGCCGGCCGGTGATCGAAGAGACTACGCGATTAGTGTTTTCGAGCATTGGCAATGCTCGCGTGATTGATCGCATTGCGACGCTGCACGCGCTCGACCGTGTTGTGTTTAATGACGATAAAGATGGCTTTCTCGGATTACGCGTTGCGAGCTGGCTTGAGTCGCCCACGGCGACGGGCGCGGTGTTCGTGGATGCGCACGGCGTAGAAACAAAAACAGCAGGCGCTTCCGCTGATGCGACCGGCGTATATGAAACCAGCGAAGGCAAAAAAGGCGACGATGCATGGGGAACGCGCGGACGCTGGTGTGAACTGACGGGACACAAGGATGACCACACTGCGACGATCGCTATCTTCGATCATCCGGAGAATCCGAACTACCCAACTTACTGGCATGCGCGTGGCTATGGGTTGTTTGCAGTGAATCCTCTAGGCCGGACGGGGTTCGAACCTAAACAGCCGCCGCTCAATTACACGCTTGAAAAGGGGCAGATGGCGACATTTCGCTATCGCATCATTCTCTATACCGGGACAGAAGCGCCTGAGCAGCTGAATTTGAATAAGGAAGCAGACGCTTTTGCCGCGGAGTACAAGTGAAATGCGGTGATAACTGCTAGGCCGATCAAAGAGCCCGGCCGCAGCCATGTCCGGGCTCTTTGATTTGCCCGGTGCTCTATTGGCGGTTTATTGTTTGGGGGCTGCAAATTTACGAGGTACATATGAACTCCAGGCTCTTAGCTGCACTTGCATTTTCTGCTTTTGCTGTGTCCGCTGTTGCACAGAATGGCCCTGCCCGGCCAAAGATCGTCGGCGTTTCGCATCTGGCCGTGTACACCAGCGATGCAGCTGGCGCGGAGCACTTCTACAAGGACACGCTTGGCGCGGCGAAGCTGCCCGATCCAGAAGATCCAAAGGGCGTGCGCTACGCGTTTGGCTCCGCCCAGTTTGTTGAAGTGTTGCCCTTACCCTCAGGTAAGGGCGTCAGCCGCCTTGATCACGCGGCTTGGAATACCGAAAACGCCGAAGCGATGCGGAAGTATCTGGCAGCCCAGGGATGGAAGACGCCAGCCAAGCTGGAAAAAGGCAAAGACGGCAGCAAGTGGTTCCGCGTGCTCGATCCTGAGAACAATACGGTTGAGTTTGTTCAGCCCCCTGCGCACCCGGCAGCAATCAACGCGCCGAATCTCATTGGCCACCGCATTATGCATGTGGGTTATATGGTCCACGACCGCGCCGCCGAAGATAAGTTCTACCGCGACGTGCTCGGCTTCCGGCCCTACTGGTGGGGCGGCCGTAATGGAAAGACCGAGTGGGTGAGCCAGCAGGTTCCCGACGGGCATGACTGGATGGAGTACATGATGACCCGCGGAACTTCGGGCATTCCCAGCGATATGACCCAGCGTGAACTCGGCGTGATGGACCATATCGCCGTTGGCGAGAATTCGGTTCCAAATGCTTACAAGGTGCTCGAATCCAGTAATCGCCTCGACGGTCATCACGATCCGGCGCCCAAAATTGGGGCAGACGGCAAATATCAGTTCAATATGTACGACCCGGACGGCACCCGAACGGAACTTATGAACTTCCATGCCACGGAAAAGCCCTGCTGCTCCCCATTCACGGCAGAAGACCCGTCGGAGTAACGGCAGGGAAGGATGGAACTTAGCCCTTCGTTTCCAGTTTCAAAGACCTGCTGTATACTGGTTGAGGCCTCTTGAGGCGGGGGGAATCCCTGTCTGACGGGCCAAATTGGAGGCGATGGCAACCTGCTTTCGCCAAAATCGAGAAGAAAATGCCCAAGCTGAAGACCCATACGGGCGCAAAGAAGCGCTTCAAGTTAACTGGCACCGGCAAAATCAAGCGTGGCCAGACCAAGACGCGCCATATCCTTTCGTCGAAGTCACCCAAGACAAAGCGCAAACTCGGCAAGAGCGTGCTTGTCTCTGATGGCGACTTCAAGAAGGTATTGCGCATGATTCCCTACGCCTGACCACCTGCGGTGGGGCAGACCTTTGGTTCGGGTCAGTGCCGCCGCTTAGAAGGGCCGCAAAGAAACATGGCCCCCGTCCAATGCGAAATGCGTTCGCTGAGACGAGACGATCAGGTTTGAATTGAGCGAGTGAAGAGGCTTCCTTACCTGCCTCCAGCCGCGTAACACGAAACGCAAAAAGGAGAAGTACCCATGCCCCGCGTAAAACGCAGTACCAAGCGGAGTGATCGCCGCAAAAAGATTCTTAATCGCGCAAGCGGTTATTTCCTTACCAAATCGAAACTGTACCAGGCAGCTCAGGAAGCCGTTGAACGCGGCATGAAGTTTGCCTATACTGGCCGCCGTCAGAAAAAGCGGCAGTTCCGTTCGCTTTGGATCGTCCGTATTTCAGCCGCTGCCAAGCTTAATGGCACCAGCTATTCGCAATTCATCAATGGCCTCAAGAAGGCCGGTGTTGAGCTGGATCGCAAGATCCTGGCCGACATTGCCGTGCACGACGCAGCCGGATTCACCAAGCTGGCTGAGCAAGCGAAGGATGCATTGGAAAAAGCCAAGGCGGCCTAGAAATCCTAAACACGACTGGCGGAAATACGGCCCGGAGTTCTTGAAGAACTCCGGGCCGTTTGGCGTTTGGGCTACTTTGCCGCGGTCGCGGTTCACGCGACAGTGATTTATCCTTTTCTTTACAGCATGACGAACGAACCTATACCTGATCTGACGGCATTTGATGACGCCGCGCTGGACAAGGCCTTTGCTCGACTGGAGCAAGAGGCACGCGAAGCCGCGTCTGGCCTTAGCGACGAAGTGGCGGTCGAGGCGTTCCGGCTTGATTGGCTCGGGCGCAAACAGGGGCGTCTGAACGAAGTCTCGGGGCGGTGGCTCAAAGCTGCGCCTGTTGATGCTAAGAAGGCCCTCGGTTTGCGCTTTAACGCGCTCAAGGCCATCGTGGAATCGCTGCTTGATGTCGCGCTTGGCTCCGGACCGAGTGATGCCTCGCTTAAAGCTGAAGCGATAGACATCACACTGCCGGGCACACAGCGGTTGGTGGGAGCGGAACATCCCATCACGCGCACGCTGAACGAGCTTGTAGGCATTTTCGCGGCTCTTGGCTACTCCGTTGGAGTGGGGCCCGAGGTCGAAACCGACTTCTACAACTTCGAGAGCATGAATTTTCCGCCGGGACATCCGGCACGCGACACGCAGGACACGCTTGTAGTCGCCAACCAGGAACGCCGCTCGCAACGTGACCGCCTGTTGCTCCGTACGCACACGTCACCGGTGCAGATGCGCACCATGGAACAACAGCCTGCGCCGGTGCGGATTGTGATTCCGGGCAAGGTGCACCGCAACGACGCTGCCGACGCGACACACTCGCCAATTTTCCACCAGGTTGAAGGTCTCTGCGTGGACACGAATATCACCTTCAGCGACTTGAAGGGCACATTGGATCACGCCATGAAGGCGCTGTTCGGGTCGGCGGTGAAGACGCGCTTCTTTCCATCATTCTTTCCGTTCACCGAGCCGAGCGCAGATGTGCAGATCAGCTGCATTTATTGCGGTGGCAAGGGCTGCCGCAAGTGCAAGCAGTCCGGCTGGATTGAATTGCTGGGCTGTGGCATGGTCGATCCTGCAGTATTTGCCTTCGCCGCTGAAAAGCAGCCCGCATACGACCCGAAAAAGATTTCCGGGTTCGCATTCGGGATGGGCGTAGAGCGCATTGCGATGATGAAATACGGCATCAGTGAGATTGGGCAATTCTACGCGGGAGATATGCGGTTCCTGAGTCAGTTTGTGTAAGGGCATCCGCAATCAGCTAACCTCCCAACTCGCAGGCTTGCTTTTGAAGGACTTTCATGAAGATTTTGACCAAATGGCTTCGCTCGTACCTGCCAGGATTGCCGGTAGACGATGCGCAACTTGCTGAAGACCTGACGCTGCGCGGAATTGCCGTCGAAGGCATATACGCGCTGGGCGACGGCAACGGCTCGCTCTACGAGATGGACATCACAACCAACCGCGTAGACGCGATGAACCACTATGGCGTGGCGCGTGAAGCCGCGGCGATCTACGCGCTTCCGCTGCCGGAGCTAATCTTCCCTCTGCCCATTGCGGAGTCGGCCAAGTCTCCATTCCCCGTAAAGATTGAGGCTGAAGATGCATGTGGACGCTTCACAGCGCGCGTGCTGCGCAAGGTCACCATCGGCAACTCGCGCGACTGGTTCGCCGGCGCAGAAGTGGCGACTTACTTCAGCCTTCTTGAGCAGAAGATGATTTCAAATGCCGTGGATGCAAGCAATTTTGCATGGCTGGCCATGGGGCAGCCGACGCATGCATTCGATCTGGACAAAATCGAGGGCGGTATCGTTGTTCGGCGCGCAAGGAAAGGCGAAAAGCTTAAGACGCTTGATGGCCTTCAGCGCGTGCTCGATCCCGAAGATCTGGTGGTTGCCGATCACAAGAAAGCGTTGGGGCTGGCCGGCGTCATGGGCGGCTGGGACACGATGATCACGCCGGAGACGAAGAA
>Ga0157374_10003071_pt1 | contig 14001 bp, 27 predicted proteins | sample M25metaG_FD_115308 | JGI IMG/M metagenome (GOLD analysis project Ga0157374, IMG submission 115308) | Miscanthus rhizosphere microbial communities from Kellogg Biological Station, Michigan, USA - M2-5 metaG | ecosystem: Host-associated > Plants > Roots > Rhizosphere > Soil | place: USA: Michigan...
ACCCGTCTTGACCGCGCGCATGAAGATGGTGTGCAGTCCGGATGTAGAGATCGCGCCCTCCTGCATAATGACTCCTGTTTGAATAGGCAATTTTGCCGGTTGAACCGCGTTTCGATGAGTGAATTCTGCGCCACATGACGCATCAACGCAAGCTATCCCGACTGCAATGCAAGGTCATTCGGACGCTATGCCGTGAGGCTGGCAGAATAGACGCGTGGCGCATGGTGCGCTGAGGAAAACTGCATGAGCAATGCAATTCAATATGATGGAAAGATGGTCGTTGGGTTCATTGATGGCACTCCAGTGCATCTGAACATTTTTGGTGCGGATCATGTGGCGATGATCCATAAGGCCATTGATGCTTATCTTAATACGAGGTGCGATGCGCCAAAATGGCTGTTCGACCTATCGGACGAGCTGAACCCAGTGAAGGTGCCGGAACGTCGGAGTGTTGACGTATGAGGCCAATGCACGAGGAACAATACCTGCTGACCTGTCTGGCCGAGGAATGCGGGGAAGTGGCCCAGCGATGCACCAAGGCGCTGAGATTCGGAATCAACGAAATCCAGCCCGGTCAGGATGCCACGAACTACGCCAGGCTGTGGGGCGAACTGTGCGACCTGCAAGCTGTCGCCGAAATGCTCTCCGAAAAGATGGGCTACGGACACACGGTGCGCGAAGAAATCGAAGCAAAGAAGGAACGGGTGAAGAAGTTCATGATGTACAGTAGGGACTTGGGGACACTGCGATGAGCCAAACAGGTCTTTTTGAGGATCAAGCCGGCGAAATGGTCGGTGCCAGTGATTTTGTCTTGCCCGTGCTCGATGCGCTGCAACCGATTTTGGATGAAGTAGCAAAGTTGCCGATTGAATTTCGGGTTGAAGCCATCAACGCCATGCGCTTGGCAATCCACCAACAAAGTCCATTCAAGGATGAACCGGTGGACTTGGTGACGTGGGTAAAAAATGAAAACGTCAAGGGCAACAGCTACAACCCTAACAGCGTGCCGCCTATTGAGTTCCAGTTGCTGAAAACCTCCATTTCGCATGATGGCTTCACTCAACCCATCGTAGCCTTCCCCGAGGACAATCAAATCACGGTGGTGGACGGTTTTCACCGGCACCGCGTTGGCAAAGAGGATGCGGAGATTCGTGAACGCATCATGGGCTATCTGCCCATCGTCAAGATCAAGGCGTCACAGTCCGATATCAACAATCGCATGGCATCAACGGTGCGACACAATCGCGCCCGTGGCAAGCATAGCGTAGAGGCCATGTCGGACATGGTGGTGGAACTGAAACGCCGCTTTTGGTCGGATGAGAAGATCGCCAAGGAACTTGGCATGGAAGCCGATGAGGTCCTTCGGCTTCAACAAATCACCGGGCTGGCTGGCCTGTTCTCGGATCGTGAGTTCTCCGAGGCATGGGAAGCCGAATCATTCACTAATGCACAAGAAATCGACCTGATCGATGAAGAAGATTAAGCGCGTTTTTCACCACTACAAGTTGTGCGAGGAATACCGTTCGCAAATGTGGAAGCAAGTCCCCATTGAGGATCGCCAAGGCTATCAGGACAAGTCGGCGACATTGATGCTGGACTGTCCGGCGTTCGAGTCAGCTATGAAACGTGCGGTGGTAGAGTGGCCTTTCTCTTGCGAAGCGGCCTTGAGTGCCGCCACAATGAACCATCAAGCCTGGATGGGTCATGCGGGATGTGCCATTAACCACGATGCACCGGAAGACTTGACGCGACTGGCCTGGCGCACACTGACGCAAACCCAGCAAGACGCTGCGAATGCGGCAGCGGATCGGGCAATTGCTTTTTGGCGAGAACGGTATTTGGAGACGATGAATGCCTAAGTTGGGACTTGGAATTGACGTGCTGACTGCGGCACAGGATCGCATTCGCTGGACGTTTGACAACTTCGAAAGGGTGTACCTGAGTTTTAGTGGGGGTAAGGACAGCGGGACAATGATGCACCTCGTGATGGAAGAGGCGATCAAGCGTCAACGCCGCATCGGCATTCTGGCTATTGATTGGGAGTGCCAGTTATCTCACACGATTGACTTCATGCGCGAAATGTTCACGCTATATCGTGAATGGATCGATCCGCATTGGGTGGCGCTGCCAATGAAGACGTGGAATGCATGCAGCCAAATCGAAACGGAATGGACGGCATGGGATCAATCCAAGCGTGAATTGTGGGTGCGCCAGCCGGAAGCGCAAAGCATCACGGACTTTGCTCGCTATCCGTTCTATTTCGAGGGAATGCCGTTTGAGGAATTCGTGCCCGCTTTTGGCGTCTGGTACGCACAAGGGGAGCCCTGCGCGTGCTTTGTCGGAATCCGTGCCGATGAAAGCCTGAATCGCTTTCGCACCATCGCACGATCCAATAAGCCGACGTATGAAGGCAAGATGTGGACGACCAATGTCGAGGCCGATGTTTGGAACATCTACCCCATCTATGACTGGCGCACCGAGGATATCTGGACGTACCATGGAAAGACTGGTTTGCCTTACAACAAACTCTATGACCGGATGCACCAGGCGGGTATGAAGTTGTCGCAAATGCGGATTTGCGAACCCTTTGGCGATGAAGCGCGCAAGGGGCTTTGGCTGTACCAAGTGGTGGAGCCGGCCATGTGGGCGAAAGTCTGCCTGCGGGTGGCTGGCGCCAACGCGGGGGCGCTGTATTCCAACGAAAAAGGTGCCGTGATGGGTAACCATCAAATCGCACTGCCAGAGGGGCATACTTACGAAAGTTTTGCCCACCACATCCTGTCCACGATGCCCCCGAGGACGGCCGAGCACTACAAAAATAAGCTGGCGGTCTACATTAAATGGTGGTCACGGCGCGGCTACAATGAGGGCATCCCCGATTTTACCGAAGTGCGGCTAGAGAGCGCCGGCAAAGTTCCAAGTTGGCGCAAGATTGTCAAGACGTTTTTGAAAAATGATTTTTGGTGCAAGGGGCTCGGCTTCAGTCCCACCAAGAGCCAGGCATATCAAAAATACGTTGATCTTTCCAAGCGCCGTCGCAATGAATGGGGCATTTTCCCCACCGAACAAACCGAGGAAACCCATGCAAATCCTGAAGTCAACGCGCAGTGAAATCTTGTCGGCCGTCGAAAAGGCCGCCGGCATCATTTCTGGCAAGAGCACGATGCCCATCCTGACGAATGTCATGATCCGCAATACTGCCGAGGGTCACGAGTTCATCGGCTCGGATATCGATATCGAAATTCACGCGCATGCCCAATTGGGTGGCGATGAAGGCAGCGCAACGACCTGTGTTCCGGCTTCCAAGTTGCTGTCCCTTCTCAAGTCTATGTCAGCTGACCAAGTTGTGACTCTCACACTTGATCAAGGTAAGGTCTTGATGAAGGCCGGTCGCTCCAAATTCACGTTGCAAACGATGGATGCGCGTGATTTCCCGATGTTTCGTCAAGATGGGGCCACGATGATGGGATCGTTTGAAATCTCACAACCGGCGCTGGCATCGCTCATCGACCAAACGCATTACGCGATGTCAGACAATCTCACCCAGCCGCACTATTGCGGCATGTTCGTGGAATTGACGGCCTCTCGCCTGTCAGCTGTTGCATCGGATGGCAGGCGCCTTGCGGTTGGTCGTGAAGTACTGGCGACCACCGACAATGGATTGCAAGAGGCCATCATCCCGCGAAAGACGGTGCTGGAACTGCGCAAGCTGCTTGATGGCGATGGCCCAGTGCAAGTCACACTCAAGAACAACCATGCGAAGTTTGAGTTTGGCAACATTATTTGCCTTTCGCGATTGGTAAGTGGCAAATATGTGCCGTATGAGAAAGCCCTGTCTATGGTTGGCAAAGACCATTGCGTCAAGGTCGGTCGGCCGGCGCTGTTGGCTGTTCTCAAGCGCGCGCAACTGGTGCTAGACGACAAGGTGAAGTCCGTGCGTTTTACCTTCGCGCCAGGATCTCCGGGGACGCTGACGGTTCACGGCACATCCATGAATCGCACCGAGGATGGCGAGCAAGAACTGGACATTGAATACGACGGCGACAATGTGACCATTGGATTGCCCGTAGCGCAAGTCATCGATGGACTGGCGAATTTCACCGACGATTTGGTGTCGATCCATTTCACCAATGGCGACAAGCCGGTGATGTTGACGTATGAATCGCTGCCCGCGTTCCAATACCTGATTTCGCCGATGCGCATCTAGTCCCATGTCCAGCCGCAAGAAATATCGCCCCAAGCCCGTGACGATCAACGCTTTACAGCGAGCGATTGAAGGGGTATCCACGCTGCCAAAGCATCATCAAGAACACATTGTCATGATGCTTCGGCGGGCGTGGGATGAAATTCGTTCGGAACGGGTGAGCGGACAGGCATTGTGCGATTTGGCGTATGGCGGCAACATGGCGGGCGAATTCTCTAGCCTAGGAATTTGCTCCGATGCCGACAGCATGCAAAAGACCGAAGCCGCGCAATCGGTCATCGAACGCATTGCCCGCGCTCAAGCGGCAAAATTGCCTATTGAGATTGCAGCGGAAGACGATGCAACGATGGATGAAGCTTTATTCCTCTGCAGGTTCAGCTACAGTTCGTCAGTCACAGCGAATTTGAGCGAGCCCGTGCGGCCGTCAATCACGCTCTAGCCGATGCCAAGCGCGGCATCCTCGGGAAAAAGACGACGCTGGTGAAGTTTGAAAACCATGCGAATCAGTCGGAATATGATTGCATAGTTGCGCCAAGTGACACACAATGAACGCACAGCAACCGAAACATAGATCGATCAGCCACCCGATCTGCTGATTCCCCTAACGGAAAAGACTTTGAGCGAAATGGTCATCAAGACCCTGCAAGTACGCGTGAAGGACAAGCATGCCGCCGTCCTGGCGGCCATGGCGCGTAACGTCAACACGGTCTGGAACTACTGCGCGGAGATTAGCCAGAAGGCGATTCGCGACCGCAATGACTTCCTGTCTGGCTTTGACCTCAACAATCTCACCGCTGGCTACACGCATTGCGACGGGGTTCTGATCGGGGCTAACACCATCAATCTGGTCTGCCAGGAATACGCCAGTCGGCGACGGCAGTTCAAACGGCAGCGCTTGAATTGGCGTGTATCGAATCGCTCATCGTCGCGCTATTCGCTCGGCTGGATTCCACTCAAAGGCGAGAGTATCCGCTACAAGGGCGGCCAGATCGTCTTTGCCGGTCATCGCTTCAGCCTCTGGGATAGCTACGGATTGGCCGACTACCAGCTGCGTAGCGGGTCGTTCAGCCAGGACGCCTGTGGCCGTTGGTACTTCAATGTCGCGGTCGAGGTCTCTGTGACCAATAGCGAAGGCGCCAAGGCCATCGGCATTGACCTCGGCCTGAAGACTGCTGTCACGACCTCTGACGGTCAGCAGTTCACCGGCCGTCTGTATCGCGCCAGTGAAGCCAAGCTCGCCATGGCCCAGCGGGCAAACAAGAAGCGCCTGGCGCGCACCGTGCACGCCAAGATCAAGAACCAACGCAAGGATGGACTGCACAAGTTCTCCACCGCGTTGGTGAAGGAGAACGCCGCCATCTTCGTGGGCGACGTGAGCAGCAAGAAGATGCTCAAAACCAAGATGGCCAAGTCCACTCAGGATGCGGGCTGGGCCATGTTCAAAACCATGCTGGAGAACAAGTGCCGTCAGGCAGGCGTGGTCTTCGAGGTAGTCAACGAAGCTTACTCAACCCAGACCTGCAACGCATGCGGCGTGATCGCTGGGCCGAAGGGCCGTGCAGGACTGAATAAGCGGGTGTGGGCCTGCGCTTGCGGAGCGGTTCACGACCGCGATGTAAACGCTGCGCTGAACATCCGCGCCCGCGGGCTTGCGGGTCTGGAAGCAGGAGCCGCTTTGGGCGGAGAGGCCAAAACCAACTGGAGAACGCAACCCTCACCCCAGGAGACAACGAGATGAGCGAGAAGCATACGGCGGTCAGCCAGGCGGTGTAGCTCGCTGGATGAGCTTGCGTAGCCACTCCATGCCGTGCGCTTCGATCTTGGCCCACTGTGCGGCCGTCAAGCGGATGGAGCGCTGCTCCAGCTTTTCCTCGGGCGGTTTTGGCGGGCGGCCAATGGGCTTCTTCGGTTGTTCCATACGGTCAGTATATGTGATTCAGAAAGTGCTTGCAACGACGGCCTTTCCGTGATTCAATAAGTCATCGCAAACAGGAGATGAACATGAACGATTCGAAGAATGCGGCGGCCTGGCTCCAGTTCTCCAAGCACCGCGTCTACGGCCCGAACGAACGCTATTCGTCCGGTGAGGGTCTCAGCTTCATGACGCATGATCGAGCGCACGCTGAATCTGCCTTCGCGCGGGCCAACGACTTCGCGAACGGAGCCGTTTATGCGGTCGAGGTGCGCGAGATGGCGACTGACCGCGTGTTGATGCACTCCGGCCCTTCGATGGAATTCGCCGAGCGCTCCATGTGGGCCGCCGTTCGCCGCTCCACCGAGGAGCAATCCGCATGACCAAAGACAACGCCAGCGGGGCGGGGATGGAGACGGTAGCGAGGATTCGTTCTGTAGCTGCCGGAGCCGACGGCGTACGCATCAAATGGTGCGGCCCGTTCGCTGCTATCGGCGAGGAACTCGTCCGCCGCACCGATGCCACTCGCCTCCTTGCCGAATCGCAGGAGCACAACGCCAAGCTGGAGGCGCAAGTGGAGCAGATGCGGGCGCTTCTGACGGAGTACCTGGACATTCGCGACGAAGCCGCATCAATTGACGACGTGCTGCCGGATCAAAGCATCAAAGCGTGGACAGCGCTGGCCGAACGACAAACCGCGCTGGAGATTCTCGCTCGCGCAGCCATCAAGACGCGCGGCCAAAACGACAGCCCCTCCCCCGCAGCGAGCATGGAAGTGCAGGGGCTGACTCGACTTGAGGTCATCCGGTTGTGGGCGAACCGTTCGGACGGGCCGGACAACGCGGAAATCGTCTCCTATGCCGAAGACTTGACCTGCGCTCTCGCCGCGAAGAACGGCTGGCGGCTGGGAAAAGGCCGTGGCTGAGCGTGTCTTGCACCTTCCGCTCAAGCGTGAGTATTTCGAGGCAATCAAGTCCGGCGAGAAGGTCTTCGAGTTCCGCGAGCGCACCGAGTTCTGGCGTAAGCGTCTGGAGGGCAAGACCTTCGACCGCATCGAGCTGACGATGGGCTATCCCGCTGCAGACGACTCCGAACGACGCATCAACCGTCCATGGCGTGGCATGCGGTGCGAGCAGATCACGCATCCGCACTTCGGCGACAAGCCGGTCGAGGTGTACGCGATCAAGGTCAACCTTTCGATGGAGGAAGCCCGTCATGAAGACGACACCGACAACTGGTGGTGATGCCGCTCCCGAGCATGCAACGGATGACGAACTGGAACTTTCAGCGAAGCTTTTGAAGGCGTGGGACGAGCTGGACGAGCTGCGCAGGGAAGTCGAGCGGCTCCGTGAATTGGCGGCAACCTGCTACGCCGGCCTCGGCGCTGCATGCGATCTGCCCGAGGCTTGGCTAGACGCGTTGAACCAAGCCGCCAATGGAGAGCCTTTCTCGGTGGATGGCCTACTGCCATTCAGCGTAAGCGAAGAGGCTGACAAGGGGCCGTGGAGTGTGACCGAGGCAGGCAACTTGCAGTCGGCCGACTTCGTGACGCTTGGAATCATCGACGATTTCGAGGATCGCGCTGAGCGCCTGCACTACGCCAACGCACTGGCGGCCACTTTGAATGCCCGCACTCAGTCTTCAATCGGTGAAAACTAGCTCACGCCCTGAGCCTGAACCCTGCAATAATCCGATCATTAACAACTGAGGAAAAAGATGCCGCGCACCAGCTTCCCGCATCACGGCCGCTTGGATCAGCCCCTACTTGACATCCTCCGCATCTTAATTGGCGCGGATTTCAAACACTAGACTCAGAGGTACTAGTTTGTTGGTTCGCACTTCGACGGGACTTGCCTTTCAGAGCCGAAGCCCTGACGGGTCTTACCGTCCCTCCATGCGCAGAAACGGTCTGCCCGACCGCCTTGATATTTGCTGCCGCATTGTCATCTCTATCATGGTGCATGCCGCATTTCTGACACTTCCATTCCTCGACGCCAAGTACGACGGCGCTATTGATGTGGCCGCAGGCCGAGCACATTTTGCTACTCGGAAACCAGCGGTCAATCTTGACAACCGAACGACCAGTGCGCTCGGATTTGGATTTCAGCATCTGGGTAAACATCCCAATGCCTGCATCCGACACACTGCGAGCCAGGCTGTGGTTTTTGACCATTCCTCGCAGGTGCAAATCCTCAATGTAAATCGTATCGAACTGCTTTACCAAGTTGGTTGTTAGTTTATGCGCGAAATCTTTGCGAGTATCCGCGATCTTGGCATGCAACTTTGCGACAGCATGTACTGCATGTTTGCGACGATTGCTACCTTTTGTCTTGCGAGCGAGCCGGCGCTGCAGAAGCACCATACGCTTCTGGTTCCGGTAGGCATGTTTCGGGTTCGCAATGTGCTTACGGCCATCGGCCATCGGCTCGCTCAGTGTCGCCAGCCGGCGCAGGCCGAAGTCGATGCCGACCGTCTTACCAGTCGCTGGCAATTGGATGGCTGAGGCTACGACGACCATCGAGACGAAGTAGCGTCCGCTGGCGTCGCGCAAGATGCGCAGGCTGGATGGTTCAAGGATTTCATCGCGCGACCACATCACCTTGAGCACGCCAATCTTGGCGATCGTCAGCGTGCGCGTGTCGGGATCGAACTTAAAGCCACTTTTGGTGTACTCAGCAGACTGCAATCCAAACTTGCGCTTGAAATTCGGATAGGCTGTACGCTTTTCGAAGAAGTTTGTGTAGGCAGTTTGAAGGTCGCGCAACGTCTGCTGCAAAGGCACACTCGACACATCATTGAGCCAAGACACATCGGGCTGCTTTTTGAACAAGGTAAGTTCCTTGCTGGTCTGGGCATAACCAATGCGCTCGCCATTCTTAAAGCCGACGCTGCGCAGATTGAGTGCCCAATTCCAAATGTAGCGCACGCAGCCGAAGGTTTGCGCAAGCTGCTTGGCTTGCTCATCTGTCGGGTAAATGCGGTAGGTGTGTCGGGCCTTCATGAGTTGCATCTTACATTCTAATGCTGTAGCATGCAAGCCTCTAACCCGAGGGAAACAATGCTGCATACAAACTTTCTGCATTATGGCCGCTATTGGGTCAGTCCCTACACGGACGACGAGCGCGCCCGCCAATGGAATGAACTGCGACAAGGCGCGTACTGCGTAGCCGCTTGGCTGGCTGGATGTGCGGCCATTCCCGCGATTTACTACTGTATCACCCACCATGGCGCCTAAGCCCATTCCAACATCCCGTTCGTGGCCTGTTCGTTCGGCTTGGTGGGTCATTGACACCTATTGGTCAATGTGGCGGGGCTATGGCCAATTCCTGTTGAAGTCCGCAAAAGAGGTGTTCAAGCGATGAGCGAGTTGCCGAACGTCAAGAGCACTTGACTACTGCGCAAGGATGAAAAAATCTCAATTTTCAAAGCCGTACTCTATGGCAATGCCTATGAGCCAATCACTGCACCTGAGGACTTTTCGCATGACCGACGAAAACACTTTTGAACTTGACCCGATCCCTTCGCCTGCTCCGTCTGCGTTGGCGACCAATCCTGGCCCCGCCGAACTTCTGCGCATCGCAGTCCAGCAAAATGCTAGCATTGATCAACTGGAACGCCTCATGGCGCTTCAAGAGCGCTGGAATGCCAATGAGGCCAAAAAGGCGTATCATGAGGCCATGGCGCAATTCCATGCCAATGAGATCACCATCACCAAGGACAAGCACGTCAGTTTCAAGACTGACAAGGGTACAACGGAATACAACCACGCCACGCTGGGAAATGTTGTCAAGACGATCAAGCCGCTTTTGGGATCGTATGGCCTGAGCAGTTCGTGGGAGCCTGCGAGATCCGAGGGCGGCCGAGTGGTTGTGACTTGCCGAGTCACCCACAAGCAGGGGCATACGGAAAGCGTGACGTTGGATGGCCCACTTGACGATAGCGGACGCAAAAACAATCTTCAATCACTAGGCTCGACAATCACGTATCTTCAACGGTATACACTGCTGGCGATACTTGGTCTTGCGACTGAAGAAGAGGACGATGATGGCGCTGGTTCCGCAGCCTATGTTTCGGAGCAGCAACTTGCGGACTTCATTGCCAAGGTCAACGAAGCCACGACAGATGCGGGTGTCATGCTGGTCTGGCAATTGGGCCGTGACGCACTCGGTATCGCCAAGAACGTCAAGGGCGTAGATGAACTGCGCGGCGTAGTGGAAGCCAAGCGCAAGGCACTGAAGGCGACCAATGAGTGATACTGTCATTCATACGGACGAACAACGTTCAGCAGGATGGTACAAAACTCGTGGAGGCGTGATTACGGCATCCTACTTCCACGAGTTGCGCGAATCCTCGCGCCTCAAGAGTGGGCCGCGCAAGGGTCAATACAACGACAAGGCCCGCAAACTTGCCTTCAAACTGGCCGTTGAGCGGATCAGTGGCATGGTGCTAGAAGTGGATGATGGCTTCACACCATGGCAGGCCAAGCGCGGCATTGAATTGGAGCCTCATGCCAGGCTTCAGCACGAACTAAAATACGATATTCTTGTGGAACGCGCCGGTTTTATTCGGACGACGGATGGAAAGTTTGGTGCAACAGCGGATGGATTTTGCGACCGTGACGGACTTCGCCGAGGGTGCGAATACAAGTGCTACCTTGATCCGCTCAAGTTGAACGAAATTCTCCTGAGCGGCAGCACCGATGACGTAATCGACCAGTGCGACGGCGGCATGTGGATTACAGGCTTGGATGCATGGGACTTCGGGCTCTATTGCCCTGCTCTATCTTCCATAGGACTTGATTTTGTACTGACGCCGATTCTGCGCAATGACGATAGAATCGAGGCATTGGAAAAGGATTTGCTTGCATTTGACAATGAGGTGGAAGAGTGTCGCGTCAAACTGATTCAGCGCGCTGGACTCAATATGACGCTTGTCCGAGAAGCACCTTACCCCGAAGCGGCAGAAGTTCAAGCCGATTTGATGAGTCTCAAGTGACCTATCCGAAATTCGTTCGTGGCTTCAAGGGCTATGCACTGATTCTGCGCATTCTGTTGGACAACCCAATGACCCTGCCGGAACTGACGAAAACACTGGACACCGATCCCAGCGGCTTGCGCACGATGTTCGCGCAGTTTCGCGCCCGGAGGCTAGTGCATGTGCATTCGTGGGTCAAGGATGCGCAAGGTCGCACGTTCGTAGCCCGCTGGGCGCCATTTGATGGCCCAGATGCACCCATTCCGAACACCAAGCGCGGCAAACCAGGTCGGGAGCGTCCGACTCCATCCAAGCGCAATCGCACGGAACTCACGGCGTTTTGCACGATGCTGGACTGCCTGCAAGAGCCCTGCACCTACCATATGCTGGTCGAGCAAACAGGGGTGACCTATGGCGTCATCAATCGATGCATCCGGTTCATGCGTGAGCTACGCCTAGTGCATATCGGCGCTTGGGATCGCACGCTGGCGCGTGCTCCAACAGCCATGTTCAAACTCGGCGACAAGCGCAACGCGGATCGCCCCAAGCCCGAAACCCGCGAACAGAGCATCCAGAAGTGGAACGAAATCAAGCGCGTCAAGCGCGAAAGCGCCCGCATGATGAAGGCGCTGGCGGGTCAAATGAAGCGCCTACCAACAGCCGGCTCCTACGGATTCCGCGACGTTCAATAGGCAATTTTGCCGGTTGAAAATAAAAAGGGGCCTAGCGCCCCTTGTTTTCGTCCTTTGGCAGATTGATCGTCTGCCCATATGGGAGCGTATTCGGCCCCATGTAGCCCCGATCCCCACGTCGCCGGCTAAGTTCAACTTGGTCTTTCATCTTCGCCAGTTGCGCTTCCAGCAGACCCAACTTGTGGACGGCCGATGAGGCGAATTCTGATACATCCATGGGAAGCCCCGGATAGCGCTCAATGCTGTTCAGCAGGCTGCGCATAGTCTGGCAGAGTGATGTGATGTAGTGATCATTCATTCGGTGGTCTCCAGATTTTTCAGGCCACCCGGCGTCGTGAAAAGCACGAACTCCATGGATCGCTCGCCGCCGGATACCATCAATTCAACCGTGTCGAAATCGCTCGAATGACCCCGCGCAATGCGAAATTTCTTGCGCTTGATCGTGACATATTCGGCGCCCTGGAAATTCAGTGATGGCATAGTAGTCGATGCACGCCGCTTTGCTTTTTGTGCGAGTGGCCATAGTTCCAGTTGATCTTTGATGTGGATCATTTGTTTTCCTTGGTGATGTCATCGCGGACGGGTTGCGCCTTGCGCTTCTCGCGCCAAAGCGGATCATAGACGAACGATGACATCTCATCCATGGCTTCATACATGAGGGTTGTCACGGGATCGCCGGGTTCCAGCGGATCGGGATGGGTTGCGCACATGGCTCAGTCATCCGAAATGACGTGGAACTCGGAGTGCCCGAACACCTTCAAAACCGCGCGGCGAAATGCCTTGTGAAAGGCGACGAGGCAGCAGTCGGCTTCTTCGCGGGTGTAAAAGATGAGAGTCATTGCTGCTCTCCGATGGCCTTGAGAATTGCAGCGCGCGCGGCAATGATTTCAGCCGGCGGTTCGCCGTTCCATTGGGTGTGACTCATGAATGCCGAAACAAGGGCTCGCAATACCCCCAGTAGTTCTGGCGTAGGCGCCTCGCTTGCGCCCCGGGCGAAGCCGATCCGGTATGCCTCGTCCTGCATGTCGGCCAGCAGTTCGGCGAGTTTACATTCTTCATTGGTGTCCATCTCAATGAAACGGCCGACCGCGCGCAGAACGCGCTCGTGCGCCTTTTCGATGGCATCAGCATCCTCGATGCGAGGGATTCGCTTTGTGTCAGTCATGGCTCGTCTCCGTTCCCTTGGTGCATTCCACCGGCTTGCCATCAAAAGACATGCATGCAGTGGGATCGTCATGGGGATCGTAGTCATTGCCACCGCACGCGGTCAGGATCGCGGCCAGAATGGCAGAAAGGGTAATGATGGTGAATCGATGATTGGTGTTGGTGCTCATGGTCATTCCTTCGTTGGTTGATTATCACTCGGTGATCGGATGTTCGGCACGGAACTGCTCTGCATTGAGTTCTATCCAGTCTTCGGGTTCCAGCCCGCTTTCCTGGATGGCCTCGACCTGCTCTGCCATGTACTGCTCGAATGACATTGCTTGCTCCGGTGCGTTTCGATGAATGAATTGTGCGCCACGCGGCACACATGCGCAAGCCTTTTCCACATTCTTTTGTCAACTAATAGTTGCGCCACCTGTCGCACTATGGGATGATTAAGTCATGGACAACGACCAAATCTCCCAAGCCTTGCAGGTGGTCAACCTGTCGGAGCTGGCAAAGCGAAGCGGGGTATCCAGGCGTACCCTGACCCGCATGAAGTTCGCCAGTGACCTGAGTGTTTTTCAGAAGACCATGCTAAAGCTGGTTGAATTGGAGCTGGTGCGGCAAGCGAGGAAAAACCGATGACCGACGCCAGAATGCACGCTTTCATGGATTTCGTATTCGCCCATTTCGGCATGCCACTTGGCGCGATGGACGAAAGCCGGGCCAAAGACCTGATGGCCACATGGCAATCCGCCTGTGACTTCTGCACACTCCCGCCTAAGCCCAGAGATGGCGCACTGGTGCTGGATGGTCAATTCTTTATGCAAGCAAAGGGTAATTAAGCGTGCAGATCATTTGACAACCGCAAGTCATTACTAAGCCAAACCAATCACTAATCCGAGGATTTCAATGACCACGATCAATATCACTAGCCGCTTCGATTCGTCGAAAGTCTTGTTCACTTTCGAAGCGCCGGAGGGCATGGAAAGCGGCATGCATATGCGAGCGGCGCTGGAGGCGGCGCTAGTTTCCAGGGCCGACCTGTCCGGGGCCGACCTGTCCGGGGCCAA
>Ga0157374_10003073_pt1 | contig 13999 bp, 8 predicted proteins | sample M25metaG_FD_115308 | JGI IMG/M metagenome (GOLD analysis project Ga0157374, IMG submission 115308) | Miscanthus rhizosphere microbial communities from Kellogg Biological Station, Michigan, USA - M2-5 metaG | ecosystem: Host-associated > Plants > Roots > Rhizosphere > Soil | place: USA: Michigan...
ATGCTTTGCGTCAACAGCGACAGCATAACCAGTCCGGGCACGATGAATGCGCCGTAGCTCACACCACCGACTTCCGGAATGCGCGAGCCGATCGCCGAACCGAAAACGATGAAGTACAGCGACGTTGAAATAACCGGCGAAACGATACTTTGCATCAGCGTGCGCCACGTGCGCGCCATTTCGAATTTGTAAATTGAGCGGATCGCATGGAAGTTCATTGTCCGTTCCTCACTAGGCTAACGAAAATATCTTCGAGCGAGCTTTGCGTCGTCTGAAGATCTTTGAATTCGATGCCCATCTTATTGAGCCCTTCGAGTAATGCGGCGATGCCGGTTCCTTCGTTTTGCGTGTCGTAGGTATAAATCAATTCGGTTCCGTTTTTCGTTAGTTCTAAGCGGTACGCAGCCAATTCGGGCGGAACGTGATCGAGCGTGCTTTGCAATTGCAGGGCCAATTGTTTTTTGCCGAGTTTATGCATGAGTTCGGCTTTATTTTCCGTCAGAATGATTTGCCCTTTATTGATAACGCCGATTCTATCGGCCATTTCTTCCGCTTCTTCGATGTAGTGAGTGGTTAAGATGATGGTGACGCCTGTTTCTCGAAGCGCACGCACCAATTGCCACATGTCTCGCCGCAGTTCCACATCGACGCCCGCAGTGGGCTCATCGAGAAATAAAACCTTCGGTTCGTGCGATAGCGCTTTTGCAATCAGCACGCGGCGTTTCATGCCGCCCGACAGCGTCATAATCTTGTTGTCCTTCTTATTCCACAAGGACAAATCTTTGAGGATTTTTTCGATGTATGCTGGATTCGCCGGTTTACCGAATAGACCGCGGCTGAAAGACACCGTTGCCCATACGGATTCGAATGCGTCGGTCGTTAATTCTTGTGGCACTAGGCCGATCATAGATCTCGCTGCGCGATAATCTTTGGCAATATTATGGCCATCGACCATAACGCTTCCTTCGGAGGCGTTGACGATACCGCAAATGATGCTGATCAGCGTTGTTTTTCCGGCACCGTTAGGGCCGAGCAGCGCAAAAATTTCACCACGGCGAATTTCCAGGTTGACGTCTTTGAGAGCCTGAAAACCGGAAGCGTAGGTTTTGGATAAGTGAGATACAGAGATGATTGTTTGCATGGACGCGACAATACCAGATGTTAGTGTTTTGTTGAATTGTTTATAGGGCAAATATCGATATAGGTTTAACGGAGCATTCGATAGTAAATCCGCATCTAAAAATGCGAAACGTCAAAACGCGGTTGCGTTAAGCAAGCGCTGATAAAGCGTAATTAATTGGGCCGACATTGCATCGAAGGTAAAAGGAAGCACGGTTTGACGCGCCTCGTCGCCCATGATATTGCGCGCTTCTTTCGTTTGCAGCGCTGCCATCGCTTGAACTAGTGTGTCGATATCGAGTGCGTCGCAAAAATAACCGTTGACGCCGTTCTGAATTAATTCCGCGGCACCGCTTTTTGTACTAGTGACGATCGGCAGTCCACTCGCCATCGCTTCCAACGCCGCGTTGGGGAATGGATCGTACAGGGTCGGCAACACGAATACATCGGCTGCACCGTAAGCGGGCTTTACGTCGTTGAGTCCGCCGGTGAAACGCACGCGTGTGGCAATGCCCAACTTATCTGCATAGTTTTCATACCACGCTTGACGTTTATCGGCACCGACAACGACGCCATGGCAATCGGTCGGCAAGCGGTTTAACGCCTGAAGAAACGGCGCAACGCCTTTGCGCTCAAACCCCGATCCGACAAAGAGATAAACCGGCACATGCGCTGGAATACGATATCGGTCACGAAAGTTTTGCCGATGAGATTCTCTTAATGCCGGTGAAAATTGTTCGTGATCGACGCCGCTATAAATTACGTGCAACTTGGATTCCGGTAAATCGAAGCGAGCTTGAATTTCCTCTTTCACCATTTTTGAATTACATATCACTGCCTTTAGCTGGTTGCTCGTGAAAAGCGCTTTTTCCGCTTGCAACATATAGCGATGATAGGGGTTCAACCTTATCGACAAACGCCCCCAAAAGCCCTTGCTGCGCCGTCGTTGTTGTAACCATTCGTCATGCACGCCATCGCCGGCACGATAGACATCGCAGCAGGCAAGACGTTCATGGGATTGCACGAGATCGAATGGATGATCCTCGAAGGCTCGGCAGGCAGCGCGTGCAAACCCCCAATCCCGCCAGACATTGCCGCAGTAGAAGGGATTAACAATGAGCGCATCTACACCGGGTTGTTTCTGCCATGAGCGAGTGACGATGGTGAGCTGTATGTCTTGTTGTGTTCGTAATGCTGCAAGTGCATTAGCGACGAATCGTTCTGCGCCGCCGAAAGCATTATATCGGGAGCGTACCAAGGCGATTTTCATAACGTCGGGCCGCTTGCATCTAGCGCTCTTATCGCAGCCAAGACTTGATCGACAGGCAGCGTGGTCAAGCATTCGCTGACTTTGCTACCGCCGCATCCGTCATTGCCGCAAGGCCTGCAGCTATGGCTCGATGTGACGATGCGATGAGGCACCATCCATGGCCCCCATTCGATATCGCCGCTGGGGCCGAACAGCACAACGATCGGTGTTTGCATCGCCGCCGCGATATGCATAGGTGCGGAATCCACGCCGACGAAAAGCCGGGCGCGTGCCGTTAATGCAGCTAGTTGTTTCAGTGTCAATTGTCCCGATAGATCTACCGGCGGCAATGTGGTTCGCGCCAGAATCGCTTCGATCATTTTTCGCTCTCGCTCATCGGGCGCCGATGTGAGCACCACACGTTCTCCTTGCGCATGTAATGCATCACATAGCGCCGCAACGCGCTCCACCGGCCACGTTTTGAAGAACCAGCGTGAGGTCGGATGAATTTGAATGAATTGACCTTCGGCGACTTCGTGTTTCTGCAACAATTCGCTGACGGATTTCTCGGCCTGTTCGCCGGGTACTAGTACTAGCCGGCGCTCTTCCGGCGAGGGATGAATGCCTAATCGACGCAACGCATCTAAATTGAGTTCAACCGTATGGCGCTGGGTTGCTTTAGGATGCGGATAGAGGTGAGTGAAGCTACGTTTCCAGGCATTGCCGGCCCTTGGATGATTGCGCGCCACGCTGTAGCGTGGACCGAGCAAACGCGCGAGCCAAGCGCCGCGATTGTGTTCCGTGAGATGAACGATCAAATCGTAGTGCCGCGATTGCAATGTATTGAACAATTGCCATTCGCTGCGCAATTGCGCATTGACGCCTTGTTTCTTCCAATTTCGATCGATGGTCAGTACCTGATTGATGGCAGGATGCCCGATAAGCATATCTTGTGTATCGCGATAGATCAGCGCATCGATTTCTATATGGGGCGCGTGATTTTTCAGAACCTGTAATACTGGCGAAGTCAACAACACGTCGCCGTGATGGCGCAGCTTAATCACGAGCACGCGGCGCACGGATTGCAGATTGATCGCGTCGGGAGGGTAATCGGAAAGAAAGTTCATCGCGCGCACGATAGCAAATCATGCGGCAAATGCCAAAGGCTTCTTCGCCCTTTTCCTTCAGCGTCATTTAAATGAACTAAAGTTCACAAAAGCCCTGCGAATGAGTTGGTACTTGCTGACCGGGCAGAAGATGGAGCGATAGTCTAGGCTGAATGCTGCTTTGCAAGAATAGAAAACGTTAATGCTCGACGCAATAAAATGTTCAGAAAAATATGAAAAACCGCTCCTTACCATTTGACTAAACAGGAAATTTCCGCTTATAGTGAAACTATGGACCTGTCGCTCTCCGAATTAGAAAATAAAATATCTCAACTGGTCGCGGTAGTTAATCAACTGCGTTCCGAGAACCAGTTGTTGCGGCAGCAGCTCGCCGTTAAGTCGGACGAAAACAAACGGCTGGCCGCAAAAATCGAAGCGACGAAAACGCGTCTAGATACTCTCCTCAAGCAATTACCCGAAAGCGAAACATGAAAGCGGATTCGACTGGTCTCGAAATACGCCTGATGGACCGTGACTTCAAGGTCGCTTGTACTGAAGGGGAGGAGCGACTGCTGTTAGCATCGGTCGAATATTTGAACCAGCGTATACAAGAAATCAAAGCCAGCGGCCGCATTGTCGGCAATGAACGAATCGCATTGCTGGCTGCATTAAACATCACTCACGAATTTCTCACCAATAAAACGCCTAAAGGTTTTGACTTGGGCGAAGTCCAGCGTAGAATTGAAACCTTGACGGCCAACGTCGATGACGCTCTGGCCGATCAGGACAGATTGTTCTGAACTTGCGGTATAGCGCATAGCCGCGGGTTCAACACCAGTTGTCCCCTGCGGTGTTCGCTATGGCCATAGCATCCTTTGAACCAATGACGTCAGTCAAGGAAGCCGGCCTTGGAGGTTTGGTGTGCGTATCCCAAGCGGATAAGCCTAAAGAACCTCGGTTGGCTACCATCTTGAACCCAGGTTCAAGAGATCTGGTCAGGCGGCACAGGCGGGGGGCGCCTTAATAAAAAACGGACGAGAAAATCTCGTCCGTTTTTATTTGCGTGCGATATTTTCATAGGCGGGTCTATTTAGACCTGTGCCAATCTCAATTTTAGTAATACGTTTAAGCGGCAAAATTCTATCCAGGCCACAATTTGTGGATATTTTTGCCGATGTCGGCGCTTTGTGACCGTGTGCATTGTTTTGCGCCATAGATTACGTCAGAGTGCCCGCTGGCAAAAAAACTAGTTCCGAGCGGAACTTGTCGATGACTCTAGTTGCATGATTATAGACCCATTGCACATATATACCGCCTGGGCAATACACCACCTGGACATTGTGTGGCGAAATATAAACATGAACAATTCCGCATTCGGCGAACCAATAAAAATATAGCGCCCAGCCTTACTTAGTCGGACGAGAAAAATAAAACCTAAATGACGTTTCCAAGAACTTATTTCGTGACTATCGATGTTCCTGAGATGAAGGTTTGTCTCTATGCCTCTAAGCAGGGCGACATCGATACTCACGAAATACGTTCTAATAAAAACAAGCAGGGGGAACTCCATGAAAACCGGTCGCAAGAACCGGGCTGAGAAATATTTTCAGCTCTTAGTTTATCTTTTCGGGCGGAGGTGAACATGCCTCGTCGCCTGTTAACCGCAATGGTGCGTACTCTATCGTATCCGCAACGCCTACCAGCACCTGCCTATGTATTTTCGGCTGAAGATGTTGTATGGGCCATGGGCAGCTTCTGTGCCTTAAACCGCAAGCCCTTCGATGCCGAGTTGTTAATCAAACAATTTCCCCCTCCCTACAATGCAGATTCATTGATTCACGCCGCTCGCGCGTTAGGCTTTAAGATCAAGCGGAAGGAATGCGATGCGCAATCGATTGCCGGCTTGCATTTGCCATGCCTTATTGTCATGCGAGCGGAGACGACCGATGAACACGAACAGCATCGACCTACCATCGTCGTTCAAGCTACGGGCGATCAAGTGGTCGTCTTCGAAGCGGGCAACAATGCGCCTAAAGCGTTGACCCATGCCGAATTCGCCGCTCGCTTTACCGGTACCGCATTCCAGCTCGCACTCGCCGCGAAGCCCGTGAAAGACCCCGATGGAACCCAATCTCAAAAAACATCGTTTGGTTTCCGCTGGTTTATTCCGGAACTGCTTAAGCATCGGCACGTTTGGCGCGATGTGCTCATTGCTTCTTTAGTTATTCAGTTATTGGCGCTGGGTACACCTCTGTTTACTCAAGTGATCGTCGATAAGGTTGTCGTTCATCGCACGGAAAGCACGCTGATTGTGATTGCAATCGGCCTTGCCGTATTTATGCTGTTCTCGGCGCTGCTCGGTTGGGTGCGCCAATATCTGATTCTCCATACGGGAAATCGCGTTGATGCGGTGTTGGGCGCCGCCGTATTCGATCATCTCTTCAAATTACCACCGCGCTATTTCGAACATAGACCCACCGGTGTCATCGCCGCACGACTACATGGTGTGGAAACCATTCGCGAATTCATCGCCAGCGCCGCCGTCACGCTTGTGCTCGATTTGCCGTTTCTGCTTATCTTCGTCGGCATCATGTTTTATTACAGTATCAGCCTGACATTGGTTGCGCTTGCATTGATTGGTGTAATTGCGGTGTTGAGTGTTATCGTCGCGCCGATTTTTCGTGAGCGATTGAATGAACAGTTTCTGCTTGGCGCGCGCAATCAAGCCTTCACGACGGAATACATTTCAGGTTTAGAGACGGTGAAGAGCTTACAAATGGAACCGCAACTAAAAGCCCGTTACAGCGAATATCTTGCCGATTATTTGCACGCAGGCTTTCGCATGAAGCAGGTAGCCAACACCTATAACGTTATCGCCAATGGTCTTGAGCAAACTATGACCTTACTCATCCTGGTGATAGGCGCATATACTGTGATGAATGGCACGGACTTCACCATCGGCATGCTAGTGGCATTCCAAATGTTCGCCGGCAAGTTATCTCAACCGATGCTGCGACTCGTGGGCCTCTGGCAACAATTCCAGCAAGCTAATATGTCCATTAGCCGCTTGGGTGATTTAATGAATGCGCCAGCGGAGCCCTATTCGATCTTGCCTAGCCGTTTGCGCGAAGGGAAAGGCCATATCGAAATCGAAGACTTAAGTTTCCGTTATGCCGATAACTTGCCGTTTCTCTACCAAGGCTTTCATCTCAATGTGAACCCAGGCAAGGTCACTGCCATCATGGGCCCATCCGGTTCCGGTAAGAGCACTCTCGCAAAATTGCTCCAAGGTTTCTATGTCCCGGCCGGCGGGCAAATAAAAATCGATGGCAACGACATCCGTTATCTTTCTGCTAATGAACTACGTCATTACTTCGGTGTAGTGCCACAAGAAACCGTACTATTCTCAGGCACGATCTATGACAACCTATTGATGGCCAATCCTCACGCGACGTTCGAGCAAGTCGTGCGCGCTTGCCGCATGGCCGAAATTCATGATGCGATCGAGAAACTGCCGCAAGGCTATCAAACAGAAATCGGCGAACGGGGTGTGGGACTCTCGGGTGGGCAGAAGCAGCGGTTAGCTATTGCACGTGCGTTATTGAAACAGCCGAAGATATTGATATTCGATGAAGCTACCAGCAGCCTCGACATGCAAACGGCCGAGCACTTTGCGGCAACAATTAATCAACTGAAAGGTAAGGTGACCATGGTGTTCATTACTCATGCGTTGCCGAAGAATTTGCAAGTGGATGAGGTGGTGAGGATTGGTGATCGGTTATCTGTCATCGCTGGTGATAAGATTGAAAAAGCATGAAAGTAGAAGCATCGACATATGAGTTGTGTACCGCCGTTGATGAAATGAAATTGCTTTCGACGCCCCCAAGGAGCTAGATGTGGCCCGAATTATTTACGCATGGGAGTGGGGCGGTGGTCTTGGCCATCTTACTTTGGCGCGCCCCATTGCGATTGCATTGCGCGAGCAAGGTCACGACGTATCATTCATTGTTCCCGACTTATTCAATGCGATTCGAATTCTCGGGTCGCACGGTTTTGATCTTTACCAAGCGCCAATCTGGAGGCGTGCGTTGGCCGATAGATTTCCTCCAACCAGCTACGCAGAGATATTGCTGGCGCATGGTTTCGGGGAGCCGGCGCAGTTATTCGGCATGGTTAAAGCCTGGCGAGAGATCTTACTGTTGCTGAATCCAGACCTAATTATCTTTGATCACGCACCTACGGCATTACTGGCGTCGCGCGCAATAGTTTGTAAACGCGCAACCATTGGACATGGATTTTTTATTCCGCCTGCACGCAGTCCTATGCCGGCGTTTTGGCCTTGGCGTGCAAGTGAACCAAACCAGCTTATATCAACCGAGCAAAAAGCCTTAGACGCCTGTAATGGAGTATTGCAAAGTCTAGGCGTCCCGAACATGCAACGGTTGTGCGATTTATTCGATGTCGACGAAACTCTTCTAACCACGTGGCGAGAATTAGACCATTATCCCAATCGTGAGCACGCGGTGTATTTAGGTCCCGAGCCGCCATCGACAAGTGGTATAGAACCTACTTGGCCAATGTTGACTGATCATGAAAAAAGAATATTTGTTTATGTCAAAAAAGATTACGCTGGCCTCGAAAGACTCCTGCGAGTATTTCAAGAATCGCCTCATGCTTATCTAATTTATATGCAGTCGCCGGACAAGCGTTGGATGGAAAAATATTCATCGTCGAAGCTGCATTTTGCCAATGAACCAGTAAACCTGAATCAGGCTTGTGCTCAAGCTGACCTGATTGTATGCCACAGTGGCTTAGGAACGGTGAATGCTGCGCTCGCGGCAGGCAAACCGTTATTGTTAATGCCACAGCAACTGGAGCAATTATTGATGGCCAAGTGCGTCGAGCAGTTGGGCGCAGGTATAAGCTTGCGGCCCGATATGTCGCAACGGGTGTTTTCAAATGCTATCGAAAACTTGCTAGCCATGGATAGCTACAAGCAGGCATCGATGGCATTTGCGAATAAATATGCTCGTATTGGTGAGCGGGAGCAGTTAGGTGAGATTGTAGCGAGGATAACGGAAAGGATTTCTAATGGCATTTGACAGAATGTGGTCATCCGGCGCATTTACTGTGCGTAATCTTTGATGCTAGATTCGCGCGTTCGCCGTTTCTTATTAAAACAAAAAGACTAATGATTTAGTTGTGTTGTCCCAATGGTTCTTTGGGCATTTTATCCAACCCCGCCATCACAAAAACTCCCAATCAGAATAAAGGGTGCGCTGTATGAAAAAATCGCTATGTGTTATCGCAATGACTGGTCTGTTCGTATTGCCGTTGAGTTTGACGAGTTGTGCATCCGTTGAACCAGCGGCTCCATCGGTAGTGCCTATGCCCGTTGGCGCCGATAGAGTCAATCCGAAATGGCTGCACTTCAATTGCGCAATGTCGGATATTAACTTCGAGCAAGTGAAGCTTTGTATTCAGACACAAGCAGCATTGCTGCCGCCTTTAGATAAGAACAAGCGCGAGTACTTCGGTGAATCCTATGATCCGGTTAAGTACCTGAAATGCAGGATGGAAGATCTGGAGAAAAGTTATGTTAGCAATACGGCCTGTGACCGTTTTCGTTTGCGTCGAGTAGAGAATCCGGAGTATTGGCCAAATCCGGATGTGCCGAAGCCGAAGTGGCCGGATGCACCCAACCCGCCGGTTTACCGGGAAGGGATGACGAGCGAAGAATACTTCAAAGCATTGTGTGAGAAGGAGGCGGGGGAGTTTATTTATAAGACGGTGGAGAACGTCGAGGGGATCTACCAAATTCGACCGAAGAATTACATAAACGATAGCGGAACCTCATCAGACGTGTATGTAAATGATGCCCCTTATGTAGGAAGCATGGGATTGGGAGGGTACAAAGACACCATAGAATTTTCCTTTGTTCGTCCCGGGCGTTATTCATTCTTTGAAAATTCAATTACACATCACCGCCAGCAATATCCTGTAGGAAAGAAAACGTCGCAAAGCAATCGAGACGATAGTTACTTTAACAATACTTCATTGGGTGAAACGATTGCGTTATACACAGGCTTTGATGGAAACGATTATACGTCTATGAGGGTTAAATATAGCTCTCATCTTCAATCGCGCTACGGTTTTACATGGCGAGAAATCAAGCGAGATCATGATAGGGATTTAGAAATCGCAGGAAGTGAGTTTGCTGTGATTGACTTGCAAACTGGGGAAGTGCTCGCGATAAAACGAGGATTTGCAAGACGAGAACAACTTTCGAATGCGCCACGAGGGATTCGAATATGGGCGCAATTATGCCCGCGTCCATCGCAAAAGCATCATATTTTAAGCTTTATTGAGCAGGTACTTAAACCTGTACAGCGTTAAAAAAATCAGGGGGATTAAAATGGCAAACACAGGTGCATTAAAAAAATGGTACGAATTTTCTCTCTTACAAATTGCGGCAGAGAGTTACTTAGATGACCCAGTAGAGCGAGATCAACAACTTCGTAATGGTAATAACCGCTATTTTCTTCAAGAAAATGAAAAAGCCGGTAAAACCAGAATGACTGAAAACCAAATTAACTGGTTTTTAAAAAATTACGATATTGTCGACCACTACCCCAACGACGCCAGCGGCTTCTCCGCAACCCTCTTCCGCAAAAAAGGAACAGACGAATACACAATATCCTTCCGCAGCACCGAATTCCGCAACAAAGACCAAGGCGGTGATTTCGAGCGCGATGGTTTTTACGGAGCTGATGGCGGAATTGCATTCAGAGGCTTCGCACTTGCTCAACTCGACTCAATGGAGCAATATTTTTCCCGCCTCAAACAAGGATTCAAAGCGGATGGAACCTCTGATCCTGCATTGCAAGCAATTTTCAATAACCCCCAAAATAAATTAAACGTAACCGGCTACTCACTTGGCGGTCAACTTGCCACTGCTTTTACGGTATTGCACCAATCGGAGGTCAATCAGACCTATACATTCAATGGCGCCGGCTTGGGGCAGATTAAAGATAATAGTAGTGTAGGTCTCGCCAATATGTTGGCGTATTTCCATCAGGTGTTGCTTAACCCTGCGGCAGGCGTTCTGCCAGAGAATAGTGCCGACGATATAAACTTCTCGGATGCAAAATCGCTGGCTAATACACCATTGCCAGGCCCCGACGGAAATTTATATAAAGATCCCCGATACTATTGGGCGGAAAAATCGACTGTTGCTATGTTTGGCGCGCACTTCACTGGGAGTGCCGAGTTAACCGATTTAGCTGGCGGAAAAATTACCGCGATCTACGGCCATGCCGACTTCGAAGACTCCGAAATGACAGCCAATGCAGGCATTCATGGCAAGGAGCAAAAAATATTCATCGAAGGGCAACCTTGGATTGAAGGAATTCCTAAAATACCGTTTGCGCCGAACATTACGGCAAACGCTACTGGCGACTTTGCCAATACGCATGCGTTGGTATTAATTGTAGATTCTCTTGCTTTGATAGATCTTTACCAATCCATTGATCCTAATCTTCAGCAAGCAGACATCGAAGCCATTTTCTCTGATGCATCTAATAAGCGCGCCACCCTTCTGGCGAAAACGGATGATCCGCTGGCCGTTGAAGGTGATTCGCTGGAACGCGCGCTCGATCCATTGCGTAAATTGTTTTTGTTAAATGCAACGGATACAACGCCATCGAGTGCAGCGCCCGGCGGATTCGGTAATATCAATAACCGCAATACGTACTACAACAATATTCAAGGATTGAGGGATACTCCGGGCGTTGTCGGTCAAACCAATATCAAAATAATTTCTAGTGCAGCAAAGATCGGCAGCATGGTATCGCTTGCGTTGCACGACGATGCTGAAGGGCTTGCTTATCGCTATGCGCTGATGAATATAAACCCCTTGGTGGTTATCAAAGATGAAGCACTCTATGAGAAATATAAGAACGAGTTCAGCCTCTACGATCCGGAAACAGGAAAGGGCGAGCTGACCGAGCAATATTTGGAAGACCGCGCATCGCTCCTCGCCCGAAAACTTTTCGTCGATGCAGATAATCTTAACAACGACTATGCAAAACCGATCAACCCTGGCTCTTTGACCAATTTGTCAGCAGGGTCACCCTTTTTCTCCGATAGGTTGTACTTCGAAGACCGCAGTTTGGAAACCCAACCTTACGTCGTTAATCTGCATTTGAATGTTGGCTTAAATGAGCAAGGTACGTTAGTGCCGGTTCCCAAAACCGATCTCCAACAGTACGTCTTTGGTAAGAATGGTGGCGATCAAATAACAGGTGGGCAACTTGCCGACCATCTCTACGGCGGCAACGGCGACGATACCATTCACGGTGAAGGCGGCAAGGACTACATCGAAGGTGGAGCGGGCGATGACCTGTTGTATGGTGATGCCAAAGACGACACGTTGCTTGGTGGCGTGGGCGAGGATGCTCTGGAAGGCGGCACGGGCAACGACCGGCTTGAAGGGGGTGAAGACTTCGATACCTATCGTTATCAAGACGGCGACGGCTTCGATACGATTTTCGATAGCGATGGTGATGGTCAAATCCTGTACAACGGCACACAACTCACCGGTGGCAACAAGATCGGTGACGGGCTGTATCAAAGCGCGGATAAAACGTTTACCTATAGTTTTAGCGGTGATCTAACTGCCGGTGTCACATTACTCATCACAGGATTGACAGGCCAATTTATCGTCAAGAATTTCAAAACGGGGGCTCTCGGTATCAACTTTCAAGGCGAGCCCACCGTTGATCCCATCGCAACAGTCCGCACCATCGCCGGCGATCTCGGTCCGATGGATTTTTATAATGCCGATGGCAGCATCGAACACCACGCCGATGATTTAGGCAATCTAATTCAAGATCCAAGTAAAGCCGGAACGAGCGACGATACGCTAAATGGCAGCGCCGGCGCCGATCTTATTCGCGGACTTGCCGGTCAAGACCGGCTCGATGGCAAAGCTGATGCGGATGTTATTGAAGGTGGTTCTGGCAGCGACATCATTATTGGCGATGGAGGTAACGACGAACTTTTCGCTGCATCGAAAACCGCTATCGATAGCGTGATGAACCAAACCGTGGGTCAAGCCAGCAATCAAAAAGGCGACTGGATTACCGGCGGATTGGGGGACGATACGGTTGTCGGCGATATCGCTAATGATGTCTTGTTCGGCGGTGGTGGAAAAGACTTGATCATCGGTGGCGCGGGCGATGACATTCTTGATGGAGACGATAATTACATCGCCCAAAATTTCGGGTGGACCGCTATTAATTATGGCAATCCGTTCGATACGTTTTTTTCGCCTATAGATATTAAAGAATTCGCAGGCGATGTTGGTGATGCGGATACCATTTATGGTGGCAGCGGCAACGACAAAATCTCTGGACTAATGGGAGACGATTTTCTTTTCGGTGACGATGGCAACGATACTATCGACGGCGGTGACGATAATGACACCATTTTCGGCGGTGCGGGCGATGATGTATTGACCGGAGATTATGGCAAAACCGCGTATGACACCGGTGGCGTTGTCATGCAAGGTAACGATTATATCGATGGTGGTGACGGCAACGACTGGATTCAGGGCGAAGACGGTGACGACACGCTGCTCGGCGGTAAAGACGACGATACTATTTTTGGTGGTCATGCGGGCGAAAATTTCGCCACATCGGAAACAGGAACAAATTACATCGATGGTGGCAGCGGTGACGATACACTATTCGGCGCAGACGGTAACGATACGCTACTCGGCGGCGAAGGAGACGATACTCTGGTTGCCGGTGATGGTACGGAATATCTCGATGGCGGCGACAACGATGACACCATTTTCGGTGGTGCAGGCGAAAACACCCTAATCGCAGGCGATGGCAACGATACATTGGTTGCCGGAACGGGCGATACGACGATGTATGGCGGGAACGGTAGCGATATTCTGATCGGTGGTGCAGGCAAGACCATTATCTATGCCGGCAATGGCGGTACTTTTGATAGTCCGACACAAGTAATCGCAGGCGATGGCGATACCACGGTTTACGGCGGTAATGGTATCGATCAAATATTCGGTGGTTCAGGTAACAACGTGTTGTTTGCCGGCGATGGTGGTACGGAGGATCATCCAACCTATATGGTCGCCGGTAGCGGTCAGACGACAATGTACGGCGGCGCCGGCAATAGCGTGCTGCTCGGCGGTATCAATAACGACACTCTAGTTGCCGGAATCGGAGACAACTATCTCGATGGTGGTGCCGGCAATGACACGTACGTATTGAATGCGGTTACAGGCAATGTGGTAATCAACGATACGGCTGGCGTGGATCATCTCGTATTCGGCAATGGGCTCGATGCTAGCAGCTTATCACTGAGTGCCGCATGGGGGCTGAACGGAGTAGCCGCGTTAGAAATCGATGCAGGCGCGAGCACGATATTAGTCAACGGTGGCTTGACAGGAAAAATCGGCGAAATCGACTTTGCCGATGGCAGCGCAATGACGCTGAAG
>Ga0157374_10003075_pt1 | contig 13995 bp, 11 predicted proteins | sample M25metaG_FD_115308 | JGI IMG/M metagenome (GOLD analysis project Ga0157374, IMG submission 115308) | Miscanthus rhizosphere microbial communities from Kellogg Biological Station, Michigan, USA - M2-5 metaG | ecosystem: Host-associated > Plants > Roots > Rhizosphere > Soil | place: USA: Michigan...
AATTGCGATCGATCACCTTAAGGCCCTGATCGACTAGGTAATCGGCGGCTAAATCCTCTGCGGCTTTTCCAATGGCACTCATGATTTAGGTAATTTAAACGGTATGGCCTGATCATTGTCGATGGTGGCCGGCAGTAAGTCCCGTTGAAGCTGCTGAGTGCGGGCGGTGATTTCGCCGGTTACGCCGTCTAACCATGGTCCAAGCGTACCTTGAGCCGCCATCATCAACGCTAGGCGATAAGCGTCGATGCCCAACGCATATAGACGATCCAATTCGGCGCTCGCTGCCTTCGGGCTACGTGGATAAACGGCGACCGCGGCGTGTGTCGGATCTACCATCCATGGCATATCGACAAAGCGTATGTCTTGCAAATCCACATTGGCGCCAGTGCCATTTTTGCCGTCATAAATTTGGGAGGTGCCGTATATCGGCGCAATACGGGCGACAAAGGGCATCACTTGTCTCACCAGCGGCGGTTCCGCAGCGATGAAAATGGCGTCCGCTGTTTGTAGGGCGGAGCGAATTTTTCCATAGTCGCTCTGGTTATGGCTCAATTGCACTTTCGCCGAAATGATGCCCGCCATGTTTATCCATTCCTGTTCGAAAGCGGCGCGGATGCGTTTGGAAAGCGGGCTTGATCCGGTTACCAGCCCTACGCGAGAGAAGTTTTGGCTCGCGATCAGTTTGGCCACTTGGCGCGCTTCATCTTCGAGCGAAAGGCTTAATGTGTATAAAGGACCTCGCGGCAGTAACTGCGGATCGACTTGATTTAGGGTGAGCGTCGGGATTTTGATTGCGCCTGACGTGGCAAGGACTGCCGCACCGTCGCGTGTGAGGCCGCCGACAACGCAGCGAGCCCCTGCGCTTGTCGCTTGTTGGTAACCGGCAAGCAGAGAATCACTTTCGTTATCGAGTGCGTAGACCTTTATAGGGATGGTTGTATTGGGTTGGACTGCTGCGGCGGCTTCAAAACCCTCTCGTACCATGTCCGCTGCGCGACCGAAATCCCGTGATGCGAGCGGCAACAGCAATGCAATATGCGGCGACGTGGCAACCACTTCCTTAGGCGGCCGCAGGGGCGTTACGACAATGCCCGGGTTTGGCTGCGGTTGCGCAGGCGGTGCCGTTTGTATTGGCTGCTGCTGTATTAGTTTTGGAAATACTGTTTGAGGCTGCTGTGGTTGCGGCGGAGGCGCCGGCGTCGTTGCGCTTCCGCTAGGGACGGTCGACAATGGCGCGCTGGCGCACCCGGAGAGGGTGGCCAGGCACAATAAAAATGCGAAACCTAGACGTGCCATATTTTTCATCGGACGGCTTCTTGATTATGCAAACCAGTGAACAAACGGGTGCCCAATTATATGTGGTTGCCACACCAATCGGGAATTTACGTGATATTACCTTGCGTGCCATCGATGTGCTGAAGGGCGTGGCCCTCATTGCAGCGGAGGACACGCGCGTTACGGCAACGCTCTTGCGCACCTATGGCGTGGATGCGCCGATGATGTCCTTGCATCGGCATAACGAACGACACGCTGCAGAGAAAGTTATACAGGCACTTAAAGAAGGCAAATCGGTGGCTTTGGTCTCCGATGCCGGTACGCCCGCCGTGAGCGATCCGGGGGCAATCGTGGTCCAAGCTGTACGTGATGCGGGCTTTTTGGTCGTGCCCATTCCTGGACCGAACGCGGCTATCGCCGCGCTTTCCGTTGCCGGATTGACCGAAGGCGGTTTTCTCTTTTACGGATTTCTTCCCGCTCGTCCCGCCGCTCGGCGGGCTGCTATCGAAACGCTAAAACCGTCGCCGTATCCATTCGTCTTGTACGAAGCGCCGCATCGTATCGTTGAGTTAACCGAAGATTTACAGGCCGTACTGGATGATGAGCGGACCATCATATTCGCTCGCGAGATCACTAAGCGCTTCGAGTCTATTCACCATTGTCCTATTGGCGAAGCGTTGGCGTGGCTGACGGCGGATTCCGACAGGCAGCGAGGCGAATTTGTCGTGATCGTTTCCGGCGCTAAGCCGGAAGAGAAAAGCGACGAAGAGCCTGCGCGAGTTCTCGAAATACTCCTCGCGGCATTGCCTGTTAGCCAGGCTGCCGCTTTAACGGCGAAGATTACCGGACGGCGAAAGAACGAACTCTACGAGATGGCGCTTCGCATCGGTGGTGCGTCCGACGAGGAATAGTATCTTAATTTGAGCTGTATAATTCGATCCCCGTTTATCTATGCACGTTATGACTACTCTCACTATTACTCGCCCAGACGATTGGCATTTGCATTTACGTGACGGCGCTGCCTTAGCCGCTGTCTTGCCCGATACCGCGAGACAATTTGCTCGCGCTATCGTAATGCCCAATCTGAAACCGCCCGTAACCACCACACAGGCGGCAAAAGATTATCGTGATCGTATCCTTGCGGCCTTGCCTCAAGGTTTGCGTTTCGAGCCGCAGATGACGCTTTATCTCACCGATAACACGCAACCGGATGAGATTGTCGCTGCACGGCAAAGCGGCTTCGTGCATGCAGTGAAATATTATCCGGCCGGTGCGACGACGAATTCCGATTCGGGTGTGACCGATATTCGCAAATGCGATGCTGTATTGGCTGCTATGGCGGAGCAAGGCTTACCGTTGTTGGTACACGGTGAAGTTACCGATACGGATGTGGACGTGTTCGATCGGGAGCAGGTTTTTATCGATCGTGTTTTGGCGCCGTTGATTGAACGTTTTCCGACATTGCGTGTAGTCCTTGAGCACATTACGACATCCTATGCGGCTGATTTCGTTTCCCGCAGCGGTTCACAAATAGCTGCGACGATTACGGCTCATCATCTATTGCTGAACCGCAATGCGATTTTCCAAGGCGGGATTCGGCCTCATCATTATTGTTTGCCCGTGCTCAAACGGGAAACCCATCGTCAGGCTTTAGTGGCGGCTGCCACATCGGGTAGTCCGAAATTTTTCCTCGGCACCGACAGCGCACCCCATGCGCGTCATACGAAGGAAAACGCATGCGGTTGCGCCGGTATTTATACCGCTCACACGGCCATTGAACTTTATGCGGAGGCTTTCGAAGGTGCCAATGCTCTCGATAAATTGGAAGCCTTTGCCGGTTTCCACGGCGCCGATTTTTATGGATTACCGCGCAATAGGGAAAAAATTTCTCTTAAGCGAGAAGTCTGTCGGGTGCCGAATGAATTGCCTTTTGCAGACGGCGCGGTATTGGTTCCAATGCGTGCTGGCGAAACGGTGAACTGGCGATTGATGGACTAAAAAGTAAAGCCCCGCACTTGGCGGGGCTTTTTCGCTCGGAAAGAGCGAAGGGGCGCAGCCCAACATCGGGCTGCGGAGAAAAGCGGTTGGCTTACGGAAAGGCCGGCATTGCCGGGTCCATGCCGCCAGGCGATGCTTCCGGATGGCGTTGTTCAACCAGTGCGCGAATTTCATCTACGCGCCTGCCGGGAACATCCACCATCATTAAATATCTTCCTTCTTCAATGTCTTTGCTGAAGGCTATCAAACGCGAATTCGGTAATCTGGCTGCTGTCAAAGTGGAAGCCCATGCGCCGAAGAATGCACCGCCCAATGCCGTTAAAAGCACCGTGACAAGTTGCAATTCAAAACCGCCGGGTGGCGCTAGTACGATAAATGCGCCCAGTAAAAGTCCGCCGACACCGCCGATGACCATGCCTAGTTCGGCCCCATGTACAACGTCGCTTTTTTGCAGCACATTGGCCTCATGCAACCCATCCATCGGGGCATTACGGTCTGCTAGGAAGTGGATATGGCGTTCTTCGATCCGCGCGAGCAGCAAATCATCCATGGTTCGCTGTGCTGTTTGAAGCGTGGGTAATACGAAATACAGTCTGCGTCGCATGGTGATCTCCTCAAAGAACATTGAAAGAGCGTAGCGGAACGTTTATCGACTGATAGGCCTACTGATTATTTATAGATCCTCTCAGCGGTTAAATCAATGGTTAAATCGAGAAATCGATGAGTGGCTTGTCTTTTTAATATTGTTAAGTCTCGATCTGCGCCTATAGTCCGCGTGGTAAACTCCGCCGGTGAAGTCAGCCAGACGGTCGCCGCATGAGAAATCATGGGGAGGAAAGTCCGGGCTCCATAGAGCAAAGTGCCGGCTAACGGCCGGACGTCGCGAGACGATGGAAAGTGCAACAGAGAACAGACCGCCGATGGCCGGTAATTGCCGGATCAGGTAAGGGTGAAACGGTGCGGTAAGAGCGCACCGCAAGCGTGGCAACACGACTTGGCTAGGTAAACCCCACTTGGAGCAATACCAAATAGGCAGGCGTTGACGCTGCTCGCTGAGTCTGCGGGTAGGTAGCTCGAGCGCCGGAGTAATCCGGCGCCTAGATGAATGACTGTCAGCGGGGCAACCCGCGCACAGAACCCGGCTTATCGGTTGGCTTCACGCTTTACGCCCGTAGTTTCTTTCGCAGGTGGTCATTCCCATTTTCCCCGGACCTTAGCTAAAGTCCCGTTTGCCTCTAGATGTTTGAACGACGTTTCCAAGCGTTGCAATAGGGCCGGCGCCAATTGTTTGCTGACGCCAAAATAAGACGGCGTGTTGCTGAGTGTGAATGAATGAATGGCCAAATCCTGAAATTCAGGATTGGTTTTAATACTGTAATTCACAAAATAACTATCTTCGATAAAACCGAAATTATTGCCGCTGCCGACCTTTTTCGGCAGCAGAGCAGCCTTTGGTAGCGCATCGAAGACCTGTGCAAATGTCGGGTCCGATGCCAGTCGCGCATCGAATTCATCCGAGTATTTGACGTTTTGCTGAATGCCGATGGGGTGATGGCTTTGTCGTGCTGTGTTGGCAAGCTCATCGAGCGTGGAAATTTTAGCGGCTAGATTTTCTTTGCGTACCACGAGCACTCGTTTTGACGATCTTACCGGTCCGAGGAAATGCATCAATGTTTCACGATCCGGCGTACGTGTCACATTGGCCAAAACGTCGATCTCCCCCGTTTTTAATTGCTCCATCGCCCGGGACCACGGTAGTTCGACGAATTCGACTGTCATACCGGCGTCTTTGGCGATAGCTTCCACCAAGTCGATATCCAAGCCGACCCAGCGACCGTTTTGTTGAAAATATTGCGGCGGAAATTCCGTAACCCTCATTCGAATTTTTTCGGCGGCTTCGGCAAATCCGTGAAATATCGTGATCAAGGCAGCTAAAAAAAACGTTGCGCTACGCATAAGCTCCTCCGTAAAGTGAATTAACAATCTATGCTTGTGTCGCTTCTTGCTTTTGTATGGATTGAGCAAAAATTTCCAATGGCATTGGTTTGCCTAAATGAAAGCCCTGCATGTAATCCACGTTCAATGAGCGCAGTTTTTCTACGATGGCTGCGTTCTCTACAAACTCCGCTACGGTAATTTTTCCTGCCATATGTGCGATTTCATTAATGGACGAGACAATGGCGGCACTAATGGGATTGTCGTTAATGTTGCAGACAAAGCTGCCGTCGATCTTCACCTTGTCCACCGGTAAAGTTTGTAGGTAAACGTAAGATGACATGCCTCGTCCGAAATCATCCAGGGCAAACGTGATGCCGCGTTTGCGTAAGCCATTCATGATCCGTACTGAGTCGCCTACATTTGAAATGGCCGTGTTTTCTGTTACTTCGAAGCAGATTTTACCCGGCGGTATGTCATATCGACGTAGTTGTCTAACGGCGAGTCGATAGAATCCCACGTCGGAAACGGTTAGGGCGCCTAAATTGATATGCACGCAATCGATGCGCTCTAAGAAGTCGCGATGGCTGCTGAGAAAGGCTAATGTGCGAGAGACAACCCAAGCATCTATTTTTGTCGCAAGATTGTAGCGTTCTGCTGCCGGCATAAACTTCCCGGGGGAAACGACCTCCCCATCGAGATCGAGCCGTATGAGAATTTCCAGTTGACGAGCTTCGTTACTGTTGGCGGCGAATATCGGCTGTGCGTATAGTAAAAATTGCTCTTCGCTTAATGCGAGATTGATCACATTGACCCAATTAATATCGATCTTACGGCGCAATAACGCAGCCTCACCGAATACTTTGATTTGATGGCGTCCGCTTTCTTTTGCTGAGTAACAAGCGGCGTCTGCCTGGAGCATAGCTCGGTGCATGTTATTTATTGTTTGCGTGGAAAACGACACTAACCCCGCGCTGAAACCCATAGCGACGCGCTCGTGGTCGCTTTGTACTACCAACGCTTCCACTTCTTTCGCTAATACTTCGATTTTTGCCTGCGCATCGCTTACGCTGCAGTCCGGCAGAATAATTGCGAATTCGTCGCCCCCGGTTCTTGCGGCAATATCGGTAGGGCGGATATTACGTTTTAGAATATCGGCCACCTGTTTTAATACATAATCTCCCACTGCATGGCCGAAAGTGTCATTCACCAACTTAAAATGATCGAGGTCGAAAAGGCACAATACGTTTTGGGTTTCGATCTCGCTATTGCTACGAGCTAAGGAAGTAATGGTGCTTTCGAATGCGCGGCGATTCAACAGGCCCGTCAGATCGTCATGCATTGCTTGATAATGCAATTCGTGAGTTCGCTCTTTGATCTTTTGTTCTAATTCTTGTTGATGAGCTAATAACTTTGATTGTGATCGCTTCAGCGCTTTTCGCATATAAACGAATGCACGCAGCAAGAAGCTCAATTCATCCGTGCCTTTCCAATAGCGATAAGGTTCGGCGGCATCGAAAGTGTCGTTATGTTCGCGATTGATTTTATTTAACCCTTGCGTGAGTTTGCTGATAGGGCGTGCAACGACTAATTTGATGGTGAAGTACAAGATCAGCCAAAGAGCAATCGTTTTGGCCAACGCAGTGGCGATGATCGTGATGAAGAGACTCATGCCGCGAGCGATGACGACGGTTGAGCTCGAATATACTTTTAGTGTGCCGATGACTTGTTCATCGGCGAGTTTTCCTTTGTATCGGATCGGATAACTTTGTTCGTACAGTTTGGGAGTAAACGGTATGCCGCTATCGGATTTTAGGCTGTTCGCATGATCGGGTGTCTCAGGTAATACGCCGCTGGCAATGGGGAGGCCGCCTTCTAGCTTGAGACCGATCATCCCTTTGTTGCGCGACAACCCTTGCATAATTGCTTGGATGCCGTCTTTGTCGTAATCCCACAGCGTTTTGGATAGTGCCGGTAGAACGAGCTCTATAGCGCCGTCTATTTCAGACTGCAGCTTGCTGAGTTCTCCATTGTATTGAACTGCCAGTTGAATGCCGGTAATGACGAACGCGACGCTGAAATAGAGGGCAAAAATAATACTGAGTAATTTGCCGGCTAACCGGCTTCGGGTTCCCCCGCCGATTTTGGCTAACGATTTTAGTTTGCCGTTGAATGTCTTCTGAAGAAGATCGATCCCCGTGGCGTTTTTTCTGCTCGTCATGCGATTGCTCCATGTTTCCAGGTGGCAGCGCAAAAATTATCTTAATTTGCCGAGCCGATACGGTTTAGAAAAGCCGAAAGGGGCAAAGGACCAAGATGAGATCTAAGCAAATGTCAATTGTATTTCTTTGGAGAGTCAAGTAAGCCTTTTTGAATTGTGTCTTAATTACCGTAGACGAAGTCGGATGCCCCTGTTTTTTATAAAAATGTGCGAGCGGCTGCGCCGACAAGCCGATCCAATTATGGCCTTACCGAGATCAGGCGCGGGATCGCAATACTCGTTTCATATTTATTTTCCTATGGTTTGCATTTCGCTTCCAATGGCTATTTTCACGAAATTGAAATTTATTCGGCCGCGATAAAGCGGCATAAAACCCTTCTTTTCATACTCTTGCAGCTAATAATTTCTTATTATGCAGGATTTTTTGCCGCCGCCCCGAGGTTTTTGTCCGCTATCCCTTTATTTCCAAAGCATAAGAACGATCGTTCTATTTGTTGTCCCTAAGTCTTTGTCATTGCTTGGAAAATTGCTCAATTTCCCTTGACCTTTCGAGGTTTTTTGGCCTATAGTGGGTCCGGGTGGAAAAAAGTGGGAAATTGTGGGGTATTCCCGCAAAAAAACGGGAGGGGCCGTGTTTCAGGGGCGCGCAAATTTAAATCTCGACAGTAAAGGGCGACTTGCCGTGCCGGCGAAGTATCGTGACGCCCTTATTGCCGGATGCGCAGGCCAACTCGTGATCACCACCGATTCTCCAAAGTACCTCCTTATTTATCCAAAGCCGGAGTGGAATGTGATTCATCAAGATTTGATGAGTCGATCGAACGCCAATCCCATGGTGAAAAGACTGCAGCGGATTTTGATCGGTAACGCGCAGGAAGTGGAGTTTGATAGCGCGGGCCGAGTCCTCATTGCTCCGGAACTGCGTCAGCAGGTGGGCTTGGACAAAAGCGTGACGCTGGTGGGATTGGGACGAAAATTTGAACTCTGGGATGAAGCTAAGTGGAACGAAGAAATGAACGAGCCGCTAGCGTTAGAAGATTTGGGCTCGGAGTTGGAGGGCTTTAGCTGGTGATGGTCGAGCACCACACCGTCTTACTTGAAGAAGCCGTTGCTGCGTTACAGGTAAAGCCAACCGGAATTTATATCGACGGTACTTTTGGTCGTGGTGGGCACAGCCAAAGAATTCTTGCTGCATTGGGAAAAGAAGGCCGGTTGATTTCGTTGGACAAGGACCCGGCCGCTATGGAGGCAGCGAAAAGAATGACGGATTCGCGCTTCAAATTTAGCCAAGCCAGTTTCAGCGAGCTCAAGCAAGTGCTTGCGGCCGAAGGTATCTCCGCTGTCGACGGCGTGTTGCTCGATGTTGGTGTGTCATCGCCGCAATTGGATGATCCGGAGAGGGGATTCAGTTTTCGTTTTGACGGCCCTCTCGATATGCGGATGGATATTAGTAAAGGGGAAAGCGCAAGTCAGTGGATTGCGCGGGCGACGGAAGAAGAAATAAGGGGGGTCATAGAAAACTATGGTGAAGAACGGTTTGCTAAACAGATTGCAAGAAAGATTATTGAGAGCCGCAACCATGGTCCCATCGCAACCACCCGTCAACTCGCTCAGATCGTGGCGGGTGCGGTCCGCTCGCGGGAGCCAGGCCAGGATCCGGCAACAAGGACATTTCAAGCTATTCGGATTTTCATCAATCAGGAGCTTGAGGAACTTTCGTTAGTTTTACCTCAAGCAGTGGACGTTTTAGCAGCACATGGTCGGTTAGCGGTGATAAGTTTTCATTCTTTAGAGGATCGTATCGTCAAGCGCTTCATGCGCGATGAAGCGACTGCCGACCATTTGCCTCGCGATTTCCCTATTCGTGCCAGCGAAATCGGTAATGCCCGGCTGAAAGTCATCGGTAAACCCATACGCGCCACGGCCGAGGAAGTCGCTGCGAATCCGCGGTCCCGCAGCGCCATTATGCGTGTTGCTGAAAAGGCGGCCGCATGACTCGCGTCAATATCGTTTTCCTCGCCATTCTGATCGTTTGCTCGCTGGGTTTGGTCACGGCTCAGCACAAAGCCCGCAAATTATTTGCCGAACTGGAGAAGGCGCAGGACGTGCAAAAACAGCTTGATGTGGAATGGGGACAATTGCAATTGGAGCAGAGCACATGGGCAACCCATTCCCGTATCGAGCGGATTGCGACTCGCACCTTAGGTATGCGGGTGCCCGAGGTTAGTAAAATGCGCACAGTCCTATTGAGTGAGCCGATACCTTCCGGTATTGCGCCAAGCTCGGCAATCGAATCGGGCGTGCCATGAATTACGCCAATAACTCCGCTCTCAGGTTAAAGCTGGAACCCTGGCGAGCCAGGCTTACTATTATATTGCTGATGCTGGTATTTGCATCGCTTGCCGCGCGAGCCATGTATTTGCAAGGGCTGAAGAATGACTTTTTGCAGCAAAAGGGTGAAGCGCGCTATAGCCGAGTCATCGAATTGTCTGCGAATCGCGGCATGGTCGCTGATCGCAATGGCGAGCCGCTGGCTATTTCTACGCCGGTTGAATCCATCTGGTTCAGTCCGGACGATGTGCAAATTACATCGCAGCAATTACGCCAGCTCTCGAAGTTGCTCAGTCTCGATCCCACTGAAGTCCGCGACAAGTTAAAAAACGATGGCCGTAATTTTGTTTATTTAAAACGGCAGGTCCCGCCTGAGTTGGCAACGCAAGTGATGAGCCTAAAGATACCGGGCCTATTTCAACAGCGTGAGTATCGCCGTTATTATCCGGCCGGTGCAGTGATGGCCCATCTCGTCGGGTTTACCAGCGTCGACGATACGGGCCAAGAGGGACTCGAACTTGCCTATCAAAATGTGCTGGCGGGTAAACCGGGTAGCCGGCGAGTCATCAAAGACAGGCTTGGCCATATCATCGAAGATGTCGGCAGCATTCATCAGCCGCAGCAAGGCAAAGATTTGACGCTCGCCATCGACGCCAAACTGCAATACCTTGCCTATCGCGAATTGAAGGCTGCGGTGGAAACCAATAAAGCAAAAGGCGGTGCGCTGGTAGCGATCGATGCGGTTACCGGCGAAGTATTGGCCTTGGTGAATCAACCCGATTTCAATCCTAATAATCGCGGCAAAGTAACCGGCAATCAAACGCGCAACCGCAGCCTCACGGACACATTCGAACCCGGATCTACGTTAAAGCCCTTTACCGTTGCGCTTGGTTTAGAGAGTGGCAAGTATCGTCCCGACACGGTGATCGATACGGCGGCCGGCTCTTTCACCGTCAATTCGAGGACTATCCACGATGCGCATCCGGACGGCAATTTGACCGTCGCGCAAGTGATTCAGAAATCCAGCAATGTGGGCGCCGCGAAGATTGCCTTATCGCTGCCGCCGGAACAGATGTGGAGCTTATTTAACTCGGTCGGTTTCGGCTCGCAACCGAAGACCGGTTTTCCCGGTGAAGCGACAGGCAAATTGCGGCCTTATAAAACTTGGCGGCCCATTGAGCAAGCCACCATGTCCTATGGTCATGGTATTTCCGTCAGCTTATTGCAACTGGCGAGGGCCTATACGGTTTTTGCTACCGACGGCGAATTGCGTGATCTCACTTTCTTAAAGAACGGTACGCCCGAGCCTGCCAAGCAAGTGCTATCACCTGAAACGGCGCGGACCATGCGGCACATGATGGAAACCGTAATACAACCCGGTGGCACAGCACCACTCGCGGCGGTGCCCGGCTACCGTGTCGCGGGCAAAACCGGAACAGCTCATAAGCAGGATGGACGTGGATATTCGGCGAGTCGGTATGTTTCATCATTTGTCGGATTGGCGCCGGCGTCTAATCCACGATTAATCATTGCCGTCATGATCGATGAGCCGGGCGGCAAACAATATTACGGCGGCTTAGTTGCCGCACCGGTATTTAGTACTGTCATGGGCAACGCGTTGCGCATGTTGGGCGTGCCTATGGACTCGCCTTTGCATGAGGCGGAACGGCCCCTTTCATCCATACCGGTCGTGAAGGAGGAAGGGTGATGTTAGAAAAAGATCTACGCGCGGCAATGGTGGAAGTTTTCGCTCAACCCATATGGCGTGAGCCCGATATGGCCTCGCTGCAACCACTGCAATTGCGGACGATTGTTTCCGATAGTCGAGAAGTAACGCCCGGCGCAGCGTTTGCGGCGTTCCCCGGCGCCGGCGGCGATGGACGTGATTACATCGCCGATGCAATTGCTCGCGGCGCGTCGGCTGTGTTGTGGGAAGCGCAAAACTTTCAGTGGCGTAACGAGTGGCAAGTGCCCCATATGCCAATTGTCGATCTCAAATCGGCGGTCGGGCCAATTGTTAGTGAGCTGTACGGCAAACCATCGGAGCAGCTTTTCGTTGTCGGTGTTACTGGAACTAACGGTAAGACATCGTCTAGCACTTGGGTGGCGCAAGCATTCGAATCGCTCGGTAAACGCTCAGCCATTATCGGCACGCTAGGTAACGGTTTTGTCGATAACGTGATCGAAGGAACTCATACCACCCCCGATGCGGTACACCTTCAGCAATTGCTCGCGGACTTTCTTAAGCAAGGTGCCGGCTGTGTTGCGATGGAGGCGTCGAGCCACGGCCTTAATCAAGGCCGCGTTAACGGCGTCGCATTCGATGTGGCGTTGTTTACCAATCTGTCCCGCGATCACCTGGATTACCACGGCGATATGGTGAATTATGGTGCCGCTAAAGCGAAGCTTTTTGCGATGCCTGGTTTGCAGCATGGTGTTGTCAATATCAATGATCAATTCGGTGAAATGCTCGCAGAGGTACTGGAGGATGTGGGCTTGCCGTTGATCACATTCGGTATCGGGCGTGGCGATGTTGCCGGTATGAATCCGGAAATCCACGCGGGCGGCATTCACATGGATGTGACGTGGCGAGATCAGCAAGTTGCTCTGCATAGCTCGCTACTGGGTGCGTTTAACGCCCATAACTTGCTTGGCGTTATCGGTGTGCTGCTTGCCGGCGGCGTTTCATTGCAAGACGCTGTTAACGCGGCAGCGTCGTTGCGTCCTGTGCCGGGACGGTTGCAACGATTAGGTAGCAATGGCGGGCCGACCGTTGCAATCGATTACGCGCATACTCCCGACGCGCTGGAAAAAGTATTGAAGACCTTACGCCCCGTGGTGAATGCGAATCATCGGCTGATTTGCGTATTCGGCTGCGGCGGTGATCGCGATCGCGGTAAGCGACCGCAAATGGGTGCTGTGGTTGCAGAACTCGCCGATGTCGTGATCATCACGAGCGACAATCCTCGTTCCGAATCGCCTTACGCCATCATCGACGACATCGTAGCCGGCATCGTCAGACAAAACTTCGATGTTATCGAAGACCGCGAGCAAGCCATCCGGCGTGCCATCGAAATCGCCGGCCCCGGCGATGTGGTGTTGGTTGCCGGCAAAGGTCACGAGACCTATCAAGAAATCAAAGGCGTGCGGCGACCGTTCAGCGATGTGGATATCGCCTCTAAAGCGCTTGCTGAGAAAGACGTGCCGACATGAAGAGCGATGCCATGATGACATTCGCGCAATTGGCAGAAGCCGTCGGCGGTCAACTATCGTCGGCGGCTTCCGGCATTATTAACGGTATTTGTACCGATAGCCGCGCGATGACCGCAGGTGATTTATTCGTTGCGTTGACCGGCGAAAAATTCGACGGTCATGATTTTATCGACACCGCTGCGCGAGCCGGCGCTGTCTGTGCGCTAACGCATCAGAACGCTGCGAAAGATTTCGGCATTCCGATCATTCGCGTTGCCGATACACGGCTTGCGCTGGGACGGCTTGCCGGTTGGTGGCGTGATCGTCATCAAAGCAAATTAGTCGCGGTAACGGGCTCCAACGGAAAGACCACCGTCAAAGAAATGGTCGCATCGATTTTGCGTGAGGCCTGTGGCGATGCGGCTGCGGTATTAGCCACCGAAGGTAATCTCAACAACGAGATCGGCATGCCGTTGACCTTGCTGAAATTGCGCGAGCGTCATGTCTATGCAGTCATCGAAATGGGCATGAACCATATCGGTGAAATCGATTATTTGGCTCGCATTGCCAATCCCGATGTGGCGCTTGTCAACAATGCGCATCGAGCGCATGTGGGTGAGGTGGGCGATGTTGAAAAAATCGCTATTGCTAAAGGCGAAATTTTCGCCGGCTTAAAAAACGATGGCGTGGCGTTGATTCATGCCGATGATGCATTCGCATCCTATTGGATTCAATCGGCGGCTGGCCGTAAGCAACTGACCTTCGGATTGAATGAAGGCGATATTCGCGGTGAATACAAAGAAACCGCGGCCGGCATATCAATCGTGTTGACGACGCCGATCGGCAAAATCGAATCCTTCTTGCAGGTTCCCGGCGAACACAATGTGCGCAATGCGGTCGCAGCATGTGCCGCCGCTATAGCGCTCGGCGTGCTTCCCGATGCCATATCGCGTGGCCTTTCGAAGTACAGCGGCACCAAAGGCCGATTGCAAAAAAAGAACGGGCTCTCCGGTGCCGTAGTGATCGACGATACCTATAAC
>Ga0157374_10003076_pt1 | contig 13994 bp, 10 predicted proteins | sample M25metaG_FD_115308 | JGI IMG/M metagenome (GOLD analysis project Ga0157374, IMG submission 115308) | Miscanthus rhizosphere microbial communities from Kellogg Biological Station, Michigan, USA - M2-5 metaG | ecosystem: Host-associated > Plants > Roots > Rhizosphere > Soil | place: USA: Michigan...
CGCGCGCCGGCTCGACTGGCAAATTTTCCGCCAAGCCCCCGTCAACCAACACCTTGTCTCCCCATTCAACAGGTGAAAAGAGCCCTGGCAAAGCCATGCTGGCGCGCAGTGCCTTCGGCAATGAACCGCGATCGAGAACTACCGCACCGCCGCTAACCAGGTCGGTAGCCACACAGCGAAAGGGAATGGGCAGCTGGTCAAACGTATCTAGGCTGGAATAAGCAGCAGTATACCGGCTGAGCAACAGGGCGATGGACTCGCCAGAACTTAGCCCGCTCGGAAGTGAAAAATGACGTCCAAGCCGCAGGGCGAGGGTCCCTGAAGGCTTGTTCCATCGTTGTTTTTCAACCACTGGCTGACTAACAAACCTGGGGGTCGTGGTAAGAAGATCGTTCCAGTCTGTTTCCAAAGCGATCTGTTCCAGTTGGCTGGCACTCGTGCCGCTTGCGAAGAAGCCGCCGACGAGCGCTCCCATGCTCGTTCCTGTTATGTAATCAATCGGGATGTGGTGTTCTTCGAAGTACTCGATAACACCAATATGGGCAAGCCCCAATGCGCTTCCCCCGCTGAGTGCCAGCGCAATCTTCTGCCGCTCGGGAGCGGGTATTTGAGCCAAAACGAGGCCCGGAGTGACAACAGAAACCAAGGCCAACACGAATCTCATGCCGCCTTGTGGCTGTGGCCAAAATGAAGCAGCTTGACGCCAAGGTCACGCAAGTGTTGTGCGTGTTCGAACAAATCTTCAGCGCGCTCGCGGAACTCGTCGCTGTGTCGTCCGACGTGCTTCGCAGCCTTGCGGCAGTTGCGGCCAATCTCATGCCGCAGATCGTCTCCGGTACTAGGCGCAAAGAGCAGCGCTATTCCTGCCCCGATTCCCACACCTGTCATCAGGAACCTGACGTCTCTTACCCACTTTCGATTGTCCGCGAGGTGATCTGCTTTACTCATGATCTTCTCCTAAATCATCGAACCGGGACCTACACTCGGGGTCAGATTAGCTGTGCAGCTGAGAGTCGATAACTGTCAATTTTTGCAGGTTATCTCGTGATTGATAGGAATTGACTCAGTATCGGTATATTGCCGCGGCTCCGGTCGCAACCGGCATCTGCTCGGACGGCGTCACCACAACCTCACCGCCTTTGCTGAGTACCAACTCAGCTAGATCGTCCAGCAAATCGTCTATTTGCGGATGGTTCAGGTCGGAGAATTCTATGCGGCCCAACGCCGGGTCAACATGCCCAGGGATCTCGCGATCCGCTTCGACTAGCAACTTCATTACTCGACCTGAAACTGTGGCAAAAGCAATTTCTCCGAGATGATCGCCTACTAGTCCCCTAGGCCTTGCCTGTTCGAACTCGTCAACTAATTGCCGGAGCCGCTCCTGATAACGTGGCTCAACAATTTGCCAAGCAAGTTCTCGCAGTTCATCAATCAGGATAGAGTCAGGATCGATTTTGATCCCATCCTCGATCAGAAATGGGTTGCGGCTGATCTTGCGGAAGGTACCATGATGTTCTGGCAATGCGGCTAGCAAAAGCGGTAAGCCCGAGGGACGCGAATGGTGCTCCAGAATAGAGGAATCGACCGCTCGAAATAATTTTTCTGTACCAATATCCGCCACGTCATTCGTCGTGCCATAGCCGTGGTAGATCGGCGCGCGCGCTCCTCGACTCCCTCCATGCGCAACCGCAGGTTGACGTACTCGGGACGACTTCTCTCCCAATACTTGGGTGATCGCCTCAGCTGCGCCCGGTGCTAAATCGATTTCATCGAGCGCGTAACGGTTCCCCTCATACAGCTTGACTGTCGCCCGACTTAACCCGAGTACCTGATACCGATCCGCGGACTGCACAATGCGCAAAAGGGGTTTCGTGTGAAAACTATCGGCCACGATCGCAAGCTCAGCCACGGGCCGCTGCAATCTGTATATTCGCAAGATGTGTGGCGAACGCAGAATCGCAAGCCCGTCCTGGGCATGGTTCCAGAAATCAAATTGCGAACCCACCTCGTTTAAGGGCTCTAAAAGAGGTCTGACCTCTCGAGTGGGATATTTCTGCCGAAGCGACCGTTCCAAGATTCGAACCAAGTTCTTGAATCGAATTGTGTCCTGCACGTTTTCGGGGTGGCGCCGGTGCGTGGGTTGGTAGAGCGAGAGGCATGGTCCGTCATCCGCATTCGGAAGCTCGACCGGAAGCTCATCGGTGATTACAGTCATGTTCAAACTCCTGAGCTGACCGCCGGAGCGAATTTACGAGCTCGACGCGACGCCAACTTCTGGGAAGGAATTCATGAAATGTTACAGAGAGGAACTTGCGAATAGAACTGGCAAAGGGGACAGCCACGCTATGGGCTCACAATCCTTCAATCCGGTTCCGACGACTTGCGAGGTAGCGTCCTGCATGTCAGATGCCCGGCAGGCCGCGAAGAAATGCGACCCGCCGGGCATAGGAATCTAGGCTGCCGCCTTGCGAGTTTGCTGGACCGCCTTCAAGAACTTCAGCAGGTCCGCGTTTACCTCATCCTGATGGGTCGAAGTAAGGCCGTGCGGCCTGCCCGGATAGTAGATCTCCTGGGCCCCCTTGATGAGCTTGGCTGATTTCTTGGCTGAATCCTTGATGGGCACGACCTGGTCGTCCTCACCGTGCATGACCAGCGTAGGCACATCAAACTTCTTGAGATCCTCCGTGAAGTCGGTCTCAGAGAATGCCTTGATGCTGTCGTAGGAGTTCTTGAGGCCGGCCTGCATGCTCCACAGCCAGAACTGGTCCAGGAGTCCTTGCGAGACGCTCGCACCTGACCGGTTGGCGCCATAGAACATCACGGCAAAGTCTTTGTAGAATTGCGAGCGATCCTTGGCGAGGCCGCTTCGCAAACCATCAAACACTTCAATGGGGAGGCCCTCGGGATTGGCAGCGGTCTTCACCACAATCGGCGGTACAGCGGCAATCAGTACGGCTGCGGCCACACGTTTTGTGCCGTGTCGTCCGATATAGCGCGCCACTTCACCTCCGCCAGTCGAGTGACCTACGAGCGTGGCGTCCTTGAGATCAAGCTTCTCAATGACCGCTGCTAAATCGTCGGCGTATCCATTCATGTCGTTCCCCGACGAAGCCTGGCTGGAACGGCCGTGGCCACGTCGATCGTGTGCGACCACGCGAAATCCATTCTGGGAGAGGAAGAGCATCTGACCGTCCCATGCGTCCGAGTTCAGAGGCCAGCCGTGCGAAAACGTAACAACCGGGCCCTTGCCCCAGTCTTTGTAGTAGATTGTCGTGCCATCCTTTACCGTAATGGTGCTCATATAGATTTCCTCCTTATGTTGGTGCGAGCAGAACGACTCGCGGTTTGTGGTTCTACTTGGCAGGTACCAGCACCGGAGCGCCTTTGTCCTTTACCAAGAACACGACGAATTTCGCGGATTTGGTTTGGCTGGCGTTTCGACCAACGACGTGGACGTCATCTGGGCCTTCGTAGAAGGTCTGACCAGGTTTCAGAGTCACTTCCTTTCCGCCTCTCACCTGCATCACGATCGATCCTTCCAGCACATAAACAAATGCATGGGCATTGTGTCGGTGGATTGGGTCCGAACTACCCGGAGGATATTCCACAGTGATCATCAGACCTTCTTTGCCAGGCGGGTTTGTCAGTTCTCTCGATATGAGCTGCGTTACCTTAGCCTCCTGTGCCACCAGCGTGCTCGACATGAGACATACGAGCGACAAAACTACTTTTGTGAACGTCATGAATTAACCTTTCGCATGGACGACGCGATTGCAAAGCGTCGAACTGCTTCATCACTAGGCCGCTCTCGCAATTTGCGCTGCTGGCTGCGTCAACCAGGTCTCGAACCGTGTCTCGCCGAGGCGTGCATTATTAGCTGGGAGCAGGGTTCTCTCGGTGATCGCCGCTCCACCGTAATACGCGTTCGGATCAGCGATAACTACGCGGGGATCTTTGAGCGAGGCCAAGCGTCGTCGGACTAATTCATCCACGCGAAACTGCTCCGGCCCTGCAATTTCGACGATGCCGTTCACCGGCTGACCTACCGCAATCCTTGCCACACCACTGGCGACGTCGTCGGCAGCCATTGGCTGGAATAGCACCGCAGGCAAATGTACCTTGTCGCCGACCATAGAGATGTCGGCCAACCCCTTGAGGAACTCGAAGAACTGTGTCGCGTGCACAATCGAGTAGGGGATTGAAGATTCTTTGATCAATTTTTCCTGAGCAATCTTCGCCCTGAAATAGCCGCTTTCGGACAGCCGGTCGGTCCCAACAACCGAGAGTGCGACGTGATGTCCTACCCGTGCTGTCGTTTCATTAGTGAGGAGGTTGCGAGTTGATGTTTCGAAGAACTTCAGCACTTCTGCGTCGTCCCAGGACGGAGAATTTGATACGTCGACGACTACCGAGGCACGTTTTAGCACTTCCGCCAGTCCTTCACCCGTAAGCGTGTCGACGCCTGTGTTGGGTGCGGCCGCTACTGCTTCATGCCCGTGTTCCCTAAGCTTGTTGACAAGCTTTGAACCTATGAGGCCAGTACCACCGATCACCACGATTTTCATAATTGTCTCCTTCATTGTTGACCGAGGCATTTCAGAACATTCGGCCATTGCATTCACTTGAACAGAACTGGGAGCGCGTTGGAATAGCATGCCTCGTCAGCATGGAAAGCGCGCGGGATCACTGACTGTGCGGTTTTCACGAACCGCGATTGATGGATGTCGAGCAGCACGGATGTTCCGGCGCCGCCTCTAATATTCGCGTGAACATACTTTCTCCTTTCTTGGTTAGGGGTGAAAGGAAACCCACCACAGGCATGGCGGACTGACTTTGATTTATCCGACGAAAACGATGAGTCTGATTGGGTTAACGAGCGCCATTTGATACCCGCTTCTAAGCTGGATCAATCAGGTAAACCATGTAAAACGGGGCTAATTCCAGCAGCCTTTCAAAATACGCATGTGGAATTTTCTTGTGTCGTTCCCCTCAACCGCTCATATGGTCGCGAGTCGACTCTGATCCCCTATTCCTGCTCCCGCGATTCATAAGAGGGCGGCCCGCTACGAATATGCTAAAGACTTGTTTCGGGTGTCGATGATGTGCCCCATACCCCGCAAAATGAGCGGAACATGAACATGAAAGAACGTAGCAACAACCGCGAGAGTGGCATAGAGGCCCGGAGCAGGAGTTTGCTGTGCACATCTAGAATCTACAGTAATACACGTTGGGGCCTGCTTTGCACATTCCGGCGATGCTCGGAAATTGGTCTGAGAGTTGACGGTGCGGAAAATTATTCACGTGGACATGGACGCTTTTTACGCGTCCGTCGAGCAGCGCGACAATCCGCAACTACGCGGCAAACCCGTGGTCGTTGCTTGGCGCGGAAACCGTTCTGTCGTTTGTGCCGCCTCGTATGAGGCTAGAGCTTTCGGCGTCCGCTCGGCCATGCCGGCGCTTCGTGCTGAACGGCTATGCCCGGATGCGGTCTTTGTTGCCCCGGATTTCACGCGCTATCGGGCGGTCTCGAGCGACGTGCGCGAGGTCTTTAAGCGCCATACAGACTTGATCGAGCCGCTGTCGCTTGACGAAGCTTATCTCGACGTCACTCAGAATAAGACCGCTTTGCCAACGGCTACGCTGGTGGCGCGCACAATTCGCGAGCAGATCCGCCGGGAACTGAATTTGACAGCATCTGCTGGAGTAGCGCCCAACAAGTTCTTGGCAAAGCTTGCGTCTGATTGGCGCAAGCCGGACGGACTCTTCGTAATTCAACCGGAAGAGGTTGGCGGATTTCTGCTAGGCCTGCCGGTCGAACGCTTGCCCGGGGTAGGAAAAGTTACGGCGGAGAAGCTTGCGAAGCTTCAGATATATACAGTTGGCGAACTGCAAGCATTAGAGCTATCGACGCTCGAACAACACTTCGGCCGCTACGGCGTGCGCTTGCACGAACTTGCTCGTGGTGTCGACGAAAGCCCGGTCATTCCTGACCGACCTACACAGTCAATCTCAGTCGAGGACACTTTCGAGACGGATGTGCTGTTGGCAGAACTCGAGCCCATGATCCGGCACTTGGCAGACAAGCTTTGGTCTGCTTTGCAAAAGGAACTACGCATTCCACGCACCATAGTCCTAAAGCTGAAGACCACCGAGTTCCAGATTCTTACCCGCAGTCACACGCCAAGCACACCTCCGTCGTCTTGCGAACAACTGACGGACATTGCCTTGAAGCTGCGAGAGCGAGTGAGTCTTAGTCCCCAACAACGCTATCGCCTCGTAGGAATTGGGCTGACCAACTTTCGAGAATCGGAACAGAGTGGTCCTCAGCCTTTGCTTTTCGAGTGACGAAGGATCAATCAGCCGCAGCCGCCCCCTCGGGCCGCGATTGCCGCATCATCTCCTCCATCCCCTTCTTCATCTCCTTTGCTGAGGGTTCCGCCTTGTGCGTTCCGACCATCCAGCTATAGCCATCCCGATCGAGAACGGTTCCGCAACGATCTCCCCAGAACATATCCATCACTGGACCCTGGCTGGTAGCTCCAAGCTTGGTTGCTTTATCGACCACTTTGTCGACGTTCTCGACATAGATATATAGGCTGGCAGGAGAAGCACCAACGTTTTTCGCGCTTCGCCTTCCCATCGCTTCGTTCTCTGGTCCGAGCATTAGTGTTGTGCCACGCAAAGTGAGCTCCGCGTGCATCGGTTTTCCATCAGGGCCGTTCATGATGCCTCGTTTAGCGAAGCCAAAGGCCTTTTGGTAAAAGCTCACGGCGGCTGGAATGTCGGAGACGGTAAGTGCTACTGAGACCGCGCTGTACTGCTTCCGATTAAGAGGATCTATCTTTTTCTTTGCCATAGGGGCTCCTATCGTGCGGAGGACATTTTATCGAAACTGAGAAGTCGGGCGCATCTATTTCGTCGCGCAAGATTGCCCAGTTGCTGCACCGAACAATGCGGGCCGACTCGCGAATCGGCGCCATCTGCGAGGTGCCGAAAACTGTCCTCGGGAAGACACGCTCCGTGTTGTTCTTGACACGGTGCTCGGGTTTAAAACCCCATGACTCCAGGCGTGATCCAACTGGTAACTCAACTGCTCCTCTACTGAAAGTCTATAATCCGCTGTTCCAGAGAAGCTTTAGCTTTGCCTCGCCATTTCGCACACCGGTGGAGTCTATTGCTGGTTTGCCTGCTGATGGGATTGGCAATTGTCCTTGCCAGTTACAATCAAGCCCGCAAATCAGATTTAACCGTTTCTGCCGATCGCACTGTGCTTCCTGCCAACGGTTACGCAGAAACCAAACTCAGGGTCTTGGCAGGAAACCACCAGCCTAGAAAAATCGTTTGGTCCTTTGATTCGGGCCGTACCCTTGCGGAAATAGACATAAAAGGGCCAGAAGTCTATCTGCGTGCCGGCGTAAATCCAGGATTGGTCACGTTGGTCGCCCGGGTGCCGGGCCTTCCACCAGCACGAACCAGCATACAACTGAACCTAGACCCAACAGATCAATTTGGCGATGGAACGCCGGACTTCTTACGACTAGATAACGAACGGGACCAAACTGCATTTCGCCAGTGGTTTGCTCTTCTGGCGGAATCCACCTCCTTCCAGGAGGAGAAGAATCGCCCGGCTGAAATCCGCGATTGTGCGGCTCTGATCCGTTTTGCCTATCGCGAGGCACTGCGCACGCACGATGCCGCTTGGGCGAACCAATGGCACTTGACACGACCGCCGAAGATCCAATCGGTGAAGAAATACGACTATCCGCATACAGCAGTCGGTGCGGGGCTCTTCCGCACGAAGGCAGGCGCGTTCACACCAGATGACGTAGCAAATGGCACGTTCGCGCAGTTTGCTGACGCCGATTCTCTTCGCCTGTACAACACGCATTTTGTAAGTCGCCAGCTGAGCGCGGCGCGTCCCGGCGATCTGCTGTTCTTCAGGCAGCAAGGCCACAGGATGCCATTCCACACAATGATCTTTCTGGGGAGTAGTTACTTCACCGATGGATCCGATTGGCTCATTTACCACACCGGTCCGAGTAAGGACCGACCGGGAGAGATCCGCAGAGTCACGGTCACAGAATTGCAGAGTCATCCGGAGTTCTGCTGGCGTCCAGTGCCCCAGAACCCGGCGTTTTTGGGATTGTATCGCTGGAACATCCTCCGGGAGGAGGAATGATATGCGCTCTTCTCGCGTTATTGCCCGCGCTGCTTTCATCCTTTTGTGTTCCGTGGCACTAGGACAACAAGAAAAGACGGGTTACTTCTCCCTAAACTCCAGCCGAACCTATGCGCCAGGCCAGAAGGTCTCAATCGATATGTGGGCACAGAACGTGGACACGCTTGAGTTCCGGGTGTATCGCGTCAATGATCCCGTCAAATTCTTCGCCCAGCTCGGTGACGCCCATCAGTTTGGCGGACGTGCGCCCCGTCCTCCGCACAAGCTGACCTGGCTCGAACGCTTCCACAATTGGAAGCACAGCATCTTTGTTTGGATTCGCGACTTCTTCCGGGCACAGTTTACCGCTGAGAACCGGGCAACTATCCGCGAGCAGCGTAGCCAGGCCCAGCAACAGCCACAGGGACCGGCAGAAGTGTTCGCGCAGATTCCGATTCTCAATTCTCAGCAACTGGTGGCTACGTGGCGTCAGAATGTCGGCTCACGCGAGTACCGCTGGGAAACAGAGAGCGTTGCTATTCCGGTCAAGGACCGCGGCGCATATCTGATCGAAGCCACGGACGGCAAACTGCGTGCGTACACGATTGTGGTGGTTAGCCAGATGGCCCTAATCACGAAGACCGCGCCCGGCACCATACTGGCGTTTGCGGCTGACCGCCAGACCAGCCAGCCGGTACCGGGTGCCGATACTTTTTTCTTTGTGAACCGTGATCAGGTGGGTGAAGCACCAACGGATAGGGATGGAATTGTGGAGGTCGCGGTCAAGGAGCCACGTCCCGAAAGCGTACAAGTGATGGCGCGAACCAAGGACGATTTTGCCATCAGCGCGCCCTGGTCATACTGGATGGCTACAGATCCCGCCCGCTCACTCACGACTTACCTGTACACCGATCGCCCGGTGTATAGACCGGGCGACACGGTTCACTTCAAGGCGATCTTGCGAACTCGGTCAGGATTCACCTATCAGGCGCCCGCGAACACCGCCTTCAATATAAAGATCAGCGATGTGGAGGGTAAGGATGTGTTCGCCGCGACGTTGAAGTCGAGCGCGATGGGGACTCTACACGGCGAGTACGTCATTCCCGGCAACGCTTCGCTCGGCGACTACAACATCGAAATTCGGACGGGGGACAACTACGCCCAGGGCGGTAGTTTTGCCGTGCAGGAATACAAGAAGCCCGAGTATCAGGTTCGTATCACACCTGAGACGGCGCGCGTTCTTCAAGGTCAACCAATCAAGGCCACCATCGACGCAAAGTACTACTTTGGCGAGCCGGTGGCGAATGGCAAGGTGACCTGGGTAGTACATCGCGAGCGGGCTTACAACGGTCTGAACATGTGGGGCGAGGACGTCGACGAAGACAACGGGGATATTCCAGCCGAGGGAGACGAAGAAGGGTCGCCCACCAGCGACCGCGAAGCCAACTACTACGGCCAGCAGACGGAAGAAAACAAAGGCACGCTGGACGCGAACGGGCAGCTGCAAATCACCATTGCAACCGAGTTTGATGCGCAGAAGCATAGCGATATTGCTTACCGCATCGAAGCGCGAGTCACCGATGAAGGAAATCGCGAGATTAGCGGACACAACTACGTGCTGGCTACGTATGGCAGCTTTCGCATTGGGGCCAGTCCGACCAGCTATGTCTACGACGTCGGCAGCACGGCACAGCTGAACATCGAAGCGAGGGACTACGACGGCAAGCCAGTTCAAACGCCCTTTCACGTCGTACTCGAGAGCTGGGACTATCGCGACCGCAGAGGAACACAGTGGTTTTCTACAGACGGCCAGACGGACGCGAATGGCCACGGAGAAGTAAAGGTCCCGATCAAGAAGGGCGGCTCCATGCGAGCCTATGTCACGGCGCCTACAACAAACAATCGTACCCTCGAAGAGAGTGCGTACATCTGGGTGCCTGATCGCGACTGGCTTTGGTGGGGCGGCGAGCGGGAGCGAATTCAGATTATCCCCGACCAGAAGGCGTACAAGCCTGGCCAGACCGCTAAAGTGGTGATCATGGCCGGTCCGGACCCGGTCAACATTCTTGTCACGTCGGAAGGTCTGGGGCTACTCAACAAGCAAGTCGTCCACAGCAGAGGCGGCCCAATCACTGTGCAAGTACCCATCCGCCAGGAGAACGCGCCGAATTTCTACCTGGCCGCTGCTTTCCTGAAAGACAACAAACTGCACCAGGGATCAAAGAGCATAAATGTAGTGCCAGATGCATACAAGCTCAATGTGCAGTTGCAACCGTCTAAACAGCAGTTCCAACCAGGAGAAGCTGCGAGCTACACGATTCTGGCCGAGGATGCACAGGGCAGGCCGGCTGCCGCGGAGTTCAGCTTTGGAGTAGTGGATGAAGCAATCTACGCAATTCGCCCGGAAGCGACGACCGACATCATGAAGTTCTTCTACGGACGGGTTTTTAATCGGGTGAACACCGATAGCTCTCTTTCTTATTACTTCCACGGCGAAGCGGGCAAAAAGGCGATGAAGCTGGCTAATGTCAGGCGCCACCGATGGATGGCAGAAATCAAGCCGGAGCGTTTAGTGGAACCGAAGATTCGTAAGGCCTTCCCCGACACCGCATTCTGGGTCGCAGATGTAAACACCGGCGCTGATGGGAAGGCAACGGTAAAGTTCATCTTTCCCGATTCGCTGACAACATGGCGGACAACGACTCGCGGCATCACGGCGGATAGCATGGTAGGCAGCGCGGTCGAAAAAGTCATTGTTCGCAAGAATGTGATGGTGAGGGTGGTCGCACCGCGCTTCTTCCGCCAGGGTGATGAAGTCACAATTTCGGCGATCGTTCACAACTATCTACCGAACGCAAAGACCGCTCATGTGTCGATGGAACTCAAGGGTCTCGAGGTTGTTGATGGTGCGACGCGCGATGTCAATGTGCAAAGCCGAGGGGATGTGAAGGTGGACTGGAGAGTGAAAGCGCAGAACGTAGTCGAGGTGTCAGTTCTTGCCAAGGCGCTCACCAACCAAGAATCGGATGCGATGGAACTCACGCTACCGGTGATCCCCTACGGGGTAAAGATGGCGATTCCCACCTCAGGTTCATTGAGTGAGGCGAATGGTGAAACGGCGCAGAACATCAATCTCCCTAATCCGGCGGGTGGATCGGGGCGCTCGTTCCAGGATCTTCAAGTTGAACTTTCGCCATCCACTGCCGGCGCAATCTTTGGTGCACTGGAGTACCTTACTTCGTATCCGTACGGGTGCACCGAACAAACGATGTCGAGTTTCCTGCCCGATGTGATCGTTGGCGATGCAATAAAGCAGCTTGGTCTGAAACCGGCGATGGATGAAGCCGAGCTCAAGAAAAAGATCGACGCTGGCGTAAAACGCTTATACGAGTTCCAACACGAGGACGGCGGTTGGGGCTGGTGGCAAACCGACGATAGTCATGTGTTCATGTCCTCGTACGTTCTTGCCGGGCTCAGTCAGGCAAAACGGATCGGATACGACGTTGACCAAGACCGACTTCTGAAGGCCCAAGCCTGGGTACGCCAAGCGTTCTTTGGCGATAAGAGAATCGTCGCCGATCTACGCGCTTATATGGCGTACTCGTTGGCCTTGAGCGGAATGACCGACAAGACGGTGCTCGATTCGGTGTGGGAGCAGCGTTCGGATTTGACACCATATGGCGCCGCCATGCTTGGCTTGGCAATGCACCTTGCCAACGATCCGCGAGTTCGCGAACTTGCAGCCAGCGTGGAGAAGGGGGCGATCGTCGACGATCAATCCGCTCATTGGAGCCTGACTCGCGACCCCATGCTGGACTTCGAAACCGATGCCAGCCCGGAGGCTACAGCGTTTGCGGCCAAGTTCCTCGCTAAGGTGAATCCGGATAGTCCGTTGTTGCCGAAGGCTGCGTTTTGGCTGGTGATGCACCGCGACGAGGGCTATTGGTGGGATTCCACCAAGCAGACCGCATTTGTCGTGTACGGCTTGATTGACTTCCTGAAGCAGAGTGGTGAACTGAAGCCGAACTTCTCGGTGGATGTGCTGGTGAACGACAAACCGGTTCTAAGCAAGCGATTCACTGAAACCGACGCATTCGCGCCCACTTCGACAAGGTTACAGATCGGGCCAGAACAGTTGGGTCAAAATAATCGCGTTGTGATTCGCAAACGTGGCCAGGGCAGACTGTATTGGTCGCTGCGGGGCGAGTACTACTCCGACGAGAAGAAGCTCACCAATGCCGGATCGTTCAACCTGACCTTGGCTCGCGAGTACTTTACGCTCTCACCAGTAAAGGAGGGAGAGGCAATTCGGTATAAACTCGACCCGCTGAAGGCGCCTGTCCAGAGCGGCGATACTTTGGCGGTTCGGCTCACGGTAACCGGTTCTGAGTGGAAGTACATGATGGTCGAGGACCCTATCCCGGCCGGAACCGAATTCATCGAACATGACAATCTCTACAATCTGACGGACAAGCCTTCATGGTGGAACTGGTGGTATACCCGCCGTGAGTTCCATGATGACCGAGCGGCATTCTTCCAGACATACTTCTCGCGCGGCGCGCAGGAATATGTCTACCTGTTGAAGGTCGTGAACCCAGGCGTTTTCCGAGTCAGCCCGGCGAAGGTGGAACCGATGTATCAACCTTCATATTTCGCTACCAGCGATCCGCTGACACTGGAGGTCAAATGAGTACCGGCATGCAAGGGTTTGAGCGCGACACGTTATCTGCGGTCCTCAGCAGCAAGCGGGTGTGGCTCTTGCACTTTATCGTGAACGGTATGCTGATGCTGGCATTCTTCTACTGGATTCGCATCCCCGAAGAAACGGGTTGGGAGTTTACTCTCACCGTCGTCGGAGGGCTAACGATAGCGTTCTGCGCCCTTTGGCTGCATTGTGCGACGTTCGATTATTTCAGCATGGCCTCGGAGCAGCACTTTACAAGTTCGTTGCGCCGCTCGCTAGCTCGCATCCCCGCTTTTCTGGTCTGGACGATAATCTTCGCAGCAGTCCTTTGGCTTATCGGCCAGCTCTGGGCCTACGACGAGCAAACCGGAGGTTATGCGCGTCATTCGTTGCCTCTCCTCCTGCGGAAGGATATTGGGCCGCGGAGCATGTTCTCAGCTGCACACTGGGGGGTTTGGTTTCTGTACTTTTTCTTGTGGCCAATTCTGTTTCTACCGGTCGGCGGGCAGATCGCAGCAATGAACTTTCCCGGGCTTTGGACCGCAGCCGCGTTCAGACCAATCCGCAGATGGCGTTTTTGGCTGGCATACCTCGCCTGCTTTGTCGTTGGTGCGTACATTCCCTATACGCTGGCATGGATGATCCCACGGAAACCGTCGTCGCTCGGTGAACAGACATGGAGTATGGGCTTGCGATTGGGGTTCGGCTACCTGCTGTTGGTTACCGCCTGGGTGGTTCTGTGCGCGGCGATCATGCGCGCGAGTGGTGGAGAGAAAGCTGTTACAAAGACCGAACCCGAGCCCGTTCCAGTAAGCTCGTAGTCATTGACGGTCCGAGAAACGTGACAGTCACAACCCTTTTACTTACCGTTGTGGACCCAGGACAGAACGGAGTCGAGACCGCTTTTCCCCACTGCGTCCGCCACCGCTGTACCACAGGCCTGATACGCTGCGCGCATCTCCTCCTCACTGCGTAATGCGCTCATCTGGCGTTCCAGCGCAGCGACGTCTATGTTCGTGGGTCTCATGGCGTGCGGATTGGCCAAATATATCGCGAGCCCTTCTCTCAGCCAGATCGGTGCATTGGGTGCAGCGTTGGCCTCGATCAACATGTGCAGGAACTCATGCCGCAGTATCGAATCGAGCGAATCCG
>Ga0157374_10003078_pt1 | contig 13990 bp, 13 predicted proteins | sample M25metaG_FD_115308 | JGI IMG/M metagenome (GOLD analysis project Ga0157374, IMG submission 115308) | Miscanthus rhizosphere microbial communities from Kellogg Biological Station, Michigan, USA - M2-5 metaG | ecosystem: Host-associated > Plants > Roots > Rhizosphere > Soil | place: USA: Michigan...
CAATGGTTCGCTGGCATGGACGACGTTCCCGGGTGGCACGGCGTCAAGCCGCAGAAGACGCTGCGCGAAACCGCGCTGGCAGGGATCGAGGCGACGCAATTCTTTCCCGCCTGGGGCAAGGCGCGGCTGCACGGAATGATCGCCAACCGGCCCGACTGGACGTTGTCGCGGCAGCGCCAATGGGGCGTGCCCCTGCCGTTCTTCGTCGACCGCGAGACCGATATGCTCCACCCCGACACCCTGCCGCTGCTCGAGCTCGCCGCGGCGAAGGTCGAGCGCGGCGGCATCGAGGAATGGCAAAAGGCCACCTACGAGGATTTCGGCGTCGATCCCAAGAAGTATCGCAAGCTCTCGGACACTCTGGACGTCTGGTTCGACTCCGGAGCCACGCACCAGACCGTCATGGGCGGCCCCGATGGTCGCAGCAAACATCGTGGCTCGCATCCGGATCAGACCGGCTTTCCGGCCGACCTTTATCTCGAAGGCTCGGACCAGCACCGCGGGTGGTTCCATTCGTCGCTGCTGTCGTCGTGCATGCTCAACGGCGTGCCGCCGTACAAGGCGCTGCTGACGCACGGCTTTGCCGTCGATGGCGACGGCAAGAAAATGTCGAAGTCCAAGGGCAACGTGGTCGCGCCGCAGACGGTCTCCGACACGCTGGGTGCCGAGATCCTGCGCCTGTGGGTCGGCGCGACCGACTATTCGGGCGAGCTTTCGATCTCCAACGAGATATTGAAGCGCGTCGTCGAAGCTTATCGCCGCATCCGCAATACGCTTCGCTTTCTGCTCGCCAATACGTCGGACTTCGATCCGGCGCGCGACGCCGTGCCGGCGGACAAACTGTTCGAGCTGGACCGCTATGCGCTCGATGTCGCCGCCGGTTATTTCGACGATATGCGGCAGAAATACGCGGTGTACGAATTCCACCTGGTCGTGCAGGCGCTGCAGCTGTATTGTTCGGAAGAGCTGGGCGGTCGTTACCTCGACATCCTGAAGGATCGTCTCTACACCACGGCCGCCGATTCGATCGGACGGCGCTCGGCGCAAACGGTTCTGACGATTATCCGGGACGACTTGATCAAGTTGATGGCGCCCATTCTCTCGTTCACTGCGGAAGAGGCTTGGCGGATCGTCCATCCGGAAGACCCGACGATCTTCGCGGCGACTTGGGGCGCCGACCATCGGGTCATGCGCAGCGACAGCCCCGAATTCTCGAAGCGCTGGACAGCGATCATGGCCGTCCGGGACGTGGTGCTGAAACGGCTGGAGTCGTCGCGCGAGCGCGGCGAGATCGGCTCGTCGCTGCAGGCGGAGATCGCGATCGCCGCGCCGACGCCGGTCTACGAGGCGCTGTCCTCGATCGGCGACGACCTCCGCTTCGTCATGATCACCTCGTCGGCCACCGTGCGCCGCGGCGACACGCTCGACATCCAGGTAACGCCGAGCGCCCACGCCAAGTGCGAGCGCTGCTGGCATTACCGCACCGATGTCGGCGCCGACAAGGCCCATCCGACGCTGTGCGGGCGATGCGTGGCCAATCTCTACGGGAGCGGCGAGGCGCGCCGGTTCGCATGAGGCAGAAGGACACCGCCGCGCATGACGCCGGGACAGGCGCAAGGCGCTGGTGGACATGGCTGCTGGTCAGTGCGGCGGTGATCGCCGCCGACCAGCTAAGCAAGTCATTGGTCGAATCGGCGCTGCGCGTCGGCGAGCAGCGCACGCTGACTGCCAACTTCAGCATCGTGCTCGCGTACAATTCGGGAGCGGCGTTCAGCTTCCTCGCCGATGCGTCCGGATGGCAGCGGTACCTGTTCACCGCCTTGGCGCTCGCTGCCTCGGCGCTGATGATCTGGCTGCTGCGGCGCGGCGGCGACCGCATATACAGCCTGGCGTTGAGCCTGATCCTCGGCGGTGCGCTGGGCAATCTCTGGGATCGCCTGACTTTGGGCAAGGTCGTCGATTTTCTGCTGGTGCACGACTACCTGCCTTTCGGCGGAGGACTCGCGGCGCGATTCGACCCGTTTCCCGCGTTCAACGTGGCCGACAGCGCACTCACTGTCGGCGTCGCGTTGTTGATCCTGGACAGCTTCCGCCAGCATGATGCCGATCGTCCCGCCATGACGCCGAACCGATGACCGAAGTCATACTCGCCAACCCGCGCGGATTTTGCGCCGGCGTCGACCGGGCCATCGCGATCGTCGAGCAGGCGCTCTCCCGGTTCGGCGCGCCTATCTACGTGCGACACGAAGTCGTGCACAACAAGTTCGTCGTCGACGATCTCAAGGCGAAGGGCGCGATATTTGTCGACGAGCTTGCGGATGTTCCGAAGGGAAGCACCGTCGTGTTCAGCGCGCACGGCGTCTCGCGAGCGGTGCGCGACGAAGCCGCGGCGCGCGGCTTGACCGTCTTCGACGCGACCTGTCCGCTGGTGACGAAGGTACATGTCGAAGTCGCCAAGATGCACGCCAATGGGCGCGAAATCGTGATGATCGGTCACGCGGGCCACCCTGAAGTCGAGGGCACGATGGGCCAGGCCGACGGCGGCATCCATCTGGTCGACTCGGTCGGCGACGTCGATCGCCTCGTTGTCCGCGACCCCTCGCAGCTCGCCTACGTGACGCAGACGACGCTGTCGGTCGACGACGCGGCCACGATCGTCGCGGCGCTCAAGCGCCGTTTTCCCACGATCATCGGCCCGAGGAAGGACGACATCTGCTATGCGACGCAAAACCGCCAGGACGCGGTCAAGTTTCTTGCTCCGCAATGCGATGTGGTCATCGTCGTCGGCAGCCCGAACAGCTCGAATTCCAACCGGTTGCGCGAGGTCGCCGCGCATCGCGGTATTCCCGCCTACATGATCGATCGCGCCGAAGAGCTTCAGCCCGAGTGGATCGAGGGCAAGCGGCGCGTCGGTGTCACCGCGGGAGCCTCGGCGCCGGAAATCCTGGTCCAGCAGGTGATCGAACGGCTGCGCGAGCTCGGCGCCGCCAAGGTTCGGGAGCTGGACGGTGCCGTCGAATCCGTGATGTTTCCACTGCCGCGGGGGCTCGCCGCGCACGGCGAGCGCGGCACGCACTGACTCCTCAGACCGGAGGACGCGGCGCGCGGCCCTGGGCACGAAACCAGCCGAGCCCGGCTGCGAGCGCAACGACCGCCAGCGCCGCCGCCGCACCGGCGCACAAGGCCTGCCGGCCGCTTTCGCTGAACGCGCGCACGACGCCCTCGGCGACGTACCAGGGCAGCACCAGCAGCGTCCATTGCCGCGCGCGCACGCGCCCCTGCGCCACGCCGGGCGTCAAGCCGAGCAGCGGCACAGCCTTGAGCGCGAGCCACGAGCCGCCCGGCTTCAGCGGGGCGAGCCACAGCTCCCAGAGCAATTCCAGCAGTGCCAGTGCGAGAACGGACGCAGCGGTCGCGCGCCGCCAGCGGCCGCTGCCGTCACGCGACGGCGACATACTCGAATAGCTCGAACCCCGGACCTTGATCGACCAGCTTGGTCAGCACTGCGGTGCCGACCGACTTGTCGCGGTGCAGTGATATCGCCTGCTCGAGTTGGAACACTCCGGCCGGGACCAGCGCCATTGGCGGCGACTCGTCCTGACCACTGTCCGGCAGCAGCACCATCGGCAGCAGCGGCGAGCCGTCCGCGCCTTCGCCGCGGCCCGCGGCGGCCTCGGGACTGTCGGTCAGCAGCTCGCAACCGAATTCGAGGCCGGTACCGCGCATCGTGTTGCGGAACCAGCGCACCATCGCCGCCTGCAGCGCCGCTCGGCCTTCGACCCGCAGCGCGATCAAGTCACCCACGCGCAGGGGGGCATGCACCGAATCGATCTGACGCAGCGCGTAGCCGGCGGGCGTGTGATTGATGACCTGGCACGCGGTCATCGTCGGAAGGCCGGGCGGCGGATGGAAGATGTCCAGATGCGCACCGGGGCTGTATTGCCAGACCGCATTCAAGCCGGCGCACATGACGACGCGGGCGCGCGACGGCAACCGGTTGAATTGCCGCGCCGGCGGTATCGCCCATTGCCGCAGCAGACGGCGCAGCAAAGTCATGTATTGCGCCACCGCCGCGGTATCGGCGGGAAATCCTGCCGGCGCCTTGCCGCCAGTATCCAGAGTACGCAGCTGCTCCTGCAGCTGGAAGGCAAGGTCGAAGGTCAGCAGAAACAGTTTGTTGCCCTCGAGGTTGCCGCCTTTGTTCGATGAGAACGGCGGAAAATCGTGCCCGATCGGCACGATGGCCACCGCTTTCGCCAGCCGATGCACCGGAGCCACGTCGGTCAGCTTCGCCCAATGCGAATGCTCCTGCAGGTACTGGATCACGTGACTTAGCTGCGTCGGCAGGAAGCCGTAAGGATTGGCCAGCGCCAGCAGCAAGGCCTGCACATAGATCCGCTCCGGCGTGGCTTCGGGATTGTCGCTGGAGATAGGCGTCTGGTGCAGGCCCCGCGAACGCGAATGGACATAGATCGCGTGCGCATCGTGCCAGGTTCGCGCCGGTACCGGCGCGTACGACATATAGCTGTTGGTCAGGACGCGGGTCGTGCACTGCAGACAGCGGTGTATCAGCGCGACCAGCAAGCGGTTGCCGCCGAGCAGGATGCGCTTGTCGGCCTCGTGGGCGAGCAGCCGCTTGTACGCGGTGGCGAGCTCGGCGGACAGCGTCAGCGCGACCTTGGCAGCTTCGAGGGCGTTGCCGGTCAGCGGATGCGCGGCACGCGCGAAATTGCGCTCGAGTATCGGCCAGAGCGTGATCGCGGCCGCGTAGAACTTCTCTGCGAGCTCCAGGCGACGCGAGTCCGAGATCGCGGCCCGGTTGGTGGCGGCCAGCGCATCGCCGATCACGCCGGCGGCTTCGATCGATTCCCGCTTCATCGTTTCGTCGATCCACGCCTGGACCTGCGCCGGCCGCGTTTCGGGCGGGTGCGCGGGGCGTTCGTCGATTGGCGGGAGGCTGAGGGCGAGGGTCAAGAGCGTGGTTGGTGAAGGGGTTACCAGTCGATTGTAGACGATGCGGCGTGCGGATCGCGGCAAAGGCCCTACGTGGCGTCGAGAAAGTCCGCGACTGGTGCGATCTGCTCGGCGTCGAGCAACATCGGCGCGTGTCCGATTCCGGCCCATTCGATCAGCCGAGGTTTGGGGCCGCGCACGCGCATCGCCGCGGCGGTCTCCGCCGCGAGCAGATCCGACTCCGCGCCACGCAGGACCAGCGTCGGGCACGAGATCGCGTCCCATACCGGCCAGAGGTCGCCCTTTTGCGCCGCCTGGACACGGAACGGAACGGAGATGCCGGGATCGTATTTGAGCCGCCAGCTGCCGTCCCGGAGCTGCCGCGCCGTCGTCTGCGCCAGCGTCTGCCACTGCGAATCGGAGAGCGCGCCGAACGGCGCGGATACCGCGCGGATATGCGCCTCGAGCGCGGCGAACGATTCGAATTGTGGATCGGCGCCGACGTAGGAGGCGATCCGCGCCAGCGCCGGCGACTCGATCACCGGGCCAACATCGTTGACGACCAGCCTCACGACGGGCGTATTTCGTTGCGCGGCCATCACCATGCCGAGCAGCCCGCCCATCGAGGTGCCGACCCAAGCGCAGCGCTCGACGGCGGCGTGCGCCAGCAGCGCCGTCAGCGTCGTCAAATAGGTGGGAAACGTGTAGTCGTTCGGATCGGCCAGCCATTCGCTGTCGCCGCGACCCGGCATGTCGGGACAAAGTACGCGGAAACGATCGCCGATTGCCGCCGCCAGAGCATCGAAGTCTCGACCGTTGCGAGTCAGCCCGTGGACGCAGACGACGACACGAGGATTGTCCGGATCGCCCCATTGCCTGTAGGCGACGCGATGGAAGCCATGCGGACTGAGACTTGCGAAATGGCGTTCTTGCTGGGGGGGCATGCGGATCGTTGCGCGCGAGGGTCGATGCGCGGCGTCACGGCATCGTCGAGCAAAACGCCGATCGCGTCAAATTTTGGCAGCATGCCTAGCGAAACGGCGCAGCGGGACATCGGCGCGAAGCCCGGGTCGTCGAGTATGGCCACGCTCGCTACTCCGCGCGCAGCGTGCGATCGAGGATCAGCAGCATCGCCGCGGTCGCACCCCAGATGTAACGCTCGCCATAGGGAATCGCGTGGTAATCGCGGCGCAGCTCTCCCAGCATGCGGAAATGGCGTTGCTGATTGCCGGGCTCGAGAAGAAACGCCAGCGGCACCTCGAAGACGGAGGCGACTTCGACCGGATCGGGCCTCAGCACGATCGGCGGCTCGATCCAGCCTACGACAGGCGTCACGCGATATCCGGTCACGGTCTCGTAGTCGGCCAGGCGCCCCAGAGGCCGTACGCGATCGCGCGGCAACGCGATCTCTTCCTCCGCTTCGCGCAGCGCGGCAGCGACTGCGTCGGCGTCCTCGGGCTCGATGCGGCCGCCGGGAAAGCTTATCTGCCCCGGATGGTCGGGCAGGTCGGCGCTGCGCTCGGTAAACAGCACTGTCAGGCCGTCGGGACGATTGACCAGGGGCACCAACACGGCCGCGGGCGTGGTCATGCCTTCGCGGCCCGGCAGCCGGAATCCGTCGGAAAGATTGGTCGCCGACGTCGGCGCCGGGCGGTCGAACCGCTGGCGCAACCATGCCTGTTGTTCGGCAGGCGACAACTGGAAAAGAGGTAACTGCATCGGGCGCAAGTGACCCGGATCCGGGCGCGGCGACAATTGTAGCGCGCGCCGCAAACTCGCCAGTACAGCGAAATGTCAGACCAGAAGCTTGATCGCGGCGATGCCCAAGGCACCGATAAGCAGAGTGCGAAGGACGTGCGTCGGTATGCTGCGCGTGGCAACGCTCCCGGCGACGATGCCTGGCAGGCCGCCAGTGACCAGGGCGAGCAGCAGGCCGGCGTCGACGTTGCCGAGCCAGGCGTGACCTGCTGCCGCGATCGCCGTCAGCGGGACGGCGTGCGCGATGTCAGTGCCCGCGATCTCGGCAGGCTCGAGCTCGGGATAGAGCAACGCGAGGATCGCCGCGCCTATCGCTCCCGCGCCGAGCGACGTCAGTGCCACGGCGGCGCCGATCAGCGCCCCCGCGACGACCGTCGCCGCCGGGCGGTGGCGGCGCAGGCGGACAAGCGCCGCCGAATGGAGCGACCAGCGCCGAATGCTCCCGCGAACCAGCAACAGCGCGACGCTGATCAGCACCGCGATAGCCACCGACAGGCGGATCGTTCGCGCCAATCCTTGCGGCGTGACACTGACGTTCGCAAGGACCACGAGCGTCGCGATCGCCGCGGGCCCGCTGCCGGTCACGAGCAGGACGACAACGGGTACCTTTATCGTGCCCGCGGCGCGATGCGCGAACGTCGCAGCGGTCTTGGTTATGGCCGCGAAGGCGAGATCGGTACCGACCGCGATGGGGGCCGGAATGCCGAATGCGGCGATCAGCAGCGGCGTCATCAGCGACCCGCCACCGACGCCGGTCATGCCGACCATCAGCCCGACGCCCAGACCGGACAACGCTAGCCACGCGAATTCGGTCATCGCGACCAATCCTGAAATGGCGTCGCGGTCGCCGGCTGCCTAGCGGCCGGTGCGGACGCGGCCGAGATCATCGCTCTCGCGACGGTCGCTCGCCTCGGTGGCGATGTCGGCCGGCGCGTTTGCGGCCGCAGCGTGATAAGCGCGAAATTGTGCTCCGATCAGGATCACGGCGGGCCCGGTCAGATCGGCATCGGCGATGCGCGGCAACGCCGCGATGGTCGAATAGATGACGCGCGCGTTCGGCAGCGACGCGTTCTCGACCACCGCCAGCGGCGTCGCTCCCGGCTTGCCGGCGGCGATCAGCGCCGCCGCGATGGCGTCCGCCTGACCGACGCCCATATAGATGGCGCCGGCATCGGCGGCGGCGATGCTTCGAGCCCATTCGTTTGCAGCCTCGCCCTCGCCGACGCGCGGGGTGACCAGGCTGACTGTGCGCACCAGGCCGCGCTGCGTCAAAGAAATCCCGATTTGCGCACTCGCCGCCAGCGCCGCCGTAATGCCCGGCACCACCTCGTAGCGCACGCCGGCCGCCTCGAGCGCGGCGATTTCCTCCTGTGCGCGGCCGAAGAGCATCGGATCGCCGCCCTTGAGCCGCACGACGACCGCATGCGTGCCCGCCGCATCGACCAGCCGCTTGTTGATGAATTGCTGCGCCGTCGAATGCTTGCCGCAACGCTTGCCGACCGCGATCTTGCGAGCGTTCGCGGCGAGCGCGATCGTGTCCGGATGCACCAGCGCATCGTAGAACACGACGTCGGCGCGCTCGAGCAGCCGCGCAGCGCGCAAGGTCAGCAGGTCCGGGGCGCCAGGGCCGGCGCCGACCAGGTAGACGATGCCGCTGCGCGTGTTCATTGGACCATCCCGGCGGCTACCGTGTTGTGCGTCGCGTCGTCGATCAGGATGAAGCTTCCGGTGGCACGGCTCTCCTGGTAGCGGTCGACGAATGCCGGCCGCGTCAGCGCAAGACGGACGCTGCCGATGTCGTTCATCGCCAGCGCCGCCGGCGCCGGTTCTCTCGATTGCGTCGAGACGTTCCACAGGTAATCGATGCGCTCGACTTTGGCGCTCGCTTCGCGCGTCGTGTGCCGAAGCAGATAACGGCGGCGGGAATCCAGCGGCGCGCTCGCCAGCCAGCACAGCGATGCATCGACGGTGCGCGAAATCGCAGGCGCCGAATCCGGATGCACCAGCATGTCGCCACGCGAAATGTCGAGCTCCTTGTCGAGGACGATGGTGACGGCCGCGTGCAGTCCGGCATGCCGCCGATCGCCTTCGTACGTCCGGATGGCGCGCACTCGGGCGCGTTGCAGCGATGGCAGCACCGTCACGACATCGCCGACGGCGATCGCGCCCGATTCAATCCGGCCCATGTAGCCGCGCGGTTGCCCTGCAGCCGGCCTCGCGACGAATTGCACCGGGAAGCGCAACGGTCCTTGAGCAAGCGTCGGCGCCGACTCCACCGTTTCGAGTATCTGCAGCAGGGTTGGTCCGGTGTACCAGGGGAGGCGATTGCCGCGGTCGACGACCATGTCGCCGTCGAGCGCCGACATCGGAACGAATCGCGCATCGCGTATGCCCGAGGCCTGGGCAAAGGCAGTGAAGTCCGCGACGATCGCGGCAAAGACGCGCTGGTCGAAGTCGACCAGGTCCATCTTGTTGACCGCGACCACGAGGTGCGGAATGCCAACCAGATGAGCGATCGTCGCATGCCGCCGCGTCTGCGTGACGACGCCGTGCCGTGCGTCGACGACCAGGATCGCCAGGTCGGCGGTGCTGGCGCCGGTCACCATGTTGCGCGTGTATTGCTCGTGGCCGGGCGTGTCCGCGATGATGAATTTGCGCAGCGCCGTCGCGAAATACCGGTAGGCGACGTCGATCGTGATGCCTTGCTCGCGCTCGGCGCTGAGACCGTCTGTCAGCAGTGACAGATCGACCGGCCCGCCGCGGCGCTGCGAGGTGCGGGCGATCGCAGCCAGCTGGTCGGCCAGGATGGTCTTGGTGTCGTAAAGCAGGCGGCCGATCAGCGTGCTCTTGCCGTCGTCGACGCTTCCCGCCGTGATAAAGCGCAGTACACCGTGCTCGAGCAGGTCGATTTTGTCCAGCGCAGACATCAGAAGTAGCCTTCCTTCTTGCGCAATTCCATCGATGATTCGTTGGTCTGGTCGTCGAGTCGGGTCGCACCGCGCTCGGTGATCGTCGCCACCGCGGTCTCGGCGATGATCGCTTCGATCGTCGCCGCGTCGGAAGCGACCGGCGCCGTGCAGCTGATATCGCCGACGGTGCGAAAGCGCACCGAAATGTGCTCGACGGTCTCGCCCTCGCGCGGTGGCGTCAGGGCGGTCACCGGCACCAGCGCCGTGCCGCGGCGAACCACGCGCCGCCGATGCGCCAGGTAGAGCGACGGCACTTCGAGGCGTTCTCGCGCGATGTATTGCCAGACATCGAGCTCGGTCCAGTTGCTGATCGGGAAAACGCGGATGTGCTCGCCGGGCCCGACGCGCGCGTTGTACAGGTTCCATAACTCGGGACGCTGGTTCTTCGGGTCCCATTGTCCGAACGCATCGCGAAACGAGAACACGCGTTCCTTGGCGCGAGCCTTTTCCTCATCCCGGCGCGCGCCGCCGATGCAGGCGTCGAAGCCGAGTTCGGCGATCGCGTCGAGCAGGGTCACCGATTGATGGCGGTTGCGGCTTTCATCGGGATTGGCGAGAACGACACGGCCTTTGGCGATCGAGTCGTCGACCGAGCGTACGATCAAACGCTCGCCCAGCTCGGCGGCACGGCGGTCGCGAAAGGCGATGACTTCGGGGAAGTTGTGACCGGTGTCGATGTGCAGCAGCGGAAACGGAAACGCGCCCGGGCGGAACGCCTTTTCGGCGAGCCTCAGGAGGACCAGCGAATCCTTGCCGCCCGAAAACAGCAGGGCAGGGTGCTGGCATTGCCCTGCGACCTCGCGCAGCACGTGGATCGCTTCGGATTCGAGCCAGCCCAGATGATCGGCATCGGCGGCGCGCCAGGGCGCGGCTTCAACCGAAGCGAAGTCCGGTTCGAGGAATGCAGCGTCGGTCATGCCGGCACCTCGACGGGGATCGCGCGCACCGCGACCTTCACTGGGCTGCGATGCAGCCCGCACTCGCGGTGCTCGGGTTGCTCCCACCACCAGCGGCCGGCGCGCTGGTCCTCGCCCGGCTCGATCGGACGCGTGCACGGCGCGCAGCCTATGCTCGGATAGCCCTGATCGTGCAGCGGATGATAGGGAACCTTATTGGATCGCAGGTAGCTCCACACCTCGGCTTCGCTCCAATCGGCCAGCGGATTGAACTTGGGTATGCCACGCTCGGCATCGAATTCCTCGACGGCAAGATCGGCGCGCGTGATCGACTGCGCGCGGCGCTGGCCGGTAATCCAGGCGCCCTTTCCGGCGAGTCCGCGGGCGAGGGGACTCGCCTTTCGGATAGCGCAACAGGCCTGACGCAACTCGATGCTGCGGTAGAAGGCGTTGGCTCCATTAGCGGCGACGAATGCTTCCAGCGCGGCCGCATCCGGCTGCAGGACGCGAATCGCCAGGCCATAGTGTTCGCGCACGCGATCGATCTGCATGTGGGTTTCGTCCGGCAGGCGTCCGGTATCGAGCGTCAGGATTTCGACCGGCAGCGCATGCCGCGCGACGAGGTCGATCAGCACCATGTCCTCCGCGCCGAAGCTGCTCGCCAGCGCTACAGGCGCATGATCGCGCGCAACCCGTGACAACAGCGTGACGACAGCGGCGATGCGGGATTCGCTGCTCATCATCTCGAACCCTCGCTCGACACCGGCGCTTCCGCGGCCGCGGCCTGAAGGCGGCGGCGGAACAGCGGCACCGGTTGGGCGACCGTCGCTTGGTAGTTGTCGCTGAAATCGTCGAAGGCGGCCAGCGCTTCGGCGACATTGCGGCCGGGCTGCAGCGCGAAGGTGTCGAAACCGCACTGCAGAAGGAAATACAGCTGGTCGCGCAGGACGTCGCCAATCGCGCGCAGCTCGCCGGTGTAACGGTATTTTTCACGCAGCAGACGTGCCGTCGAGTAGCCACGACCGTCGCCAAACTTCGGGAAGTCGACGGCGATCAAAGGCAGACGAGCGACGTCGCCGGCGAGCGCATCCGGGTCGTCGGCCGGTTTCAGCCATACGCCGATATCGCCCCTGACTGCCAGCACATCGTGCTGTGTCGACCACAGCGCGAGTGGAACGATCGCGGGCGCGGAAACCGGGACGTCGGCGATGGTTGCCGTTTCGGGCAGCAACGCCCAGCGATCATCCATCACGGTCCGGTTCCTAGTGAGCAGCGGCATAGACGCGCTCCTTGAACGGCTCGATGCCGATTCGCCGCACGGTATCGATGAACTGCTCGTCAGCGTGGCGCCGCTCGATGTAGGTATCGAGGAGCTTCGCGACGACATCAGGCATCTCGCGCGCGGCAAACGACGGACCGATTACTTTGCCCAGAGACGCATGCTCGCCCTGGTCGCCGCCGATCGACACCTGATACCACTCGGCGCCGCCCTTATCGACGCCCAGCACCCCGATATTGCCGACGTGGTGGTGGCCGCAGGCGTTCATGCACCCCGAGATGTTGAGGTTGATCTCGCCGATGTCGTGCAGGTAATCGAGATCGTCGAATCGCCGCTGGATCGCTTCGGCGATCGGTATCGACTTGGCATTGGCCAGGGAGCAGAAGTCGCCGCCGGGGCAGCAGATGATGTCGGTGAGCAAGCCGATGTTCGGCGTCGCGAAGCCGAGCGCCTTGAGCTCGCCCCAGAGTGCGAGCAGGGCGGCCTGCCTGACGTGCGCGAAGATCAGATTCTGCTCATGCGAAATGCGAATTTCGCCGAAGCTGTACGCGTCGGCCAGGTCGGCGACCATGTCCATCTGGTCCGATGTCGCGTCGCCCGGCGCCACGCCGGTCTTCTTCAGCGACAGCGTGACGGCGGCATAGCCCGGAACCTTGTGCGGGAAGACGTTGCGCTTGACCCAGTTGGCGAACGCCCGGTTGTCGGCGACCGCCGCGCGAAAACCTGCGTCGTCGCCGGGCAAACGCTCGTAGGGCGGCGGCGCGAAGAACGCCGCGATGCGCTGGATTTCCTCGTCCGGCACCGTCGCCGGCCCGCCTTGAACACGCTGCCATTCCGATTCGACGTGCCGCGTGAAGACCTCGAGCGTCATCTCCTTGACCAGGATCTTGATGCGGGCCTTGTAAATGTTGTCGCGCCGGCCGAAGCGGTTGTAGACGCGCAGGATCGCGTCCAGGTAATTGAGGATTTCTTCGCGCCGCAGAAATTCGCGGATGACGTGACCGATCACCGGTGTGCGCCCGAGTCCGCCGCCGACCAGCACGCGGAATCCGATGTTTCCCGCCTCGTTGCGTACCGCGTGCACGCCGATATCGTGCACCAGCGTCGCCGCGCGATCGGTCGCAGAGCCCGACACCGCGATCTTGAATTTGCGCGGCAGGTAGGCGAACTCGGGATGGAACGTCGACCATTGCCGGAACAGCTCGCTGTACGGCATCGGGTCGATGATTTCGTCGGCCGCGATGCCGGCAAAGTGGTCGGAGGTGATGTTGCGCACGCAGTTGCCGCTGGTCTGGATCGCGTGCATTTCCACCGTGGCCAGCTCGCCCAGGATGTCCGGAACGTCCTCGAGCCGCGGCCAGTTGAACTGGATGTTCTGGCGCGTGGTGAAATGCCCGTAGCCTCTGTCATACTTTCGGCCGATGTGGGCGAGCTTGCGCATCTGGGTCGACGACAACAGGCCGTACGGAACCGCAATCCGCAGCATCGGCGCGTATTTCTGGATGTACAGGCCGTTCCGCAGGCGCAGCGGCCGGAACTCGTCTTCCGTCAGCTCGCCGGCGAGAAAACGCCGCGTCTGGTCGCGAAACTGGGCGACACGCTCGTCGACGAGGCGTTGATCGTAGTGGTCGTATCGGTACATGAGCTGGTCGCAGGGTTCCAGCCGCCAGCGTAGTTGGGCTGCGTTATGCGTACAAGGAATGAGTGGCGATTAGTTGATAGCCGATTCGCATAACGAGGAAATCTAAGATGAAGCAGGGGCTAGTGCTGTTCGCGCACGGCGCTCGGGACGCGCGCTGGGCCGAGCCGTTCGAGAGGCTGCAACAAAAGGTCCGGGCGCTGGCGCCGGAAGCGGAAGTCCGGCTGTGCTATCTCGAGCTGATGCCTCCGGACCTCGAAGGCGCGATCGCCGAGCTCGTCGCTATCGGGGTCGGCGCGATCCGCGTCGTCCCGGTCTTCCTCGGCCAAGGGGGCCACGTACGGCGCGATCTGCCGGGCCTGATCGCCGCCGCTCAAGGGCGCTTTACCGGGACGAGGATCAGCGTCGCCGCGCCAGCCGGCGAGGACGACGCGGTGCTCGAAGCGTTGGCGCGGTATTGCGTCGGGGGTGGCAAGTATTAATCGTCCGATCGGCC
>Ga0157374_10003079_pt1 | contig 13989 bp, 15 predicted proteins | sample M25metaG_FD_115308 | JGI IMG/M metagenome (GOLD analysis project Ga0157374, IMG submission 115308) | Miscanthus rhizosphere microbial communities from Kellogg Biological Station, Michigan, USA - M2-5 metaG | ecosystem: Host-associated > Plants > Roots > Rhizosphere > Soil | place: USA: Michigan...
GAGAGGAACTCCTGGTGCGGGTGCTTGCGCCCGCCCTGCGGCGGCACTGAGGCAACCGTCCCTTCGAGGATCTTCAGGAGCGCCTGCTGCACGCCCTCGCCGGAGACGTCGCGCGTGATCGACGGGTTGTCACTCTTGCGCGCGATCTTGTCGATCTCGTCGATGTAGACGATGCCGCGCTGCGCACGCTCGATGTCGTGGTCGGCGTTCTGCAGCAGCGAGACGATGATGTTCTCGACGTCCTCGCCGACGTAACCTGCCTCGGTGAGGTTGGTCGCGTCGGCGATCGCGAACGGCACGTTGAGGATGCGCGCGAGCGTCTGCGCGAGTAGCGTCTTGCCCGAGCCGGTCGGCCCGAGCAGCAGGATGTTCGACTTCTGCAGCTCGACGTCCTCGTCGGACTGGCCGGTCTGCTTGTGGTCGATCCGCTTGTAGTGGTTGTGCACCGCCACCGCGAGGATCTTCTTCGCGCGGTCCTGCCCGATGACGTACTCGTCGAGGACCTTCTTGATCTGCGCCGGCTTGGGGATCGAGGAAGTCCCGTACGACTGGTCCTCCTTCTCGATCTCCTCGGCGATGATGTCGTTGCAGAGGCCGATGCACTCGTCACAGATGTAGACGGTCGGGCCCGCGATGAGCTTCTTCACTTCCTTCTGGGCCTTGCCACAGAAGGAACAGGTCAACGACGCGCCATCACGCTTCTCGATCGGCATCTCTGCGTCGAGCCTAGCCTACTTCTTGTCGGTTCGCTCGTCGGGCTTCTTCTTTGCCGTGATCAGCACCTCGTCGATGATGCCGTATTCCTTGGCAGCCCCTGCGGACATGAAATTGTCGCGGTCCGTGTCGGTCTTGATCTTCTCGACCGGCTGACCCGTGTGCCTCGAATACAGGTCATTGAGGGTGTCGCGCGTCTTCAAGATCTCCTTGGTGTGGATCTCGATGTCCGTCGCCTGACCCTGGAAGCCCGCGAGCGGCTGGTGGATCATCACGCGCGAGTGCGGCAGCGCGTAGCGCTTGCCCTTGGTGCCCGCGGCGAGCAGGAAGCTGCCCATCGACGCCGCCTGGCCCATGCAGATCGTCGCCACGTCGCAATGCAGGTACTGCATCGTGTCGTAGATCGCGAGGCCCGCCGAGACGTGACCGCCCGGCGAGTTGATGTACAGCATGATGTCCTTCTCGGGCTCTTCCGAGTCGAGGAACAGCAGCTGCGCGATGACCACGTTCGCGACCTGGTCGTCGATCGGCGTGCCGAGGAACACGATGCGGTCCTTGAGCAGGCGCGAGAAGATGTCCCAGCCACGCTCACCGCGATGGGTCTGTTCGATCACCGTCGGGATGAGGTAGTTCATCGTCGGCTTCATTGCGTTGACTCTACGAGCCCTTCGGGGCTGGTGCAACGCGCCGGGACGCCAGCTAGCCACTCGGGCAGGGGATGGCGGGGCGTGTGTTAGCATTCGAGTCTCATGTGCTCCCGCCTCGTCGCGCTGGCCGCGTTCGCGGCGTCGTGTACCTCGAGTCACCCGTCGCACACGCAAGATGCGGCCACCGACGGCGCACGCGATGCGGGCACCGACGTAGCGGCGGGCAGCTCCTGTCCACCCGCGGCCTTTCATGGCCCGGCGACCGCGATCGGCACCGCGACCGCGATCACGATCGCGCTGCCCAGCTCGCTCGCGTTTGCGATCAGCACGCCCGGGGACGGCACGCTCTACGCCGAGCAGCCGCCCTCGGGGACCGCCGCTGCCATCGCGGCATTCACATCGACGCAGACCGTGAGCTGGGATCATCCCGCGCTGCGCTCCGACGGCAACGAGCTGTTCGCGCGCGAGGTCAACACGACCACGATCTGGTCGTCCACCCAGGTGGGCGGCGTCTGGGGGATGCCGGTTCAAGCCTCGGGGCCGTGGTTCTCGGACTCGCTCGCCGGCGGGGCCGTCGCCGTCGGAACGACCGGCGATCTGCGCGCGATGATCTGGGGCGACACCCAGCTGCAGGAGTACACGCGGACGAGCGGCGTGTGGACGGCTGTTGGCCCCGCGCTGACGCCGACCGATCTGATCGGACAGGCCGCCATGCTCGCATCGCCGCAGCTCTCGTCCGACGGACTCTCGCTCGTGTTCCTCGCGAATCCCGGCGGACCGTCACTGCAGGTCTGGTACACGCACCGCGCGGATCTCTCCTCGGCGTTCACGTTGCCGGCGACGGCGATCTACGGCCCGGCGACGGCGATCTACTCACCGTATCTGACCGCGGATTGCCGCGAGCTGTATCTCCTGGAGAACGGCGTGCTCGTCAAGCACGCGCCCTGATCAGCGGCCCTTGGTGTACGTCGTCAGCACGGCCTCGACCTCGTTGGTCGTGCCGTGGTGTGCGTAGTGGAACTTCGAAACGCCCGTGCCGGGCTCGAGCTCGAACGTCTGCTCGTCGGGGCCGGTGTAGAACGACAGCGCGTAGCCACCTTCGACCGACGCGACCTGCCAGCAGTAGACCATCTCGGCCTTCGGGCAGATCTTCTGGCCGTCCATCACGGGCCAGCTGAACCAGCCTTCTGCGCCGTCGAGCGTGGGATCGGCCGATGCGCCGAACAAGAAGGCGTTGCCGGAGCGCAGGAGCGTGCGCTCGGTGGCGACCGGCGCGCTGCCGTCGTCGCTCGACGCGAGGTCGCTCGGCCAGCCCTTGACGCGATAGGCGATGACGCCGTTGCCCTCTTTGACATCGACGACCTCGGTCGTCCACGTCAGCTTCTTCGAGGTTTCCTTGTCGGCGTCGGCGTCGAAGCGCTTGACCGTCACGTCGTACGTCCACTTCGCACCCCGTGCGAGGGGAAGCGGGTCGGCGGCGATCATCTCCTGCATCGTCATCTGGTGCTTCTTCGAGCTGCTGCTGCACGCGCCAGACGTCAGCGCGACCAGAACGCAGAGGCGGGTGGTCGGGTTCACGCGCACATCCTACACCACCCCCGGACGGCGATCCTGTATGGTGCGGGCCCGATGCTGCTCGGCGATCTGAAGAGGCTCCTACCCGTCCCTCGCCTCGACGGCAGCCGCAACCTGATCCGCCAGGCCTGGGACCTGCTGCAGGGGCTGCCGGGCGGCAAGGTGCTGTTCTCGCGGATCGTCGGCCGGATGGCGCCCTATACCGGGACGATCCACGCCAGCGTCCAGGTCCTGCGGGTCGGCCACGCCGAGGTCGCGATGGCAGACCGCAAGGCGGTGCGCAATCATCTCGACTGCGTGCACGCGATCGCGCTGGCAAATCTCGCCGAGCTGGCGGGCAACCTCGCGCTGTTCTATTCCATGCCCGACGATGCGCGGTTCATCGTGAGCGGGATGGAGATCGAGTACTTGAAGAAGGCGCGCGGCACGATCACGGCGATCGGGGAATCCCCGGTCCCGCGGACCAGCCAGCGCGCCCACTACGACGTGCCGGTGTCGCTACGCGATGCGTCGGGTGAGGAGGTCGCACGTGCGCTCCTCCACAGCCTCGTCGGGCCCAAGCAGGGGACTCCGCGCGGCGAGGTGAATTAGCGAAGAAATAGCGCCGTCGATCCGTTTGCCGTATGTCTAATTCACGCTCCATGTTCCTCGCTGTCGCGTTCGTCCTCACGGCTGCCTCTGGCTCGGTGCAAGCCGACGAGGCGCGTGACTTCATCAGCGACGCGAAGCTGTTCTATCGAGTCGTCGCGTGCGGTGGCAGTGATCCGCTGCCGGCCGACATCGATCAGGCGACCGTCGACAAGCACTGCGCCGCGATGCAGAAGCTGTACGACGAGTGGCACAAGACCTACTCGGAGCCGGCGAGCACGTTCTTCGCGGCGCTGCGGCCGGCCGACCTGCCGACCACGGTCGTGTATCCGTTCGGCGGTGGCGACCTCGGCTCGGCGCTCGTCACGTATCCCGACGCGCGCGACATCACCACGATCTCGCTCGAGCACGCCGGCGACCCGACGCGGCTCGCCAAGCTCAAGAAGGGACAGCTGCGCGAGTCGCTCGGCAACTACCGCGCGGCGATCGACGGCCTGCTGACGCTCCACGACTCGACGACCGAGAACATGCTCAAGCTCGAGAGCGGCGGCATCCCCGGTCAGCTCTCGTTCCACATCGCCGGCATGACCGCGATGGGCTACGAGCCTGTGTCGCTGAAGTTCTTCAAGCTCGAGGACGACGGCTCGATCCACTACTACTCGCAGGCCGACATCGACGCGCTCGCGCCGAAGAAGGCGAAGAAGATCAAGTCGAAGTGGGTCGACACCGACTTCAGCGAGGCCTTCAACAACATGGAGCTGACGTTCCGCAAGGCGGACGATCCGAAGGCTCCGCTCGTCGTGCATCGCCACATCGCGTGGAACCTCGGTGACAAGGCGTTCAAGGGCAGCCCGCTCGAGAAGTACCTGCTCGCGAAGGGCAAGGTCGTCGCGCTCACGAAGGCGGCGAGCTACCTGATCTGGGACGGCGGCTTCAGCGGCATTCGCAACTACCTGCTCGCGAACATGGTGTGGATGGCGTCGGACTCGACGGGCATCCCGCCGCACGCGGCGAAGAAGGCCGGCTTCGTACAGACGACGTACGGCATCTTCACGGCGCCGTTCCTCGAGGAAGCGAACAAGTCGGTCGGCGACGAGATGGTCGAGATGTGGGCGAAGCAGCCGAAGCGCCGGCTGCCGTTCCGCTACGGCTACCCCGACCTCGACAAGCACGTCCACCTGATGATCACGGCGCCTGCGCCCGCCCCCGCGCCCAAGAAGGATCCCGCGAAATGAAGTCTCTCGTGCTCGCGTGCCTGCTCGCTGCAACCCCTGCGTTCGCAGACGATCCCGTCACGAGTCCGAGCGCGAGTAACCTTCCTGCGAACGCGATCACGGTCACCGACGACGAGCCCGGCTCGCCCGGCGAGAACCTGCCGACGCCGCCGGATAGCCCGGCGCCCGCCGCTCCGAAGGCGCGGATGACGAACCCGATCCCGCACGCGCCGATGCATCACGCGCATGCGGAGGACGAGGACGCGCGGTTCGAGAAGGTCGAGAATACGGTCGCCGGCGGCACGCACTGGCGGATCAAGACCGCGCAGGGTGCGGTGCACGTGTGGGTCCCGCCCGGCTACGACCGCGCGACCGCAGGCACCGTGATCTACGTCCACGGCTACTACGTCGACGTCGACACCGCGTGGCGCGAGTACAACCTGGCGCGCCAGTTCCGCGCGAGCCACCAGAACGCGCTGTTCATCGTGCCCGAGGCGCCCGCCGGCAACGACGACTCGGTCAACTGGCCGGCACTGAAGGATCTGCGCCGCGCCGTCGCTCGCGCGAACATCACGCTACCCGACGGCCCCGTGATCGTGATGGGGCATTCCGGGGCATTCCGCACGATCATGCAGTGGGTCGACCACCGCCTGATCGAGCAGATCATCCTGCTCGACGCGATGTACGCTGGCGAGAGCGCCTTCGACGAGTACATCGGCTCGGGCAAGCGCGCCGACGAGCACAAGCTGATCGTCGTCGGCGCAAGCACTGCGCAGGAGTCGGCCGGCTTCGCGAAGAAGTACAAGTTTGCCGTCGCGCGCGAGAAGATGCCGGGCAGCGTGAGTGGCTTCACGCGCCACGAGCGCAACGCGCGATTGCTCTATGTCCGCTCGCAGTACGAGCACATGGCGATCGTCACGAGCGGCAAGGTGATACCGACCTTGCTGCACCTCACGCCGCTCAAGGCCCTCTGAGTCTCGAGACTCCCGTGTAGAGTTGACGACGTGACCGTCGTCCTCTCGATCCCTGGCAACGAAGACCACGCGACCAAGCTCGGGGCGCGTCTCGGCACCGCGGTGATCACGCCCGAGGTGCGGTGGTTCCCCGACGGCGAGATCTACGTGCGCATCGACGAGGATCTCGGCGGTCACGACGCGGTGATCGTCGGTTCGCTGTATCCGGCGCCGGCGGAGAAGTTCCTGCTGACCTCGTTCCTCGCGGCGACGGCGCGCGAGCTCGGGGCGCGGCGCGTGGGGCTCGTCGCGCCGTACCTCGCGTTCATGCGTCAGGACGTGCAGTTCAAGCCGGGCGAGGGCGTCACATCGAAGTACTTCGGCGCGCTCGTGTCGGGGGCGGTCGACTGGATGGTCACCGTGGATCCGCACCTCCATCGCCGCGAGTCGCTCGAGGAGATCTACGCGATCCCGACGCAGATCGCTCGCGCAGCACCCGAGATCGCGCGCTGGGTCGCGGCCGAGGTCGAGCGGCCGATCCTCGTCGGGCCGGATGCGGAGAGCGTGCAGTGGGTCTCGGCGGTCGCCGAGGCGTGCGGCGCGCCGTTCGTGATCCTCGAGAAGACGCGGCGAGGCGATCGCGACGTGTCGATCACCGCGCCGCAGCACGAGGCGATCGCGGGCCGCACCCCGGTCTTGATCGACGACATCGTCTCGACGGGCAAGACGCTGGTCGAGGCGACGCGTCAGCTCGTCCAGGCGGGCAGTGCGGCGCCGATGTGCGTCGCGATCCACGCCGTGTTCGCCGACGATGTCCAGGGCGAGCTGCTCGCGGCCGGCGCGGCGGGCATCGTCACGTGCAACACGATCGTCCACGCGTCGAACAAGATCTGCGTGGCGGATCCGATCGCCGACGCCGCGAAGACGCTGCTAGCTGCGGGGTAGCTCGACGTCGAACTGCGTTCCCGTCGGTGAGGTCGCGATGTCGATCTTGCCGCGGTGCATCGCGACGAGGCTGTGCACGATCGCCATGCCCATGCCGGTACCGCTCTCCTTCGTCGAGAAAAACGGCTCGTAGATCCGCGGCAGCACCTCGGCCGGGATGCCGGGGCCGTCGTCGCTCACGCGGATGCGGACCGCTGCGTCGGTGCCGTTCGTGACCGCGAGCTCGACATGGCCGCCCGGCGGCGTCGCCTCGACGCCATTGCGGACGAGGTTCTGGATGATCTGGTGGAGCTTCGCCGAGTCGACACTCGCGATCACCGGCGGGTGATACGGGAACTTCAGCTCGACGCGGCGGCGCTTCGCGAGCGGACGCTCGACCTCGACGACATGCTTGACGATATCGACGATGTCCTGGTCCTGCGTCTGGAGCAGGGGAGGGCGCGCGAACTGCAGGAACTCGTTGAGCATCGCGGTCAGCCGCGCCAGCTCGTGGTTCGCGACCTGGATCGGCTCGACGAGCTTCGGGTCATCGAGCACGCTGCGGCGCAGGCGACGCTCGAGTAGCTCGAGCTGTAGCGCGGCCGCATTGAGCGGGTTGCGGACCTCGTGGGCGAGCCCGTTCGAGAGCGTCTGCATCGCGGCGATCTTGTCGACCTGGATGCGGCGCTCGCGCTGCATGACCTTCTCCTCGCCGTCGGCCTGATAGCAGCGCAGCAGCACGGCGAGCTCGAGGTCGATCAGCTTGTTGACCGCACGCAGCACGTTGGCGGCCTGCGGCATCGCATGGAGCTCGAGGATCCGGCTCGTGTAGGCCATGCGCAGCGCGTTCATCGTGGCGAACATCGCGTGCTGCGGGAACCCGGTCTGGAGGTACTCACGACCGGCGCGCGACCGGTCCTCGAAGAAGGCGTCGTCGTGCGGGCCGAGCAGGCCTCGCGACATCCACGCGAGGATCACGGGTCTCGGGCTGGCCGGGACGCGGCCATGCCTGCCAAGCGCAACGACGACCTCCTCGATGATCGCGGGAAACCACGGTGCCAGCCGCGGATGCAGATCCCGCAACAGCATCTGATCGCGGTCATCGAGCCCGATGTACCCGATGACCTCGGAGAGGAGGTCCGTCACTTCGGTTGCATTCCACCAGTGGGCTGCTGCTGCTCTTCGTTCTGGGTATCCTTGCGCACGACCGAGACCTCCGAGCGAGGCGCCGCGTTGTAGTCGTGGAGCCGGTACTGGATCGTGCGCACGCTGATACCGAGGATCTCGGCCGCCTTCGAGGTCGAGCCGCCCGTCAGCTTCAGCGTCTCGAGGATCGCGTACTTCTCGAGCTCGGCGAGCGTGGAGCCTGGGATCGGCGGCATCCCGGTCGGCGAGGTCGTCGGCCGGACGTTCGGCGGCAGGTGGCGCGGCTCGACGTTCTTGCCGGTCGTCAGCACGACGGCGCGTTCGATCGCGTTCTCGAGCTCGCGCACGTTACCCGGCCAGTCGTAGCTCATGAGCAGCTCGAGCGTCTGCGGCGCGAAGCCTTCGATCTGCTTGCTGTTGTCGCGCGCGTAGCGATCGAGGAAGAACTTGCCGAGCGCCGGGATGTCCGTCTTGCGATCGCGCAGCGGCGGCATGTCGAGTGTGACGACGTTGAGCCGGTAGAACAGGTCCTCGCGGAACCGGCCGGCTTTGACGTCGTCGACGAGGTTGCGGTTCGTCGCCGCGATCACGCGCACGTCGACACGGATCGTCTGCGTGCCGCCGACGCGCTCGAACTCGTGCTCCTGCAGGAAGCGCAGCAGCTTGACCTGCACCGACGGTGAGATCTCGCCGATCTCGTCGAGGAACAGCGTGCCTCCGTCGGCGAGTGAGAACCGTCCGTCCTTCCGCGCTGCAGCGCCGGTGAAGGCTCCGCGCTCGTGACCGAACAGCTCGGACTCGAGCAGCGTCTCCGCCAGCGCCGCGCAGTGCAGCTTGACGAACGGGCCACTCGCGCGCGGCGACCGCTGGTGGATCGCGTTGGCGACGAGCTCCTTACCGCTGCCGGACTCGCCGGTGATCATCACGGTCGCCTTGCTCGGCGCGACCTGGTCGATGATCTCGAACACGCGCTGCATCGGAGGCGCATTGCCGATGATGTTGTTCGGTGCGACGCGATCGCGGAGCCGTGCACGCAGCTGGCGCGTCTCGCGGCGCAGCTCGATGTGCTCCATCACCTTGTCGACGACGACGAGCAGCTCGTCGAAGTTGATCGGCTTCGTGAGGTATTCGGCTGCGCCTGCGCGCATCGCGTCGACGGCAGATGCGACTGCGCCGAATGCCGTCATCACGATCACCGCCGGAGGATCTTCCATCGCGCGCAGCTTCTGGACGAGCTCGATCCCGTCCATGCCGGGCATCTTGAGATCCGTGATGACAATGTGTGGAGCAAAGGCTTCGTACTTACCGAGAGCCTTGAAGGCATCGGCGGCGGTTTCTACGTCGAAGCCCTCGTCGCGAAGCAGTTCGGCGAGCGCCGTGCGGGCGTTCACTTCGTCGTCGACGACAAGGATGCGGCCTGACCTGGACATGATGCAAAGACCCTCGAGCGAGAATCGTGCCACGCATCACACGAACGACGGGTCTGGATCCAGCGCAATCGGTGCACTTCGGTGCGCAAGGTTGCGCAACGATTGCGCGAAGTTGCCCGCGAAAGCCCCGACCCGTCTCACGACCGATCCCGAACGGTCAACACCGGTACTTCGGACGTTCGAACGACGTACTCGGTCACGCTTCCGAGCAACACGCGCGAGATTCCGCGTCGGCCGTGTGTGCCCATGACGATGAGATCCGCGCCGATCTCCGCAGCGACGCGTGGAATCACGTCACGAGCATCGCCGGTGCGCACGAGCTGCTCGCCGATCACGTCGCGTCGAGCGGCGGCGAGATTCGCGAGTCCGAGATGACTCTCTCGTCTCATCTCTTCGAGCAACGAGGCCGTCATCGACATGCTGAGCTCGGGGCCTCCGAACGCAGGTACGCCGACGACGGAGAGCACGTGCACCGTGGCACCAACTCGTGTGGCCAGCGTGCAGGCGTAGTCGAGCGCTACCTCGGCCTGCGGCGAGAAATCGGTCGGAACGAGGATCTTCGTCGGCGGGTTCATGATTCCTCGGAGCTGCATCGGATGTGCCCGCTGACGTCGTGGAACGCGTCTTGCTCTCGACGACACCATGTTCGTTGCGCTCGTCGCACTGCCATGGCTCTCCGGTTTCCACGCGGATGCCGTCGCCGATCATCCGAGCCGCGCGGTCGCCGGCGAGCTCGCGGAGTGGGGCACGCCCGACGACGATTGCGTGGCGTCGGCCTATGGCGGGCTCGCGCTCGATCGTGGAACCACGCGTGTCGTCGCTTCGTTCTCGCAAGGCGTGTTCGTGCTCGGCTCCGATCACCAGCTGATCGCACGCGCGCCTGGCTTCGAGTGCACCGGCTCCGCCGACGAGCTGGTCGCGCTCGCCACCGGCGAGGCCTGGGTCGGTACGCCGCTCGTCGCGCTTGCCGCAACCGCCGGTGGCCGCGCGGAGAACGTCACGTGGCTCTCGCTCTATCGCGTCAACGACTCCGGCGGCCTCGAGCCCGTGTTCACCGGCGACGTCGAGCGTCACGCCAACCACGAGACGCGCACCGGCATGGTCACGATCATCCCGGGCGGGCTCATCTATCACGACCCTGAAGGTCCGACGTCGATCTGGACGTACGACGGCACGCGCTACGTCGAGCAGGGCACGTTCCCGGCCTCCTAGACGAGCGCGACCACGGCGACGCCGAACCCGAGCCCCACGACGGCGATCACGCGGTCGCGCATCGCAGCGCTGCGCAGGACATCGGGCATCAGCTCGACCAGCGCGATGTAGAGGAACGTGCCGGCGGCCAGCGCGAGCAGCACGCCTTGGCGATGCACGAGCGACGCGCCGAGCAGCGTCGCCCACGCGCCGAGCGCCGCGGTCAGCTGCACGAGCAGCAACGCCCACAGCGCCTTGCGCTTGCCGATCCGCGACGCGCGCAGCACCGCGTAGTCGGCGACCTCCTCGGGGACCTCGTGGACGACCACCGCGAGCGCCGTGACGATCCCGAGCCGGACCGAGGTCGTGAACGCCGCCGCGATCGCGATGCCGTCGCCGAAGTTGTGGACCGCATCGCTGCCGAGCAGCGCGTAGGGGACCGGCGTGGGCGCCTGTCCGTGGTGGTGGTGGTCGTGCGTGCCGATGAACCACCTGGCCGCCGCGAGCACGACCATGCCGCCGAGCACCCACGGCCAGATCGCGGCACCACCCTGGTCGAGCGCATCGGGCACGATGTCGAGCAGTGCCGCCGCGAGCAGCGCACCGGAGGCGAAGCCGAGCAGGGCAGGGCGGTAGCGCGTGAGCCAGCGGTCGGGGAGGAGGCCGCCGACGAGCGCGGCGGCGCCATCGACGATCACGGCGGCTGTTACCCACAGCCACGTCGTCACGGCGTCACCCGACCTTGCGAACAGCAGGCGGGCGGATCTTCGCGTCGACCTCGACTGGCGCCCGCAGCGCGTTGGCGATCAGACACACCCGCTTCGCCTCGTCGAGGGTCGCCCGCGCGCGCGCGACGTCGCTGACCTCCATGTCGATCTCGACCTGGAACTTCGTGAACTCCAGGCCGGTCTCGGTCTTGTCGACCATGCCGCCGACCTGCGCCTCGTATGACAAGAGGTCGATATGGTCGCGCGCGGCGAACGCCTCGAACGTGGTGAGCAGACACAGCCCGATCGACGACAGCAGCATGTGCTCGGACGACCACGACGTCGCGTCACCGTCGAGCTCGGCCGGTGGCCCGCCGGCGATCATCGGCCTGGGCGGCGCCTCGAGCCGCGCCCGCGAGCTCAGCGTTCGCACGAGCCATGTCTGGTAGTGGTGAGGAAACGGGACGGGCATGAATGGCTGATGCAGCAGGTTCCGGGCCACCGCCCGGGCTCGTGACGTGCGCTGGCGCTCGTTCTACCGGCACGAGCCTTGAAGTGCAGAGCTTCATGGCCAATGCACGAAGATCTTGGTGGACGTGGAATCTGGGCAAGATCGCGGGCATTCCCATTCGGATGCACCTGACGCTGGTGCTGCTGCTTGGCTGGATCACGCTCAGTTACGCGACTTCGGGCGCTTCCGTGCGAGCGACCGGGCTCGGCGTGGTCCTCGTGCTCGCGATCTTCGCGATCATCGTCGTTCACGAGCTCGCCCACGCGCTCGTCGCACGTCATTACGGGGTCGCCACGCGCGACATCATGCTGCTCCCCGTCGGTGGAATTGCCAGTCTCGAGCGCATGCCCGAGCGTCCAGCGCAGGAGCTCGCGGTCGCGCTTGTCGGACCGATGGTGAATCTCGCGCTCGCGGCGGTGCTGCTGCCGTTTCGCGGTCCGTTCGTCCACGAGCTGATCTACATCAATGTCGGCCTCGCGCTGTTCAACCTGCTGCCGGCGTTCCCGATGGACGGTGGTCGCGCTCTGCGCGCGCTGCTCGCGATGAGCATGCCGGCGGAGCGCGCGACCGACATCGCCGCATCGCTCGGCCGCGTGCTCGCGGTGGTGCTCGCGATCATCGGCCTGTTCTTCAACCCGATGCTCGTGCTGATCGGCGTGGTCGTGTGGTTCGGCGCCACGCAGGAGCGGGCGCTCGGTCACCTCAAGCACGCGATCGCCGGCGTTCCAGTCAGCGCCGCGATGCTCCGCCGCGTCGCGATGATCGACACCGATCAGCCGCTCGAGGACGCCGCCACGCTGCTGCTCGGTCAGGAGCAGCTACCCGTGATGGACCGCGGCGAGCCGGTCGGCGTGATCACGCGCCGCGACCTCGCGACCGCGCTCGCGCATGCCGGTCCCAACGCGACGGTCGCCGAGGCCCCGCGCCACGAGGTCGTCACGGTGGCCCCGGCCGATTCGCTCGACCTCGTGCTCGACCGCCTGCGCGCGGCGCCGGACTCGGTCGCGCTCGTCCTCGATCACGGCGAGCCGGTCGGCCTGCTGACCGCCGAGGCGCTGGCCGCGTACGTGGCGCTGCATGAGCGCCGCGCGGCCTAGTTGTTGTCGGGCTGCGGATCGACGAACGACGTGATGTGCGCCGCGAAGTCCATGTTGTCGATCGGCTGCGTGCTGTCGGAGCCGGCGAGCGGCCCGACGATGAACGTGTCCGCCTTCGGGATGCCCGCGTTCGCGTACGCCGTGATGTCGGTCGACGCGTTGCCATAGGCGGCGACGATCTGCCAGCCGAACGTCTGCACCATGCGTTCGAGCCAGATCGTCTTGTACGCCGCCGCGTCGCTCGCGGTGCCGTTCGACGTGATCACCGGGCCGACCGCGAACATCTTCTCGTCGAGCCAGGTCCGCGTCTCGACGCGCACCGGGTGAGGACGGTTGGTCAGGTAGATGACCGGGTACTTCTTCATCGCCCACGTCTGCGTCAGCAGATCGGCGTGGCCCATCATCGCGGGGTCGTGGGTCGGATCGCTGATCTGCATCAGCAGCTCCTGATCGTTCGTCGTCAGCGTGCCGTCGATGTCGGTGACGACGACCTTCTTGCCGGTCGGAAGCGTCTCGTCGTAGAGCACCGCGCACGTGCCATCGGCCTCGAGCATCGCGTAGACCGGCTGGTCATTCGGCACGACGCTGCCCGTGATCGCGAACAGGCCGTCCTGATCGGTGAGCGCGCGGCCGAGCATCTGCCATGCGGTGCCGTCGTAGGTCCACAGGCTGACGTACTCGTCGGTGATCGGATTCGAGAACAGGCCGCCGGTCGTCGTCGTGACGCCCATCGCGCCGTCCCACTCGGCGGTCGCGCCGGGCATCGCGCTGTCGGCGAGGAACACGTTCGCGTAGGGCCCCGCAGGCTCGCCGATCGTGTCGCCGCCGGCGTGCTTCACGCGCGTGTCGTTCTTCGCGAGCGATGCGTTCGTCGAGTGGCGAAAGCCGTGCGACTGCAGCCGGAACGGCAGATCGCCCGGCGAGGGGCACTGCAGCGACGTCGCGTCGGTCAGCGGCGGCTCGTCGGTCCCGCACGCTGCGAGGAGGATGAGGGCGAGGCGCTTCATTCGCGAGGTGCCGGTCCCCAGTCAACGCCCGTCGCCGAGCCGCTCCACACCTTCATCGCCGTGCCGGTGCCGTCCGCGTTCGCGATGAACACGCCCTGACCGGCGCGCGCGAACGCGATCGCACGGCCGTTCGGCGAGAACGCCGGCTCCTCGTTGCTGCCCGCGTTCTGCGTGATGCGCACCATCGCCTTGCTGTCGATATCGAGCGTGACGATGTCGTAGGTGCCGCCCTCGCGCGTCGTGTACGCGATGATGTGCTTGCCGGACTTCGGCGACCACGTCGGC
>Ga0157374_10003080_pt1 | contig 13989 bp, 5 predicted proteins | sample M25metaG_FD_115308 | JGI IMG/M metagenome (GOLD analysis project Ga0157374, IMG submission 115308) | Miscanthus rhizosphere microbial communities from Kellogg Biological Station, Michigan, USA - M2-5 metaG | ecosystem: Host-associated > Plants > Roots > Rhizosphere > Soil | place: USA: Michigan...
GGCCGCGACGGAAATCATCTGCGCTTTGTGCGTGAACACGATTCGCAGCCGGGTAGCCCGCAATCGGGAGAAGCAGTCGGAATGGCATTTGCCAAAAGCAAAAACATCACCGGAACAGATTCCGCAGCATTGAAAGCATTGCGCGCGCTTCCACCTGAGTCAGTAGTCGACGACCTCAACATCTTTACGCGGCGCACCGCGCATTCCACGGCCTCGACCTATCCGGGTCCCATGATCGACGGACAACTGCTGGCGCAGCCCACACAAGCGGCATACGAAGCCGGCCGTCAAGCAAAGGTTCCGCTCATGATCGGTGCAAACGATAACGACCTCGCCTATCCGCAAGGCAACACAGTAGCGGAACTGCTCTCTGTCTTTGGCTCGAAAAGCGGCAAAGCGAAACGAGTTTATGATCCCGAGAACCAGAACAGCGTGCACGATATTGGCATTCATCTCGCCAGCGATCGATCGCAAGTGGAACCTGCACGTCACGTTGCGCGCACGCTGACGAGGCAGGGTCAGCCGGTCTATCTATATCGCTTCTCCTACGTGGCGACTAGCATGCGCGATCAATGGCCGGGTGCGACGCATGCCTCTGAAGTTCCTTATGTCTTCGATACGGTGAAAGCTCGCTACGGTGCTGCGCTCACGCCTGCCGATGAAACAATGGCAGAGGCCGTGATTGACCGCTGGGTTGCATTTGCAAAGACCGGCAAACCAGAGGTCGCAGGTGCACCCGCATGGAAGCCTTTCGATCTGCACCACGAACTGATCTTCAACTTCACTCCCCATGGCTTGCTTGCAGTGCCAGACCCGCTCAAACAGCGGCTCGATCTGACAGAACAGACTTATTCCGCGCCGGCGGCCCGTTAGAACAAAACCGCGCGCGTTTGCTGCGGCAACGCGAAAGCTACGTAAACACCGCCAGTAGGAATGCGGGGATCACGTCCTCCACCTGAAGCAATCACCAGGTATTCCCGGCCCTCGATTTCATAAACAGCCGGAGTCGAGTTCGCCGGATAGGGTAGCAAATACTCCCAAAGCAATTTCCCGGTGCGTTTGTCGTAAGCGCGAATTTTCTTGTCCACAACTGTTGCTGCAATAAAGACCACGCCCCCAGCCGTTACTACCGGACCACCATAATTCTCCGATCCTGTAGTGCCCAACCCTTGCGCAACCAACTCAGGGTATTCACCGAATGGGATCTTCCATACATACTCGCCCGTGTCCAGGTTGATTGCATTGAACGTTCCCCACGGCATCTTCACCGCCGGGTATCCTTCTTCGTCGAGAAATTTATGGTAACCCGTCGTATCGTAAGTCACTCTGCCAGATTGACCGCTGCCTTTGCCACCATCTCCATTGAGGACGAAGCTTGCCACCGCGGCGCGGTCAGCCGCTGAAAGACCTGTGAACCCCGGCATGCGTCCTCGACCGTGTTCAACAATGCTCGAGATCTGTTCCGTGCTGAGCTTCTCCTGCAAATTCAGAAGTGCCGGAGTTGTTGGTGGAGTCCCCTCGCGGTTCTGCCCATGACACACTGCGCACTGGGACTGATAGACCGACTTGCCTACCGTTCCACCCTCGTGCCTTGCAAGCGACTCGGTCAATCCAACATCGTTCGCGTTGATGTACAGAATGTGTGTATCGGGATCGTATGCTGAGCCACCCCACTCCGCTCCACCATCCCACCCCGGAAACATCACCGTACTTTTGCCAACGCGATTCGGAACAAATTGCCCTTCGCTCACCCACGAGCGCAGATGTCGGAGAGCCCACTCGTGAGCCTGTGGAGTCCTGTCCGTCAATAAATCCTCAGTCAGCCGCTGACGCGAAAAAGGCGCCGGCTTCGTCGGCAACGTCTGCACCGGAGATGCAAACTCGCCCGGAACCGTGCTCGCCGGAAACTTCTTCGTCTCCATCGGAAACAGTGGCCTCCCGTTTACGCGGTTGAAGAGATACAGATATCCCTGCTTGGAAGTCTGCGCAACCGCGGGCACATCTTTTCCGCCCCGTCGCACCATTACCAAGGTTGGCGGGGAAGGAAAATCGCGATCCCAAAGGTCGTGGTGCACTGCCTGAAAATGCCACAGCCGTTTTCCTGTCGTAGCATCGAGCGCGATCAGCGAATTCGCAAAAAGATCGTCGCCGACGCGGTCGGCTCCGTACCAATCCGTCGCTGCGGAACCCGTGGGAACATATACGATTCCGCGCTCCGTATCGACTGCCATGCCGCACCAGTTATTGGCAGAGCCGCTCGTCTTCCACGCTTCCGCCGGCCATGTCTTATACCCGAACTCGCCGGGATGAGGGATTGTGTGAAAGATCCATCGCATTTTGCCCGTGTGCACGTCATAAGCACGTATATCGCCGGGAGGAGAAGGCAATGATTCCGGTGTGCCGTCACCCACAATCATCAAGTCTTTGTAGATGGAAGGCGGACTCGAGATGTAGAGCGACATTGTATCGACATTGCGGCCGAGATTTTCCCGCAGATCAATGCGGCCATCCTTCCCAAATCCAATAAACGCCTTTCCGGTTTCCGCATCGAGCGCATAAACATAATGACCAATGGGAGCCAAAATTCGCTTTTCTTTGCCGTCAGTCCAATACGCCAGACCCCGTTCCGGTTTAGCAGCCCCCTCTCCGGATTCGAAGTTCCACAACAGCTCGCCCGTCGCCGCGTTCAGCGCGAAAACATCCTGCCGCGGTGTGTATCCGTACAGCACTCCATCCGCGATCAGAGGCTGCGTCTCCAAGCCGCCCTTTTGGTGAGTGTCGTAGCTCCACACAGGCTTCAATTGCGCAACATTGTTGACGTTGATCTGTTTCAGTTCAGAATAGTGCAGGTTATCCGGTGAACCGTTATACGTCGCCCAATCCGTATTGTGCCCCGCCTTCGCTTTGCCACCATTGATGCCGATGCCAAGCACATTCCATAGAGGCAGCATGGCGAATGCCGCCGCGAAGCCAATACTCCAGGCGAACCCACGTCGTCCAAACATTTCTGAGAACTTTGACCTCGATCTGCTTTGATCCGGCGAATGCTTCGGGGGCCGGGCGGCAATTCGCTTGGAATGCGATCGTCCGCCTCATCCTACAATTTGGCCTGACCATCGTCAAACTGCGAAGAAGAGGGCCTAAAGGCAAACACCTATCTCGCTGTCATCCCAGATCAAGCAGTTCGTATTCGTCGAGTGACGGCAACGTAAACTCAGCGAATCCCGCCTCGCTCTTTACGGCAATGCTCTGTCCAGACCTGATTGCATTGGCTGATCGGAAGTTGCCATTCACGCGCACGTGAATATCACGCATTGGTATTGGATTGAAGTATGCAGTATCAGAGTGTCCCGTCATATTCATGAAGTGCATGAGGTGCCGATCCTTCTGTCGCATGTACGTGATCTGCACCAGCGGATGTGCGTTGCTCGTCAACTGGCGCCCCGTGGGCAACATGGCGTCGATCAAATCACTCAGCAAATGTGAATGGGATTCGGAACTGTGTTTGTAGTAGAGGCCACCTATGTCCCATGGCATCCATGCGATCTTTCCCTGCCCAATGTTCTTGATCACAAGTCCCGGGTCATTCGTGTCCTTCCAGTCCACGTGCACCAGCTCTGGCGGTCCGTACATCGAGGGGGGAATGAAAGAAAGCGGCGAATCCGCAGCTTCAACCTGCAGGTAATCGCCGTACATAAAGACCACATCTGTTTCTTTGAGTGAGGGAAACATCGCCTTGTTGCGAATCCGAAAGTACGCTCCGTCCGAAGACTTCCAGAGCTTCACAGACGGCGCAATTTCAAACTCCGGATTCGCGGAACTGGCGACAATAGCGCGCCCACCACGCTCAACGTAGCTCTGTAGCGCCGCAGGAGCAGTCCCCGCGCAGATAACTAAATCGGCTTCGCGCTTGCCGATCCAATCGAAGTTTTCCATCGCCGCGAAAGGTATGTGCTGCTCACTCAGCAAGCGGAACATACCGCGATATGCGTCCTGGCTGACCTGAAACCCGGTTCCGCCTGAATGCGGAGCCAGAAGAATCACGCGCGCTTCACTCGTCTGTCCAACGAAGTACTTCTCATGTTGCTTGAGCCATCCATACGCAGGAATTGCAACGTCGATTGCCATCCTGTCCTGCTGCTCGGCAATCGTTCCGTGCAAATTGAACGCCGCTCCGCCGCCATTCGCAACATCCTGCCAAATACGCGTTCGAATTTCCGCTTGCGGCACCGTGGCAAACCGCCAGGGAAAATCAATGAACGACATCCCCTGACACACTACACCCTTGTCCGGATAGCTGTTCCTCCATCGGTTTGAATTGTCCGCCGCTGAGTAGGGCCACAGCGGAAGGGGACGTCGGACCGCAGTATTTGCCTCCCCATATGCGATGTCGCCAATTTCAATTGCAGTCCCAAGCAATGCCGCTTTGGGCCGTTTGCTCCTGAGCACATTCCGCATCTTGAGCGAGACGTCTGTCCCCGCATCGTAAAGAAACTTACGATAATCTGCGTCAGGCGTTTCCGGCACAGTGCGATTGAAACGAATACGATAAAGACGCTCGCAGTTGTCGCAGTGACAAAGACCAAGCTGTCGTTCGCTATAATCTGTCGCAGGATTACTAAACATATTGAAAAAGCATCCATCTACGTCGTAGCGGTCCAATGCTTCTGTCAGAATTTCAATTGCTTTCTTGTGATACCAGTCGCCATTGATGCACGCCAGATACAAGCCGTTGTAAACCGCCGGCTGGCCATCGGCCATTTTGAAAAACCACTCGGGATGCGCATCGTAGACATCTTTGTGAGTCTTGCTGAAGTCCCACCGGCTCACAACGCGAATGTTGTGCGCATGTGCCTCCTTCAGCACTTCACCAAACATGTCCCGGCCCTTCGGCAGATACGGGCTGACGTATTCGTACTGCACGCTGCTCGGATAGTGGGCCGTAATGCCGCCGGCATTCATCATCAGCACGTTTACATTGAAGGCCGCCACATCGGCGATGAACTGCTTTGGATCAAGTGCGGAATTCGTCTCACGAAGGTTGGTCTGCAACCAGCGAATCGGTTCCGTCATCCACCAGCCCGGCTCAACACCGGCTGAATCCACCTGCGACGCGAAGATCGACTTAGGACGCGATTCAATCAAGGCGGTAGCAGCCGCAGCAGTAGCGGCAGTTTGCAGAAATGTACGTCGGAGCATTGTGATCCTCTTTTTGACAGCTAAGAACAGAGCTGATCTTGTCGAAGCACATGTGTACCGCTTCTACAAGTCAACCGTCAAGTAGAGGAGCCGCGCAACTCGCCGCGATCTTTGGATATCAGTTCTTGTGCGTTGCGGTTGCTGCAGGCGCGGCTGCACCGGTGGGGCAAGGTTTGTTGTCGCAGACTGCGTTGGTGATTCCCTTGCCTTCGACGATGGTGTAGATGCGATCCACTCCCGGCAGCTTGATTGTTTCTTTCGCCCCCGAAGGCCAGTGGATTTCCGCCGTCCCAGCCTGTTCGCCGTCATTGAGACCGAAATGAACTCGCAAGTCATTCGACGAAAGATAGCTTCCGCCACTGAGGACATCTCCGCGCTGGTGAATCCCGCCTGCCGTCAAATAAACAGTAGTACCGACCGCATCGCGCGGACTCTTTGGGCCACCAACGAAATTCAATTCCACCCAATGGTGATGATCGGCATTCACGTTGCGCAATAGAACTGGAACGCCGTCCATGTTGTTGATTACCACGCTCATTCTTCCGTCGTTGAAGATGTCTCCGAATGCGGCGCCGCGGCCCACGCTGACCACAGCAAGGCCTGTTCCCTCAACCGGAGGCACCAGGTCAAACTTGCCGTTCTTGAGGTTGCGATAGAGTAGCGGACGCTCAGCGTAGCTCGTGCCCCATTCTGGATGACGATCGACATCCGGGTACACGTGGCCGTTGATGATGAGCAAATCCTTCCAGCCGTCGTTGTCGTAATCGAGAAATCCATCAGCAAATCCCACGAACGGAATGGCAGAAATGGCGATACCCGCGCGGTAGCTCACATCTGTAAAGAATCCAGTGCCGTCATTCTGAAACAGCACGTTGTAGTCATCAGCAAAGGTTGTACTCACAATGCTCAAGTGCCCGTTGTTCTCGTAGTCGCCAGCGGCAAGGCCCATGTTCGCCACTTCGCGGCCATCGTTGTTAAGCGCGAAGCCGCTTAGATAACTCGCATCTTCAAACGTGCCATTGCCTTTGTTCATGAAAAGGTAGGCGGGCGTCGAGTCATTCGCCACGAGCAGATCCATTTTGCCGTCGTTGTTCACATCGGCAAACAACGCTCCCAATCCGTAATATCCCTGCGGATCATCCACACCGAGCTTTTTGCTCACATCAGTAAATGTTCCATCACCATTGTTGTGGAACAAATGATCCTGCTCGCCGACAAGTCCACGCGGGCCGCACATCACTGGCTCGCCGCGATATTGGCAGTAACCAAATCCAACAATCTTTGAGCCGGAGTATGGCGGATTCTTCGTGTCAAATTTCAGGTAGCCATCGACAAACAAATCGAGGCGACCATCGCCATCGTAGTCGCCAAACGTCGCACCAGCCGACCACGTCCCGATCGTCACTCCTGCTGTTTCGGCAATATCGCTGAAAGTCCCGTCATGATTGTTTCTGTACAGGCGATTCTTGCCGTAGTTAGTGACGTACATATCCGCCCAACCATCATTGTCAAAGTCGCCGACCGCGCAACCGTATCCCCACCGGCTGTTAGCTACACCAGCCTTCTCGGTCACATTCGTAAATGTTCCGTCGTGATTGTTGCGAAAGAGAGCTGCCGGTGGTGCCTCTGCTTTACCTTCGAGTGCTTCGTAAGTTGAGCCGTTTACGAGATAGATATCGAGCCAGCCATCGTTATCGAAATCCATGAGGCAAACTCCTGGCCCTTTGGCTTCAAGGATCAGTTTCTTTTCAGGTGTGCCGGCTTTGTGATGCCAGGTGGTCAGGCCCGCTTTTTCAGCGACATCCTGAAAAATGATTGGGCCATCTTTAACAAATCCTCCGGCAGTGATTGGGCGGTGCTGGCTATCGAACTCCGCCTTCTGCGGCCCGGCGCTCGCCATTCCACCTCCGCTGCCGTGCACCTGCTTCGCCGCTCCGTCGCCCGTGGGCGCGGTTTGTTGCGACCAAAGTGGAACAACCGCTGTGGACAGTGACAGTGCCAGGACCACACAGCAGGATTTCGAAACAGAGCTTCCGCGTCTCGATGAATTCGACTCGGATGTCAGCATGATTTGGCCACCGTGAACGTGTGTTGATTCTTCGCCCAATTGTAGTCGAGTAGATCTTGAAAACGCTGCGCAATGCCCAAGCAGCCCAATCTCTCAGCTTGAATGCTTTCTATTTAGACTCTGGTGAAGCGGGTTGCGCATCGAGCGACTCTCCCCTTTGCTGGGCAGCCTTCAACTGCGTAGCAATCGAGTCACTTGCAGCCTTTTTGAGACTGCTGGTCTTCTCGAATTCGATCTTCGCTTCTTCCTTGTGCCCCATCGACTGGTACAGGCGAGCCAGTCGCCAATGGACATTGGAGTCTTCTGGCGTCAGTTTTACGGCGGTCGTTAACTCCCGCAGCGCATCCTGCTGCCGACCCTGATATTGGTAAATGATTCCGAGATTCATATGTGCCTTCGCGATGCGCGGATCAATCTTCAGTGCCTTTTCAATCAGCGGGAGAGCTTCTTTAGATTGTCCCAGCTGCACTTTGCAGTCCGCCAGAAACGTCATGGCCTGAGCGTTCTCAGGAACATTATCCAATTCAGCCTGAAATTCCTTCGAAGCTTCTTCACACTGGTTTTGAGTCCACAGCAGATAGCCAAGCCCAAAGTGCGCGTTTGGCCATTTAGGGTCGGCCTTAACTGCGGCGCGGAATTGCTCGATCGCGCCGGCCGAATTCTTCATCTCATCATAGGCCTGCCCGGCAAGCATGTCGGCAGCGGCAGACTCTCCATTGATTTTCAGCAGTTCCTGATATGCGTCCAGGACACATTGATACTGCTTCACGTTAAGGCAACTCTGCGCCAGCGAGAACCGATAGAGAATATTCTGCGGCTCGTTGTTCGCTGCCGCTTTCAAGTAAGGAACGGCAGCCGCAAAGTCGCCTATCGAGTAGTGCGCCAGACCAATCAGTGTCTCGATACGCAAACGATCCGGAGAATTAGTGGGTAAGCTCTTGAGCAGCGGAGTGAACGTCTCAATTGCTTCCTTCATGGCCGCTGTTTTGAAATAGGCCAACCCAAGATTCAATCGGATTCCGGACATGCGCGGATCGAGGGCCAGCGCTTTACGATAAAAGGGAATCGCTTCCTTGTAGTGTTCCTGCCGCGCTTCAACCAGTCCAAGGTCTGCATTCGCTTCAATGCTCTCCGGGTGCGCTTTCAAGTAGATGCGCCATTCAGCTGCAGCTTCGGAAAAGCGGCCCGATTCCTGCAGCATGATTGCGTTCTGCCTGTGATCCGCAGTGATTGCCGGCGACTGGCTCCGGCAGGCAAATAATCCTGAGACAAGCGCCAGACTGATACCGAATCGAACCGGAAGCTTCACAAATGACCCTCTGGATCTATTCTCTCGTCTCGACGTAACCTGCGCAATGTAGTCAGCAAAGCACGCAAGAAAAAGAATGGGCGTGGCAGCTTTCGCTGCCACGCCCAAAGGTTCAGTTAAAGCCAGCAAACTAGAAGCGGAATTTTCCGCCGAGTTCGAGTTTGCGGGAATCGTAGATTGAAGTGACTTGACCGAAGTTACCGTCCTTCGAGTTGGTGTTGACACCCGCGAATTGCGCCTTGTTGAACGTGTTGAACGATTCAAAACGCAGTTCAAGATTCGGGCCTTCACCCGCGGTAAAGTGGATAGTCTTCATCAAGCTCAGGTTGAAGTTGTTGAGACCAGGAGCGCGGACGTTGTCCTTGCCCGCTGCGCCCCAGCCTTGGTTAGCACCGCCGAACCAAGGAGCAACCGGATCGGTGTAGATGCCAGCAGTTTTGCCGTTGAACCAGGCAGCCTGGGTCTTCGGATAGCTGATTGCGCCAGTCAGATTCGGACGGTTGCTGGTGCCGCCGCCCAAGCCGAGTGTGTCTGTTCCGTTGTAGCTGATGTTCAGAGGCAGACCGGACTGGAACACCGTGATACCCGAGATTCCCCAGCCACCGATGATAGCCTTTGTAGCCATGTTCGATGTGTGCTGCCCAAATGGGAGCGCATAAACATAGCTGATGTTGAACACGTGACGGCGATCCATTCCTCCGGAGCCCCTGTTGTAAGCATCGTTAAAGGGATTCGGAACCGCTCCTAAATCGCCAGTTCCCGTCAATGTATCGATCAGGTGCGAGTAGGTGTACGCCAGCTGGGTGGTAAGGTTCCACTTGTTTTCAAAACGTACGCCAGCCTGAAGCGAGTGATAGTGAGAATTCAGTTGGTTTTCTTCCTGAGTGATGCCGCCAAAACCCGGATAATTACGGAGTTTGTTGGCAACGAGGGCGCCGCTCTGAACAGCATAGCGATCCGAGTAGGTCGGATTCCAATTAGGATTCGTCGACGTGACGAGACCGTAGTTGACTCCACCTTTGTAAGCGGTCGACAAGCTGTTGTTCGGATTGTTGGTCAAAGGCAGTGTGTTGATGGCGCGGTTGTTGTTCTGGTCCCATCCCGAAGAACCAACATATTGCAATGCCGCAATGACGGACGGCATCAACTGGTGCTGAACGCCGAGGCTCCAGTTCAATGTGCCCTGAGGCGGATAGTTGTACTTGATGGCCGTCAAGCTGGACGGATACAAGTTGAGTGACGGTATGCCGCTAGCAATCGGCGTTCCCGGATTCGAGAAGAATACGTTCGTCGGAGCAGGCTGGTAAGCGAACGGTGGGTTCAAAGCGGCGTTGTACACGTCGTTACCCTGAGTGCGCTCGTAGAAAATACCAGTGCCGCCACGAAGTACGGTCTTGCCATTTCCAGTAAGGTCATAGGTGAAGCCGATACGCGGCTGCCAGGTGAAATAACGGTTCTCGACGTTGCCCTTCGGGAAACCACCAACTCCGGCTTCCCTGATGCCATTCAGATAGAACTGGCCGGTCGTGCCGGGGTAGCTCTGAAGCTGCTTCGGATCGATAGTTCCATCGGTCTGAATCGGGTTACCCAACGTGGTGTTGTATGCGCTGCCTACGAAATTCGAGAACTTGTTATAGCGCTCAAATGCGTGCGGCAGGCCGTCGTAACGGAGACCGAGGTTGAGGGTCAGCCGCGAATTAACGTGCCAGTTGTCGATCATGTAGAGGCTGTAGTTGTTGTTGACCCAGTTCTTGCCGTACAGGTATTCAAGCTGGTTATAGCTTGCGGCCAAGCCCATTATGCCGTTGGTAATTCCGTCCTTTGAGAACGAATTGTTGTCAAAGTTCGCTGAGCCGTTGGTGTTGGCCTGCAGTTCCTGGTTCTTGTAGGTATGCAGCCAGCTCACACCGAACTTGAACTGGTGGCGTCCCTTGGTCCACGACACATCGTCGCGGTACTGGAAGCCTTCATAACCGTTCTTCCATGGGAAGTAAGACGGGTTCCAGTTTGCGCCGAGCGGCGTGCCTTGCAATGCAATGGCAGGCATAAGCGGTGTCGACCCGCCGTGCGTTATAGCCGATTGTTTCGAAGACGGGAACAGACTGTTTGCGTTCCATCCGGTCGGGAACCCGAGTCCATAGCCCGAGCCAGCAACTGGGCTCAAAGCGATTTTGTTGCCGCTGTAGAAGAATGCTGTTTCGTTCAACAGCGTGGACGAATAGGTTTGCGTCAGCTTGATGGCTGCTGTGTACGAAGGGTTCTTCATCAAGGTGCCAACCGTCGCAAAGCTACCTGCCCAAAGCGGTGGGAAGAATTGCCTTTCCATCGCGTCGTGGAGATAACGGCCCATCAACTGAAACTTGCTGTTGATGGAGTGATCGATACGGACGACGTCTTCACGGATGTTTTCAGGCTGCTTGATTGAGATGATGTACTGTTTGCAGACTGTTCCTACGCAAGTTGTGTTCGGCTTCGGAAACACCGAATTGATTTCACGCACCATGTTCTGATCGATCATCGCCAACGGAATTTTGTAGGTTCCAGTTGCCGCATCGTACGGGAACGGGGTGCCGGCCGCCGTGGGAACCAGTCCTAGAGAGGTTTCCATTGCGGTGTAGGCCGCGTTGTTAGGTAGATAAGGGATCATCGGAATTGTCGAGCCCTGCGGCGTGTAATTGTAGTCCTGACCCAACGTCGGGAAGTTATTGCTCCAAAGATCGTTCGAGACCGAAGGAGAACTGCCCTGAATCAGTTTACGCCACTCCTCGTTAACAAAGAAGAACGTACGGTTCTTGGCTTCGTTGTAAACGTGAGGAATGTAAAGCGGGCCGCCGATGTTGCCGCCCGGCATGTTCAGTTGGAACACCGGACGCTCTTTAATCGGCGTGGCCTGTTTCAGGAAGTAATCGTTGGCATTGTAGGCAGTGTTGCGGTTGAACTCATACAGACTGCCGTGATACTGCCGCTGACCTGACTTGATCATCATGGTGATGGTGCCGCCGGAACCCAGACCATAATCAGCCGAGTAATTCGAGCCGAGCGTCTGAAATTCACCGATGGCATCCTGTGAAGGAAGGTTCATGAAACAGCCGCCGCAACCGCGGTCGTTCTGTTCGCCGCCGTCAATCAGGTAGATGTTGTGCGCTGCCCGCTGGCCATTGAAGCTGATGCCATTGGCAGAGGTAAGAGCATCAATGCCGCCGAACGAAGGCAGGTTGTTCGAAACGCCCAGGCCGAGTGCAGCAAGCTGCACGACGTTACGGCCGTTGGTGGCGAGCTGACGAACCTGCTCACCGCTAATCAGTGTGCTGACTTCGCTGGTTTCCGTCTGCACCTGCAAAGCGTCCGCCTGCACGGTAACGGTCTGCGACTCGCTGCCAACCGTGAACGTAACGTTTTGTTCCAACGTCTGGGCAACGTTCACAACGATGCCGGTCGTGCTGAACTTCTGGAAGCCCGGTGCGGTTGCAGACAGGATGTAATTTCCGGCAGCGATGTTGCCGAATCGAAAGGCGCCTACGGAATTCACTGTAGCCACCCTGGCCACGCCGGTGCCGGTATGGGTTAGAGTAACGCTCGCATTAGGAACCACAGCTCCACTGGCATCAGTCGCTGTGCCCGTGATGGCCGCGTTGTCCTGCGCCCATCCGCGAGGTACTGCAACGAGAGCAAGAGCGATCAGGCACATAAAGAATGCCCCGATACCCTGCCTGCGCAGTCCCTGCAAAGTTTGCATCAAAGAAGAACTCATAATTTCGTCTCCCACGAAAACGTTTCCTCGTTCCATCGCACCCAAACGCTCTAATGAATCACATTTTTCTGACGTGTTGAGTTTTGCGCGATGAGTTCGAGAAGTTGATTGAATATCGGGACGATCATGCCGCAATAAATAGGGCCCAACTGGTTCTCTGCCGAGAGTCAGCCGCCGCCCACTGGCATTCCAATTTATTTCCGCAATCACTTGCGATCACCTTTTGATCCAAGCAGCGCCTGCAAGCTCAATTCAGACTCCTGCAAACTCCACTTCACTGCGGTCCAAAATCGGATTACATGCGCATAGCGCAAATGTCCCGATCGAATAATCTGAAGAACGCATAAATGGAAAAACAACACACAGGTATGTGTCACAGAATTGTGTTCAGGCAAAGGAAATCAGCCCGTACGAATCCCCACCGCACCAAAAAATCAGGTGCAGTTCGGTCGCACTAAGCCTTAACCGTTGCCTAAAGTTGTGTAATCTTCAGTGCTGCAATGATGTTCCTAAACATTTACGGTTGTCAATAGATCCATCCCGTAGATGCGCCTCGAGGCCTGCCGCTTTGGCTCTCCTAACTATCCATGTAAGTTATTCGTTATCTATAATATGCCCAATAATATTCCCGCTCTGGGAAACCGCTTGAGTCCTTCGCAGCTCGAAGGTAAATCGGTTGGGTATTGCATTTTTGCGAATTCCGCTTTCATCTTCAGGAGTCAATTGAACATTACGACGGGACGTATCTCCCACAATGCAAACGATTTGAACAGAAAAAGCGCGTTTTTGATGTCATTAACTTACGATCAGGCGCCCGTGTAATTCCGAGTTTGGCAGCAGGACCTCGGCAGGTATCTAACCAGCTACTGATCGGGCAAATTCAGCGTCAATTTTTGGTCCTGAAAGCCGGCCAGTTCTCCATCTGTTCCCTGCCGAGCAAACGAACTGCCCCGCCACCCTCAACAATCGCGATCGAGGCAAATCATTACACTATTAGAAACGTCCTTTTCTCCGCGTTGGCGACAACACCGTCTCCTTCAGCACCAAAACTCAACCGAACGCATTCCGTTAAACGCTAAGGAGTCGCCAATTCAAATGCGCAGATCTTACATCTCTGTTCTCGCTCTGTTGTTCGCATCGGCCACAGCATTCGCAACCTCCATCACCGGAACCGTCACCAACAAGACCACCGGCAAACCTTCAGCAGGCGATGTCGTCGAGCTTGTTGATCTGCAAGCCAGCATGAAAGATGTTGCTCACACAACAACCGATGCCAACGGCCACTACACTCTCAATAGTTCCGGCATGGGCGCGTACATGATTCGCGTGAACCATCAGGGTGGGACCTATTTCATCGGGGTGCCGCAGCCGGGGGCATCCGGCGATGCCAGCGTCTTCGACGTCGCAGCGAAAGTTGAAGGCGTCAGTGTGGATAAGGACATGTTGCTCGTTGAATCCGCCAGCGGGACACTGCGCGTGCACGAGCGCTATCTCATTCACAACACCAGCCAGCCGCCACGCACACAGTTCAGCAAAAACACATTTGAAGTTGTCCTTCCCTCCCGCGCAGAACTCGAGACCGCCTCAACGACGCGTCCTGGCGGCATTGCAACAAACACGAGCCTTGTTCCTCTAAGCCAGAAAGGTCACTACACCTTCAAC
>Ga0157374_10003082_pt1 | contig 13982 bp, 12 predicted proteins | sample M25metaG_FD_115308 | JGI IMG/M metagenome (GOLD analysis project Ga0157374, IMG submission 115308) | Miscanthus rhizosphere microbial communities from Kellogg Biological Station, Michigan, USA - M2-5 metaG | ecosystem: Host-associated > Plants > Roots > Rhizosphere > Soil | place: USA: Michigan...
ATTGGAAGCCATCTCACGGAACTGCTTCTGCGAGAAGGTCGCCGGGTTCGTGCGCTAGTTCGCTATAGCAGCCGGGGAGAAATTGGGCACCTTTGTTCGCTGCCGACTGAATTGCGTGACAAGCTCGACATTCGAGCCGGTGATATATCTGATCCATTCTTTACGCGAGATCTGGTCCAAGGCTGCGACGCAGTGCTTCACCTTGCCGCGCTGATCGGGATCCCCTATTCCTATGTCGCGCCTTCGTCTTATGTCAGTACCAATGTCACCGGAACGCTTAACATTTTGGAAGCATCTCGGCAAACGAAGGTACGCCGTGTCATCGTTACCTCAACCAGCGAGGTTTATGGCACTGCGATTTACTCTCCCATCGACGAAAAGCACCCACTCCAGGCGCAATCACCCTATTCAGCGAGTAAGATTGCAGCGGATAAAATCGCTGAGTCCTATTTTCGCAGTTTTGAACTGCCGGTAGTGACTTTGCGACCATTTAATACCTTCGGTCCGCGGCAGTCCGCACGAGCCATAATCCCCACAATTCTAGGACAAGCCTTAAGCGGTGAGCGGGAGATCAAGCTTGGCAATTTGACGCCGAAGCGTGATTTGACATTTGTGGCTGATACCGCCCGAGCTTTTTTGCTCGCGTTAGAAGCTCCCGGCATCGAGGGCGAAACCATTCACTTTGGGCAGGGCAATGCGTGGTCGATCGAGGAGGTCGCCGCAGCCTGCCTAAAAACGGTTGGCTGCAGCGCACCGATTACCCTTGACGGCCGTCGAAAGAGACCGGAAAAGAGCGAGGTTCACGTGCTCTTGTGTAATGCCGCAAAAGCACGAGCCGTCCTAGGGTGGGCGCCTAAGGTTTCCCTCGAAGAAGGCCTCCTCCTGACAGCGGACTATCTTGCTCATCACCTTCAGGAATACAGAACGCGGGAGTACGCCATATGACACTGCCTTCCGTGAGCAAGCAAGTACCAGTGCAACATCGACAAACGAAAGGAGCGGCCAAGGGAATTTCGACCGTTATTTTAGCAGGCGGTAAAGGCGTACGTTTGCAACCCTTCACTATCAATTTCCCTAAACCGTTGGTCCCCCTGGGAAATACTCCAATCATTGAGGTCTTGATCCGCCGGCTAATCGACTATGGGCTAACTGACATCACTTTAGCGCTTGGACATCTTGCTGGCTTGATAAAGGCTTATTTCTTGAACCATCGGGAGTTGTCGAGACTTATCACGCTTCGCTTCGTTGAAGAGCAGGAACCCACTGGAACCGCGGGTTCGCTAGCGTCAATTCAGGGCATTAGCAACACCTTCCTCGTTATGAATGGCGATCTCTTGACCGACCTGAATTTCGATGAGCTTGTTTCGTTCCATCGCGAGCAAAATGCCGCCCTGACCATCGCTGTCCATAGACGGCGGGTGAAGCTGGACTTCGGCGTGCTCAAAATTGGGGACGATCATCGGGTCGTTGACTATGACGAAAAACCCGAATATCAGCACGACGTGAGCATGGGTATCTACGTTTATGAACCTTCAGTTTTGAAATTCATCCCGAAGGGTAAGTACCTCGATTTTCCTGAACTAGTCTTGCGTCTATTAGACGCCGGCGAAAAAGTGTGCGGCTGGCCTTACGAAGGCCTGTGGCTAGATATTGGACGTCCCAGCGATTACGCCAGAGCTCAAAAGCTCTACTCCGGGACGCAACCTGCGTTCTTTACCGAGACGGCCGAGGAAATCTAAGTTGCCAACCTGGAACATCCCCCTTAGCGACATCGACTACGGCCAAGAGGAGGCTGAAGCCGTTGAGCGCGTATTGCGAAGCAAGTGGCTTTCCATGGGACCAGAAGTCGAGAAGTTCGAGGCCGATTTTGCGGCCTTGATGGGGACAAAGCACGCAATCGCAGTGTCCAGCGCAACTGCCGCCCTTCACCTGGCCTTGTTGGCCGTAGGCGTAGGCCCCGGTAATGAGGTAATCCAACCTGCGCTCAATTTTGTCGCCAGTGCGAATATGACCGTGGCATGCGGAGCTCACCCGGTTTTTGCGGATGTAATCAGCCTTGCCGAGCCAACGATTGATCCTGCACAGGTAGCGAAATTAATTACTCCGCGCACAAAGGCGCTCATCGTGATGCATTACGGTGGCAATCTATGCCGGATGGCCGATTTATATGAGCTCTGCAGTGAGCACAGCATCTTTTTGATTGAGGATGCCTGCCACGCAGTAGGCGCACGGTATCACGGCAACCCAGCGCAAATACCTGATGGGGTGATGGCCGGCGCCATTGGCGACATCGGATGCTTCTCCTTCTTTGCGAATAAGAATATGGTCACTGGAGAAGGGGGCATGTTGGTTACGCAGAACGACGATGTCGCGAATAAAGTTCGCTTGCTCAGATCCCATGGCATGACCTCGCTCACATGGCAGCGACACTCAGGGCACGCCAGAAACTACGAAGTGATCGCGAACGGTTACAACTATCGCCTGGATGAAATACGCGCCGCGCTTGGCCGTATTCAGTTGAAAAAACTTGGCGCGAATAATGAGCTCCGCCGGCAGTTACTTCATTGCTACAAACAAGCTATCGGTCATCTGAGCGGTTGGACAATGGCATTCAGCACATCGATACAAGAGTCGGCGGCACACCTTATGGTCGGCATTGCGCCCGCGACTCGTCCGCGTGATCAAGCTGTCGAACGGCTTCGAAAAGCAGGGATCCAGTCAAGTCTGCACTATCCCTGCATTGCAGATTTCAAGGCATTCGCCAATAGTACCCAACGGCAGGACTTGTCTATCACTCGAGAATTTGTGACCAGGGCAGTGACCTTGCCACTTTATCCGACCATGAGCGCCAAGAACGTGGACACAGTTTGTCAAGTAGTTGGCGAATCCGCAGAAGCGGCGTAGAAAGCAGTGAATGCCTAGGAGTGCTTTGCAGTTTTCCTCCCCAAGACTAACTGGGCAGTCGCGTCGCCCGAGGGTGCTTTTTTTAGCCCCGACCTTCGGTAACTGGATTCATGGCAGGCGAGCTCTGAGTAGCACTCTACGAACAGGATTTGAGACGTTCTTTGTAGATTGGCACGACCCGCAACTCAGTGAAGACTCTACATACACCTTCATTCGGCTTCCGCAGTCCAGGCGTCACGGATTAACGCGACTTGCCGGCGAGGCAAATGCTAGGCGGATCGATGAGTGGTTCTTTACCTGGTGGCTAAAAAGGCTTTGGAACAAACTATTGCCGGATATCGTGCATGTATGCTGGATTGATTTTCGGGCAGCGCTTTGCGCGAGAGCAGGAATGACGCCGCTAATATTGTCGGCTTGGGGTAGCGACATTAACCTGCAGCTTGAGGCGGGGGCAGATCCTGCATGGCGTGGGCACACTATCGAAGCCCTAAGATCGGCCTCACTAACAACTGTTGATTCACCAGCTTTAATCTCTAAGTGCCAATCTCTTGCGGGTCGTGCAATCCGTTCGGAGGTGCTCCATTTAGGTATAGATACACAAACATTCCGTAGTGATTTATCTCGAGAACGAGCGGAACTTCGGGCACAGCTTGGGATTTCTAACCAAGATGTATTGATATCATCAATGCGCGCACTATCGCCTGCCTATAATCACGAGATCATACTTGATGCATTTGCCGCGGCGCGGTCAGGAATAACCAAACGAGCTTATCTTCTGTTCAAAACTTTCAATGCCGAGCCTAGCTACGCCGAAAAGCTCAAGATCAAGGTGCGTGAATACGGCATCGGCGACCAAGTCCGATTTGTCGATGAAATGCCAGAAGCAGCCCTCCCGTCCCTGTATGCTGCGACGGACCTCGTCGTTAACTACCCGCGTCAGGATGGGTTTCCAGTAACCTTGCTAGAAGCGGCTGCTTGTCAACGAATCGTTATTTGCGCAGCGCTGGAAACGTATTCCGATATGATCGCCGACGACAACATTATCTGGACTTCAGAAAATAGCTGCTTTGCGCTTACGAACGCCCTCATAAAAGCTGCAAACGCTTACGAATACTCGGACAACAGGTTTCCCAGGGCCCGCGCAACGGTTGTCTCTGCTTTCAGCCGCGGAAACTATCAAGAGCGACTTGTCGCAATTTATGAAGGCGTGATGGCGGCGCGGTAGCTGATTCGTGGCGGCCCGGCTCACTGGCCGGTGCGCTCATCATCAATGCTCCGAGAAAACGCTGCAGGTTAGCAATGACCATACGTCGCATGCTGGGTCGAGAATACCGACGCATCAACCGATGGCTACACCCACTAAGCCCGGATGAGGTTTTGCAAGCGTTGTTAGCATTCGGGCGCATTTCTAGAAAAGGTGTGATGGTACATAGCTCTTTGTCTGTTTGCGGGCATATCCTCGGGGGGCCCAGGAAAATAGTAGAGGTGCTGCGCACATGGGTCGGAAACCGGGATTTGGTGATGCCCACCCACACGTACTGCTATCCGGAGGCGGATGGCACGACACCTCAATTCAATCCAAGTGTTACGCCGAGTCGAGTTGGCGTCATTAGTGACATTTTTTGGAGGCAGGCAAATGTTGTACGGAGCCTACACCCCACCCACTCGATTGCGTGTTTAGGTCCCGGAGCCCAGAACCTGTGTGCCGGGCATGAGTCGTGCGACACACCATGCGGCCATGGTACACCTTATGAAAAGATGGTCGCGCAAGACTTTAGCGTCTTGATGTTTGCCGTCTCCATGAGATTTTATACACTTTTCTACACAGCAGAAGATGCAGCGCACGTCGCGCACTTGTATGAACCAGCACCCTACCGGTTGCAGGTCGTTAACCCTATGGGCAAGGTTCTAGAGATTGTTATGCGCCGTCATGATACGAACATCATTCCTCGTTTTGCTGAAATGGATTCTTGGCTGGAGAGTCGCGGGTTGCTGATGCGGCAGAGGCTCGGATTGGGACAATTGCTTTTTGTTCCCAATGCCGGGGCGGCGCATCGTGAGTTAGTAAACGCTCTTGGCCTGGAGCCGTTAATGCTCGTCGCTCCTGAAAGCCGCGGACTTCTTGCAAGTTGAATCCACCACCACGGCGCCTGAGGTCAGGGATGCGCTTGACTACCAACAGGTCTTGCCATCGGTCTCGGTCGTAATCCCTTGCTATAACGCAGAGCAATGGATCCGCCGAAGCATCGAAACTGCTCTAAACCAGCAACAGGTCAAAGTAGAGATCATCGCAATTGATGATGGTTCGACTGACAGAAGTCTCGAAGTCATTAAGTCATTCGGGGATCAGATAATTGCATGGAGCGGACCGAACCGAGGCGCCTGCACTGCCCGCAATCACGGCTTAGAGTTAGCTACCTCGGAGTTCGTCGTTTTTCTGGATGCCGATGACTACCTCGAGCCCAATTCCCTTTACGAATGGGCTGCATGTGCAGTGAATGCAGATCTAGTATTCGGTCCCTTCGTCTATGAGGCCAACGGACAGCGGGTTTCCTGGAAGCGCTGCGACTCCGCCTTGGGCAACTATTCGATGGTCAGCCAATGGTTGGATGGTCAATTTACGCCATCATGCTCGGTGCTTTGGCGGCGAACGTTTCTGAAAAGGATCGGCGGTTGGAACCCTTGTACACTCAGAAATCAGGATGGGGAAGCCACAATACGAGCTCTCTTGTCGGGCGCTCGCGTCAGCATTTCGCAAGCAGGCCTGGGTGTCTACGTAGGCCATCCAAACCCGAATCGTGTCTCGAAGAGAGTGGGCAAGGAGGCAATTGCATCACAGGTTTCCTCTTACGAAAGCCTATGGGCGCTCGCAGACCGGGCTGGCAAGGCTCTAACGCAGAAGAGTTTTGCCCGAGGTTTCTATCGCTTAGCATACGAGGCGTTTGCCGGAGGGTTTGATGATGTCGGGGAAGCAGCCCTGTCTCAAGCCAGGACCTTGGGTCTAAAAGGACATCCCGGGACCCTTCCTCATAGTTGCCTATCGCATCTTCTGGGGCTCCGCAACAAACTGCGTTTCACCAAGGCCTTAAGAAGCAAACCACGAATCTAGTCAACTCAGGGCGTTGAATATGAATCGCTTAATCAGGAAACTGCGACACACGCGATCGTGGGTGCACTCATCGGGCATCACCGATCTCCCGACAGCAATCCTACTTTCTGCATGCCGCACGCGTCAGCCATTCGCCGCGAACCCTCGTTTGAGCCGCTTTCAGGGGATGATTCCGAGGCTTCGACTTCACCCCCGCAGCCTCCAGGGATTTTCCATAGATATCGATCCCAGTGATGTCGCCGAACTCATGATCTACGAAGAGTGTTTTGTCGATGGAATTTACGATTTTTCAGTCGTGACGTTTGAGCCAGATGTAGTAATCGATTGCGGGGGATTTGAAGGTTACTTCACTCTTCTGGCCGGAGCGCGATTCCCCTCAGCAGCCCTTTTGGCATTCGAGCCGCACCCAGAGAATTATAAGTTGATGTGCCGCAACTTCGAGCGAAACGGCATCAAGGTTGACGCGCGGAGAGAAGCTGTCTCCAATCGGAATGGCGAAATGTCCTTCTTGGGAGCGGGCTTCAGTGGGAGACTCGCAACTGCAGAAGTTGATGATGATACGTCTATGCGGGTCCCGGTGGTGAATCTTTGCAAGATAATTGACGAACTTGCTCCGGCTCGACTGCTGCTGAAATTGGACGTCGAAGGTGAAGAGAAACATCTTATACCTGAGCTTGTGCATGTACTTCCGCCAACCTCTGCGCTTTTTTTTGAAAGCCACGATGGGGACGAAGCATTTGACGCTCTCGCTGTGCGGCTCCAAGAAGCCGGATTCGCGGTTTCGAGAAAGCGGACCCGTGCCGATCGTTTTATCGATGCATTCGCTGCACGTACCAGTAGAAATTAACTACCCTACAACGGAAAATCGACTTGCGCGTTTTCTGCGCCATAAGGCACTCGCTAGACCCCAAACAGTACTACTCCGGTTTGTGGGCAGCAAATTTTTACCCAGCACTTGCAGAGCTCGGGTGTGAAATCGTTGAATCTCAAACCGATCTCTTCCCGGCAAGCAGGTTCATGGACGTCGCAGGAACCTTTACATCTGCGGAGATCGAGTCACGAGCGAATTCCAGCCAACAGATCCTGGATGAGGTACGTCGGGCTCACGCCAGCCGGCCCATCGACCTTTTCCTTAGCTATTTTTACAATGCCCATTTCGATCCGGACGGGTTTGCTGAACTTCGGCGGATCGGCATTCCTTCGGTCAACTTCTACTGCAACAGTATGTACCAGTTCGACCTGGTCAACCGCATCGCAGCAAAAGCGGATTATGCCTGGCATACCGAGAGGGATGCACACCGGTTCTACGTCGAGGCAGGCGCGAATCCGGTTTGGGTCCAGATGGGGGCAGACCCCGCGTTGTATCACCCGCGCCCGGACATTCCTCGTTTGAAAAGCGCCTGCTTCGTAGGGCAGCGCTACTGCGATCGTGACCGGTGGGTTGCATCGCTTGTTCGCGCTGGCGTGCCGGTCGAGGTATATGGTGCGGGATGGAATGGTAGCGGCGGGGCCGATATGTACATCAATCCAGGAGTAAAGGAATCGGGTTCCGTCCTGGGTCGGCATAAAGCCGCTCCGGGATCTTGGCGGAGCTATTTGAAGGTCTTCCGAAAAAACGTCGCGGCCAATGGGTTTCTAGCCGGCCTGCTGCGATCAGCGCGACAGTTGAAATATCGGCGGGAAACCCATGCATTAACTTCACTCATCGCGTCGAGAGTACGCGGTCGAGCCGAAGACATAGCCAGCGTCTTTGCTGGACATGAGATTTGCCTGAACTTCAGTAATGTTTGGTCCGATGGAAGGCCAGGGTCCCAGCTCATACCCCACGTGCGGTTGCGCGATTTTGAAGGTCCCATGTCCCGGACATGTTACCTGACCGGTTACAGCGACGAGATCGCTGAATTTTACGAAATCGGACGGGAGATCGATACCTACCGTTCCTACGACGAATTGGTGGACAAAACCTGGTTCTATCTTCGTCAGCCTGATGCCGCGGAAAAGCTTCGTGACGCTGGCTATCGACGCGCGCTCCGTGATCATAGCTGGCGCAACCGATTTCAAGAGCTGTTTCGAAAGATTGGTATGCGTGTTGGCGAATGAGCTCCTACCAATTCGAGTGGTGATCCCCACGCGAGACCGTGCCGCTGTACTCCGGAGGACCCTGGAGAGCCTGGCGGGGCAATCTAATCAGCCCGCTGAAGTGATCATCGTAGATGCCTCGAGCGACAAAAGCACCTGCTCTTTGTGCGTAGCCCAGCCGATTCCAGGGCTCCGTTCGGCGGTATTGTGGCGTAGGGCCGAGTTGGCAGGTGCTGCTAGTCAACGCAATGAAGGAGTACGCGGGTGTCTCCATCCGGTCGTTGGCTTTATGGATGACGACATACTTCTTCAGCCGGACTGTTTCCTTCGGTTATGGCAGGCTTTGAGATCGGACGACCGGATCGGCGGCGTCAGCGCGATGATAATCAATCAACGGTATAAGGCGCCTGGACAACTCAGCCAATTGATCTTTCGAATCATGGATGCTCGCCCGAAATCCTATGCCGGAGCCGTTCTCGGTCCTGCAGTCAACTTGCTTCCTGAGGATCGAGAAGATCTCCCAGAGATCGTCGCCGTCGAATGGTTAAACGCAACATGCGTTCTCTATAGGCGCGAGGCTCTGCCGGAGCCGCCCTTCTCTGAATATTTTACAGGATACTCATTCATGGAGGACTTATGCTTGTCACTCATAGTGGGTAGAAGCTGGAAGCTCGTGAATGCCAGGACCGCAAGGATCTACCACGATTCGCAACCAGGAATTCATAAACTCGATCCTGAACTTCTAGCAGAGATGCAAATGGTTAATCGTCATTATGTAATGACAAAGATCCTGGGGCGCCACCGAGTCTCCGACTACATTAAACTCATGTTATTTGAAACGTTTTCCGTTGCTTCGCTTCTTCAGACTTCTTCGGGCCGATTGTCATTTATATCGGCGCTGCGCGGTAAGAGTAAGGCATGTTGGGTGCTCGCGAACAAATGACAGCAAAACAAATGCTGCAAGCCAGGCCCTCAAAAGCAAACCGATCAATTCAAGGGACTGTCCTGGTGGGTATCGTAACCCGCAACCGAGCATCCGTTTTGCCGATGGCTATCGAATCAGCCTTGAACCAAACATACCCGCGATTGAAAGTGGCGGTTCTGGACGATGGGTCGGACGACAATACCTCGCGGCTGCGCACTGCCTATCCCTCGGTGGAGTGGATTCGTTGGGACCGCTCGCGAGGCTATTTGGAAGCTCGCAACTACTTGATGTGCCACACGGATGCCGAGTACTACTTAAGTCTCGATGACGATGCATGGTTCACAGGCAATGACGAGATCAGCTTGGCTGTGCAGCACATGGAGAACAACCCGAGCGTCGCCGCAGTAGCATTCGATATCCTCGACAGCGAGCATCGAATGCGGAGGGCAGTATCGAACCCACGCCCAACACACCTTTTCATTGGCTGCGGGCATATGCTTCGGTTGTCTCAAGGTCGCGAGGTTGGGTTCTATGTGCCTGGCCCATCTTTCTATGGCTCAGAAGAGATGGATTTGTGTATACGGTTGCTCGACCGGAACTGGGAGATTCATTTTCTTCCTGGTGTGCACGTTTGGCATGACAAGACGCCAGTTGCAAGAGACATGGCCGCGCAATACCGTTCGACCGTATGCAATGATCTAGCTTTTGCAGTTCGTCGTTGCCCTTTCCCGTTGCTATTGGGTACTGTCCCAGTAAAGTTGTTAAATCATTTGCGCTTTTCGGCGGGTAAACATCTTCTAAATCCATACTTCAGTGGCCTCTATCTTTTCTTGAGCAGTGCGGTGAATGTCTGGCGAAGCCGTGCCCCTGTAAAGACTCGAACTTTTTTTTACTTCCTTCGTCTCACACATCAACCTAGATGAGAGCGTTTCTTGAATACCTCCTATTCACGGCAACCCGCGGTGCCACAAGTCGGTTGCGACTACTGCTGTTCCGAGTTCTTGGCATGAAGACCGGCTCTCGTAATCGAATGGACGGCACGGGGAGAGTGCGGCGTTGCTCACAAATTGAAATAGGATCATACAACGCGTTTTCTCAAGGATATTGTCTTTGGCCCGATAATCACAGCCACGCGGGCGTGCGAATCAGGATTGGAGATTGGAACTACTTCAATCGCAATCTCATGATAGACGCGTGCGGGGTAGTCGAAATCGGCAATCAGAACATGTTCGGGCCGGATGTCTACATTACTGACTCAGATCACAGGTTCGGACCGGGGGCCACACCGAGCGAAGAGCCTATGAACGTTGGCAAGGTGAAGGTTGGTAGCCGCTGCTGGATCGGAGCCAAGGTTGTAATACTCAAAAACGTAGAACTTGGAGACGGTTGCGTCGTGGGCGCTGGCGCAGTCGTGACTAGAAGCGTTGCGCCAGGCAGCGTCGTGGCGGGCGTCCCCGCCCGATGTATACGCTAATGGACGCCGTTCCCTTCATGGTTTTGAGACCTGCAACCTCAGACACTCCGACAGGCCTCCGGAATCACACACCGGACATGCTCGTCTGATGCTCGCAATACTGTCAACCCATCCGATTCAATATCAAGTTCCCGTTTGGCAGGCATTAGCGCGCGACGGTCGCGTACCCTTTGAAGTTTGGTACCTGACGGACCACGCAACCCAGCCCACACAAGACCGGGAATTTGGTCGAACCTTTGCTTGGGATATTGAAACGCTGTCTGGGTACACGCATCGCTTTTTGAAAGTGAGCGATGGCGCTACTCCCGCGAATTTTTGGAAGTGTCGGCTGCACGAACGCTTACGGGATCGGTTGAGAGCGAGCGGTGCAAGAGCACTCTGGATTCAAGGATGGCAAGTCATCGCGTATTGGCAGGCCGTCCACGAAGCTCGATGCGCGAGCATTCAGGTGTGGTTACGAGCAGAGAGCAATAATCTCGCCCCCCAGGCACCGTGGAAAAGACGACTGAAAAAGCTTAGGAATGGGTGGTTATTTCGGCGTGTAGATAAGTTTCTATACATCGGCGAAGCAAACCGGAGACTCTACTTGGAATCCGGAATAAGTGAAGCGCGTCTATATCGCGCTCCCTACGCTGTAGACAACCATCGCTTTGCCGTACAGGCCGCAGCCTTGCGGGACCGACGCCTCGAAATAAGAAAGCAATGGCGTATCAGCGAAGACGCCTTTTGCATATTGTTTTGTGGCAAATTCATTCCCAAGAAGCGTCCTCTGGATGTCGTAGCTGCGGTTCGGGAGCTGTTAAAAAATCGAAAGATCAGAAACGTTCATCTCCTATTTGTCGGATCAGGGGTTTTGGGCCCACAACTTCGGGAGGCGTGCCACGTCGTGTTCGATGCCGAAACGCCTGGTGGTTTTGAAGAGGGTCGAATCCGTGGGTCCGTTCCTGGACTCCCATCAGCCTCATTCGCCGGATTTTTGAATCAGACACAGATATCAGCAGCGTACATTGCGGCTGACTGCCTGGTGCTACCGAGTGACTACGGAGAAACCTGGGGCCTCGTCGTCAACGAAGCGTTAGCCAGTGGGCTGCCCTGCCTGGTAAGTCGAGCGTGTGGTTGTGCCGAGGACTTGTCGACTTTCACTTTCCCTGTTGGTGATGTTGACGCGCTTTCTTCCAGGTTGCTCGAAATTGCTCGCATGGGCTGCAACGTTGTTCAACCGCCAGCGATATCTGACACTATATCGTCAATCGTTGAAGCCTATCGTATCGCCAACTCTTGAACGTGCGCCCCTTACCGTCGAACATGCGCGACCCAGTTGCAGTGCTCTCTTCTTCCCTCAGCCATGGATCGTTCTAATAGTCCCCAAATGGGTGACCGGCCTAAGTCCCCTGTGCTCATTGTCTGTGGAGGAGGATATGTTTCGGGCAAAGAAATCGTGGCTCTCGAATTGGGGCAAGGGCTTGTCCATAGCGGCCAACCGGTTTCTGTCCTCGCCAGCAGCTGGAACAATAGCGATTTCATAACCCAATTGACCCGGGCAGGCCTTCCAGCAGAAATACTGCCTATTGGCTTTATTTCAGCTACTCTGAAACCAAAACCGATGCTGATGACTGGCGAGCAAATCTGGTGTCTGCCGAGCCTCCTTCGCGGATACGCCCGTGTCTTGCGAACCCTCACACCTAGAAATGTTGTGCATACGAATTGGCATCATCTGCTCCTCCTGTCGCCATTTCTCCAGGCCCAGCGCGATCTTTATTGGCTACACGAGTTCGTCCCCAATCGACCTCGATATCGACGGGTATTTCGATATTTTTCAGGTAGGCTAAAGTGCTTTGTGTGCGTGTCGCATGCAGTGGGTGACTCACTGCGGTACCTCGGTATTGATGAATCCAAAATTCGCGTGGTCCACAACGGGATCACAGATCTAATTTCGGAGACGCCTTCGTCAACCGGTGCGAAACCTTTCCGAATTGGTATCGTTGGGCACGTCGGAGCATGGAAAGGACATGACGATCTTCTCGATGCGTTCGCGATTGTCCACCAAACCCATACGGCGTCTGAGCTGCATATCTTTGGTACGGGTGATGCAACGTACAAACGTCACCTCGAGGGTAAAGCGCGTCTCCTGGGGGTAGCAAATTCGGTGAAATGGCGTGATTTTGTACGCGATCGACGGTCCATCTATGAACAACTGGATGTATGCGTTGTCCCCAGCCGATGCCAGGACGCCCTCCCAACCAGTGCAATTGAGGCCGGGTTCTCTGGCCTACCTGTAATAGCTACTCGCCGGGGAGGGCTGCCTGAGATCATAGAACAGGAACACAACGGACTCCTGGTCGAAGCCGAACACCCCGAAGAAATTGCTCAGGCTATAGGTCGACTCATAGATAACCCTCAATTTAGTCGCCGGCTTGCACTAAACGCCAAACGGCGCGCCGCAGAACAGTTTGGACGCAAACGCTTCATCACTGAGTTTCGCACACTCCTGGAAGCCTGAATGACTATGAAACGTGAGACAGACCTTTATCTTGCATTGAGGGTGACATAGGTTTCGGCAATATGGCGTACTCGGTGCCACAGCACGGCAGCCACCTTCCAGATGCTCCGTATATTCATGGTCCTTTGCGCAGCTATGCAGTCTGGCTGTTCGGCGGAATTCTCCTTATCGTTCTATCGACCACTACGCGCGAAAACGTCACTTTGGTCCAGACAGCCTGCGCTACCGGGTTATTGGCGATATCGATTGCAGCCTTTACTTCTTGGAATGCCGCACGCAACACCACAATTCCAGCATGGGCGTTAGTATGCGCTGCACACTTTGTTTTTTACGGACTAGCAGTTTTTGGCGAAGTGCGGAAATCACCGAGCATATTCGATCACCACAGACAACTGAGTGACTCCTCCATCACCTCGGCGATGCTAGTTGGACTCGTCGGACTGCTTTCCATTTGGTTAGGAAGAATGCTGTCAATGCGCCTCGGCGCAGGTCGGTCTTTTCGATTTTCTTTGCTTGAGATGGATACCTCTACGCCCGTCAGAATTCGAGCACTGCTGTTGCTCGGGACCGCAGCCAACATTTTCGGGGTACCTTTGTATGGCACTACGCTATGGAATATTAGTGTAATTGCCTTCGAGACGTTGCCTCTGACCGCCTTTCTTTGGCTCGCACTCGCCAAACACACTCGAGGGCTAGCACGCCACGATCTGTTGCTTGCGTTGGTTTTTATTGGTACCAGGTTGCTGTCTGCCGCCAAATTTAACGCATCTCTGGGTGGGATCGTGGCGCCGCTATTGTTGATTTGGGTGGTTGACCTTTACTTAAGCCGAAAACTTCGATGGCAAATGGTTTCCCTGATTGTTTGCCTTGTTCTCTTTCTTCAGCCAGGGAAAGAAGAGATGCGACAGGAGCTCAGGTCGGGGAAGGTAGGAAGCGGCATAAAAGATGCTATGTTGAGATGGGGAGACCTTTCAGTCTCAAGCTGGGATGA
>Ga0157374_10003083_pt1 | contig 13980 bp, 9 predicted proteins | sample M25metaG_FD_115308 | JGI IMG/M metagenome (GOLD analysis project Ga0157374, IMG submission 115308) | Miscanthus rhizosphere microbial communities from Kellogg Biological Station, Michigan, USA - M2-5 metaG | ecosystem: Host-associated > Plants > Roots > Rhizosphere > Soil | place: USA: Michigan...
CGTGCCCTGGATCGGGCAGGCGCCGTTCACGGAAGAGAAGCACATCTTCGCCAACCTGGGCGACGGCACCTATTTCCACAGCGGCATCCTGGCGATCCGCGCCGCGGTCGCCGCCGACGTCAACATCACCTACAAGATCCTCTACAACGACGCGGTTGCGATGACCGGCGGCCAGCCGTTCGACGGACCGCTGACGCCGGCGATGATCGCCAGGCAGGTCGCCGCCGAGGGCGTGAAGCGCATCATCGTCGTCAGCGACGAGCCGGACAAATATCCGGACAATTATTTCTCCAGCGACATCCGCATCCATCACCGCGACGAGATGGACGCCGTCCAGCGCGAAATGCGCGACATCCCGGGGTGCACGGTCCTGCTGTACGACCAGACGTGCGCCGCGGAAAAGCGCCGGCGCAGGAAACGCGGCAAGTTTCCCGATCCGGCCAAGCGCGTCGTCATCAACGAACTGGTGTGCGAAGGCTGCGGCGATTGCGGCGTGCAGTCGAACTGCGTGTCCATCGCGCCGGTCGAGAGCGAATTCGGCCGCAAGCGCACCATCGACCAGTCGTCGTGCAACAAGGACTTCTCGTGCGTCAAGGGATTCTGCCCGTCGTTCGTGACGGTGGAAGGCGGGACATTGCGCCGCCCTCCGAAGGCCGAGGCCGGCGATTTTCCGGCGTTCCCCACGCCAACGTTGCCGTCGACGACCGAGCCGTACAGCGTGCTGGTCACGGGCATTGGTGGCACGGGCGTAGTGACGATCGGCGCGCTGATGGGCATGGCCGCCCATCTCGAAGGCAAAGGCTGCAGCGTGCTCGACATGACCGGACTCGCGCAAAAGAACGGCGCCGTCGTGTCGCACGTACGCATCGGCGACAAGCCGGAGCAGATGTTCGCCACGCGCATCGCAGCCGGTGAAGCCAAACTGGTGCTCGCCTGCGACATCCTGACCGGTGTCGGTTACGAGGCGCTGGCCAAGATGCAGAAAGGCGTGACCAAGGCGCTGGTCAATACTTCGCTGGTCATGCCCGCGCAGTTCACGCGTGAACCCGACCTGCGCTTCCCGACGGGATCGATGGAACAGGAGATCAAGGACGCGATCGCCCCCGGCGACGCCGAGTTCCTCGATGCGACCAAGCTCGCCACGGGCCTCATGGGCGATTCCATCGCGACCAACCTGTTCATGGTCGGCTACGCGTTCCAGCGCGGACTCATTCCGCTGGGCGAAGCCGCAATCCTGCGCGCGATCGAGCTCAACGGACAGGCCATAGAGTCGAACAAGCAGAGTTTCAACTGGGGACGGCTGGCCGCGATCGAACCGGCGCGCGTCGCCGCCGCGGCGATGCCGGCGGAAGCCAAGCCCGACTCGCAGCGCCTGTCGCAGTCGCTCGACGAAATGATCGAACGCCGCGCGAAATTCCTGACCGATTACCAGGACGCGGCGTACGCCAAGCGCTACACCGACCTCGTGGCGAAGGTGCGCGCCGCGGAAGGCAAGGCGATGCCCGGCATCACCGAACTCACCGAGGCGGTCGCGCGCTACTACTTCAAGCTGCTGGCGATCAAGGATGAGTACGAAGTCGCGCGCCTGTACGCGGAGTCCGACTTCACCAAGCGCGTCGCGGCGCAGTTCGAGGGGGACTACAAGCTGACTTTCCACCTGGCGCCGCCGGTGTTCAACAAGCCCAACGCGATCACCGGCGTGCCGAAGAAGTCAGTCTACGGTCCGTGGATGCTGAAGGCTTTCCGAATGCTGGCCAGGATGCGCCGCTTCCGCGGCACCGGTCTCGACTACTTCGGCCGCACGGCGGAGCGCAAGATGGAACGCGCGCTGATCGGCGAGTACGAGACCGTGATCGCGGAAATCATTGCCAAGCTGACGCCGCAGAATCACGGCACCGCGGTGGATTTGGCGTCCGTGCCCGAACATATCCGCGGCTACGGTCATGTGAAGGAAGCGCATCTCAAGACGGCCAAGGCGCGTGAGGCGGTACTGCTCACGCAGTTCCGGTCGCCGTTGCCCGCGCCGGCGCCGGTGCCGATCACGATTCGCGCGCAGGCAAGCTAAGCTGCACGTTGGGCTTCCCGCGCGGGAAGGGCGAAATCCTGCGCTTCTTCCAGCGTCATCGCGCGGCCCTGCGTCCACGCGCGCGCGAACGCGGCATCGTCGCCCAGCTGCGCACGAGTTGCAGCGACCCGTCCTTCGTAGCCGACAAGGTCCTTGGTCGGAAGCGGACAGGCGAGCGACTCTCGCAATTGCTCCGCGGCACCCCAGAAGCGAGCCGCCTGGACGGGATCGCCGCTGCCGGCCGCAACGTTGGCCAAGCCTTCCAGCGCCTCGACGAATACCTTGCGCTCGCCGAGCTCGCACAGGATGCGCACGCTCTCCTCGTGCAAGTCGCGGGCCCCGGCGAAATCGCCCTTGGCGCATTTTGCCCGGCCCAGATTGTTGAGCTGGCCGGCAACGCCGCGACGGTCGCCGATTTCCCGCCGGATCGCCAGGCTTTCGGCGAAGCGCGCCGACGCTTCGTCATAGTCGCCCAGCGCGTAAGCCATCTCGCCCAGATTGTTCAGCGTGCCGGGCATGCCCCACCGGTCACCCAGGTCGCGGAAGATCGACAGGCTTTCCTCGTACAGTTTCCGGCACGCGGCAAAGTCGCCTTCGGCGTCGGCGATGGCGCCCAAGTTGGTCAGCACCACGGCGATATTCCACCGGTCCCCCATTTCCCGGCGAATGGCCTGGCACTCCTCAAACTGCGCACGGGCCGTCGCATAGTCGACCTTGTCGTACGCGAGCACCGCCAGATTGTTCAACGCGTCGGCAACACCTTTGCGGTCCCCCAATTCACGCCGGATGACGAGGCTTTCCTCGAGCCGTGCCCGGGCCCCCGGATAGTCGCCGAGCCCATGCGCCACGTTGCCCATGTTGGACAGCGTGCCCGATTCACCGTGGCGATCACCCAGTTCGCGCCAGATCGCCAACGCCTCGGTGTATGCAGCAGCGGCGGCCGCATAGTCGGCCTGTTGCCACGCCAGTGTGCCGGCGGCGTTGAGAGCCTTTGCCCGCGCGCGCGAAGACCCGCCCGGAACATTCGCTAGCAGCGCGCCCAGCCAGCCGCGGCCCTCGCCGAACAAGCCGCGCATGTACCAATAGCGCCAGATGGCGCCCGCCAACTGCAGCCCGCGCTGCGCATCGCCAGCTGGCGCGGATGACCACGCCAGCGCCGCGCGCAAGTCATCGTATTCGGTCTCGACTCGTCTCAGCCAGAGTTGCTGTTGCGGCCCGGACAGCATCGTTTCGGCCTCTTCCCCAAACGACAGGTAGAAGGCGAGGTGCCGATCGCGCCACGCCGAGCCGTCGCCTCGCTCCAGCAGGCGGTCGCGCGCGTACTGGCGCACGGTTTCCAGCAAACGGTAGCGCATCGCGCCGTCGCGCTCCTCCGCCGCCACCAGGCTCTTGTCCACCAGCGACGTGAGGAAGTCGAGTACCGCGCCCTCCTCCATGATTTCATCGCTGCACACGCGCTCGGCGGCGGCCAATGTCCAACCGCCGGCGAAGACGGCCAAACGGGATAGCAGCGCGCGTTCCTCGTCGCGCAGCAGGTCGTAACTCCAGTCGATCAGAGAGCGCAACGTCTGCTGGCGCGGCAGCGCCGTCCGTGATCCTCCAGTCAGCAGGCGGAAGCGCTGGTCCAGCCGCTGGTTCACTTCGTCGACGGACAACGCCCGGACGCGTGCGGCGGCCAATTCCAGCGCCAGCGGAATTCCATCCAGGCGGGAGCAGATCGACGCGAGGGCCGCCGCATTCTGCGAGTTCACGGCAAACTGGGGATGGTGGGCTCGCGCGCGCTCGACAAACAGGCGCACCGACTCGAACTGCAACAGGGCGTCTGGCTCCGCATCCCGCCGCGGGTCGGGCATCGACAACGACGGTACACGGTACGTCAGTTCGCCCGCCGTCCCGAGTCCTTCGCGGCTGCTGGCCAGCAGCGCTACGTGCCGGCATTGGCGCAGCACAGTGTCGACGAGTTGCGCGCACGCGGTGAGCAAATGTTCGGCGTTGTCGAGCAACAGCAGCAATCGCCGCGACTTGAGATGAACGACAATCGTCTCCATCAGGCTCACGCCGCGCTCTTCCTTGAGCCCGAGGACCGTGGCCAGCGCCTGGGGTACGAGGTCGGGGTCCGCCAGGCCCGCGAGTTCGACCAGCCACACGCCATCCGCATATGCATCGATCAGCTCGGCAGCCACCTGCAGCGAAAGCCGCGTCTTGCCACAGCCGCCCGAGCCCGTCAACGTGAGCAGCCGAGTCTTGCCCAGCAGCGACTTCATTTCCGCGATTTCCTTCTCGCGGCCGATAAAGCTGGTCAGCTGCTGTGGCAGGTTGTTGGGCGTCGAATCCAGCGAACGCAGCGCCGGGAACGTGCGTTGCAGTTCGTCGGAGACCAACTGCCAGAGATCCTCGGGGGTGGATAGATCGCGCAGGCGGACACGGCCCAGGTGCACAAACTCGATGCCCGGCGCGAACCGGTCACGGCCCAGATCGATCACGGATTGCGATACCAGGATCTGGCCGCCGTGCGCGGCGCCGGCGATTCGCGCTGCACGATTGACCGTGCCGCCGAAGTAGTCTCCGTCGCGGATCTGCGAGACGCCCGCGTGCAAACCGCAGCGCATCTTGAACGGAATTCCGCAGGCTTCGCCGATCGCGGCCATGCCGCGCTGCAGGCCAAGGGTCGAGGCGACCGCCGCGGCGGGGTCGGCAAAGACCGCGTGCAATCCATCGCCGATCATTTTGACCACGCGTCCGCCGTGCGCCTCGACCTCACGGCGGCACAGCGCGTCATGCCGGGCGAGCGCATCGGCCATTCGCGCCTGTTCCGTCTCCCAAAGGCGCGTGCTGCCTTCGATATCGGTGAACAGGAACGTCATCGCGGATGTCGTGGGTGCCATGGCCGCCGCCGAACCGGGGAGAGTAACTGCGCGAGAGGGGTATCCCTGCCACATCGTGAGCGCGCGGCCGAGACCGGTCAAGGCGCGGTCTCCTCCACCGGCACCGATATTGCATTGGGTTCACGGTTCTCAGCTTTCCTTACAGACCCGTGCCCAATTCCCCGATCCAGGACTACCTCGCGTCGCTGCACGCCCGTTTACTCGGTCGTGAAGACGGCAGCGTCGCCGACTACATACCCGAACTCGCGAGCGCCGACCCCAACGGATTCGGCATCTGCATCGCCACGCACGATGGATTCGTCTATGAAGTCGGCGATTCCCTCCAGCCTTTCACCATCCAATCCGTTTCCAAGCCGCTCACCTATGGCCTCGCCCTCGAGGAAAACGGCGAAGAGGCGGTTCTAGCCAAAATCGGCGTGGAACCGAGCGGCGACGCCTTCAACGCGATCAGCCTTCAGCCCCAAAGCGGTGCCCCGTTCAATCCTTTGATCAATGCTGGTGCAATCGCCGCGTGCGGCCTCCTCCCCGGAGACACGGTAGCCAAGCGGTCCGCACGGGTCCTCGCCACGTTCTCGCGCTACGCCGGGCGTGCGCTCGACGTCGACGAACGGGTCTACAGCTCCGAAAGCCGCACTGGACATCGCAATCGCGCGATCGGCTGGATGCTGCGCAACTTCGGCATCGTCGACGGCGATCCGACCACCACGCTCGAGACCTACTTCAGGCAATGCGCGATCCGCGTCACCTGCCGCGACCTGGCGCTGATGGGCGCCACACTCGCCAACGGCGGCGTCAATCCAATGACCGGCATACGCGCGCTGCCCGAGCAGTACGTGGAGAACGTGTTGTCCGTGATGGCCACCTGCGGCATGTACGATTTCTCGGGCGAATGGCTGTACCGGACCGGATTGCCGGCGAAGAGCGGCGTCGGCGGTGGAATTCTTGCGGTCCAGCCGGGCCGGATCGGCATCGGCGTCTACTCTCCACGCCTCGACGCACAGGGCAACAGCGTGCGCGGCATCGAAGTGTGCCGCGAACTCGCTTCCGACTTGGGCCTGCACATGTTCGACGCGTCGCAACGGGCGGTCCCCGCCATGCGGCTGGCGACCACGCGGCGCAGCGTCGCGTCGAAACGCCGCCGCACGTCCGAGGCGGCGGAACACCTGCGCAGCGTCGGCAACCGGCTACGCCTCTACCACCTGCAGGGCGCGCTGGCTTTTGCGTCCGTCGAGCGGGTCGTGCGAGAACTGATGGCCCACGCGGCGGACACCGAGTATTTCATCGTCAACCTGGGCGTCGTGCAGCGCATCGACGCCGCTGCCGCGCGCCTGCTCGCGCAAACGCGCGCCGAGCTGCTGCGGCTGGGCAAGACGCTGGTCTTCGCCGAAGCCGGCGTGTGGTGGCAAATGCTGCTGGACGCCGGCATGGATCGCGAGGCGTTCTATGCCGACGACGATTTCGCGCTCGAGCGCGGCGAAGAGCTGCTGCTCGCCAAGCGCTTCCCCGACGCCGTGTGGGACGCACGCGTGCCCCTGGAAGAGTGCGCGCTGTTCGCCGGCCTGACCAGCGACGAGATGGAGTTCCTGGCGCAACTTCTCGCGTGCCGCACCTTTCGCGCGGGGCAGACGATCATCGCAGCGGGTCATGCGTCCGACGAACTTTTCGTCATCACCCATGGTGCGGCGATGGTGAGCATCCCGACGCAGGACGGTATTGCGCGTCTCGACGCCTTCATGTCCGGCATGACGTTTGGCGAGCTCGCTTTCATCGATCGCTCGCCGCGCTCGGCCAACGTCACCGCGCTGGGCGAAGTCGAATGCCACGTACTCACGCGCGACACCTTCGCGCGGCTCGATCTTGAAGCGCCCGCGATCAAGATACGCCTGCTGGCAAACCTGGCGCTCGGCCTCACGGGCATGCTGCGCCAAGCCAATCGCGAACTTGCGGTCCTGAAATGAGCCGATGGTTTGGCGCGCGATGCCGGCTTACTTGTCCGCCGGCTCGGGCGTCGCCTGGACGGTCGGCGGCGTCCGCACGAACACCGGCCCGCCGTTGTAGGTGAAGTAGATCCTGCGCTGGCTGTGGGCGATCAGCACGCGGTGCGATCGCAGGAAGTCGTAGCCAAGCAGCATCGAAGGCAGGTCCTCCACCCTGATGGGGATATTGCTGCCCGTGCTCCTGAACGCGGCGCCCTTGAACACATCGGCAAACACGATTCGCGTGTCGCGAATCGTCTCGTTGCCGATGGTGAAGGTCTTGAACGAGCCGACCCACGAATTGATCGAGTTGCTGCCGATTCCTCCCCGCGCCTGGGCCGCGACGACGCCGGGCGTATTCGGCGTGACGCCCAGGCGCGCGGCTTCCGCCTTGTCCAGGATCGAACCCGACGCGCCGGAATCGAGCAGTGCCTTGATCGGCCGGCCGTCGACCTCGACGGTCACGACGATCTCGGGATGGTCGTCGCCGGATGCATCGAATTCCACCAAGCCGACGTCGGCGCCTGCCCAGTAGGCGAGCAGCGTGGACCCGCAATGCTCCGCGCGGAACAGGCGCACGCTGTTTGCCGCCAAGTCGAATTCGACGTCGAAATGGCGGAAGAAGTTCTCGCCCAGCAGTACATCGGCGCCGAAGTCATGTTCGCCGGCAACGATCATCTGCAGTCTCGTCTGCGCGAAGTTGCCCACACGGAATTCGTCGACGAGCGTTCTGCTGACGCTGGTCTCGCCGCCAACGCCGAACAACCGCGGACCGTTGACGCTCCATCGGGTCAGGCCGAGGCGCTCGGCCGCCGGCCGCAGGACCAGCGTATGCATCGCGCCGGTGTCGAGCAGGACGGCGACCGGTTGGCCGTTGATTGCGCCGTCCGTGATCAGGTGGCCGCGCTCGATACGAATGGGCCATTCCGCGACCCGCGCGAACTTGCAGCCGGGGGAATCGCCCGCGGCGGCGCTCCCCGCGAACGCAAGCACGGCGCTCGCAGCGGCGGCAAGAACGGCGCGACGGACCAACATGAAATCTCCCTGGCGCAGCGTCCGATGTGCACCCAGCATACCCGACGTCATTCTACTGATTTATCCTAGGCACTCCGGACGTCGTCGCGCCGGCGAATCGGCGAACCCACCATGCCCAACGACACCCACCGGACCGCCGTCGCCGCCAACCATGCGGTGTGGGAGGCGTGGACGCCGCATCACATCGGGTCCGGCGGATACGACATTCCCGGGTTCATCGCGGGCCGCGAGACGCTGTGCCCCATCTCGCTGGCCGGCGTGGGCGACGTGACCGGCAAGACGTTGTTGCACCTGCAATGCCATTTCGGCCTCGACACTTTGTCGTGGGCACGCCGCGGCGCCACGGTGACGGGCGTGGATTTCGTGGCGTCGGCCGTGGCCAAGGCGCGCGAACTCGCCGCCGAGGTCGCACCGTCCGCCGAATTCGTCTGCTGCGACGTGTACGACGCGCCGGCGTGTCTCAAGCGCCAGTTTGACGTCGTGTTCACATCGGTCGGCGTGCTGGGCTGGCTGCCCGACCTCGAGCGCTGGGCGCATGTCGTGGCGAGTTGCCTCAAACCCGGCGGACGTTTTTTCATCCTAGAGGGCCATCCGACTGCATGGTTGTTCGACCAGCAGCCGCCCGCCGGCATGCGCCTCATGTATCCCTACTTCGCCCGTCAGCCGATCATCGAGCCCGAGACCGGCAGCTACGCGGCACCCGGCTCGGAGACGCAGGTGACCTGTCATTCGCACTTGCATCCCTTGGCAGACATCATCGGCTCGCTGTTGCGCGCGGGCCTCACCATCACGGCCTTCGACGAGTATCCGTGGCTGCGCTGGCAGGGGCTGCCCTGGATGACGCGCCGCGACGCTTTCTTCTGGGAGCTGCCGCCGGAATTTGGAGAAATCCCGATGATGTTCTCGCTGGCGGCCACGCGCGCGTGAACACGGAAGCGCTGCTCGGCGACGCGCCGCCGGCTGCGGCGGTGCAACCCGTGTGCGATACCTTCGTCCCGGCTCGCGCCTGGTTCGCGACGCAAGGCTGGTCGCCGTTTCCGTTCCAGGAGGAAGTCTGGTCCGCCTTCGCGCGCGGCGAAAGCGGCCTGCTGCACGCGCCCACCGGGATGGGCAAGACGTATGCGGCGTGGATTCCGCCGCTGGTGCTGGGCGCGGCGGGCACCGCCGATGCGGCGCCGCCCTTGTCCGCGCTGTGGATCACGCCTCTGCGCGCGCTGGCCGCGGACACAGGTCTCGCGCTTGCGCGCGCGGCGAGCGCGTTGCAGCCGACGTGGACCGTCGATGTACGCACCGGCGACACGGCGCCGTCGGCGCGCGCGCGGCAGAACAAGCGGCTGCCCACGGCGCTGGTGACCACGCCCGAAAGCCTGACGCTGATGCTGGCGCGTGCCGACTGGCGGGATCGCCTCGCGCACCTTTCCTGCGTCATTGTCGACGAGTGGCATGAGCTCATGTCGAGCAAGCGCGGCGTGCAGGTCGAGCTGGCGCTGGCGCGGCTGCGTTCGCTGCGGCCCGGCATGCGCGTGTGGGGGCTGTCGGCCACGCTGGCCAATCTGGACGAGGCGCTGCAGTGCCTGACGGGCATGCACGCCGCACGCGGCCGCATCGTCAAGGGGCTGGATGCCAAGGCGATCGAGATCGCCACCGCACATCCGCCCACCATCGACCGCTTTCCCTGGGCCGGGCACATCGGCCTCAAGCTGCTGCCCGAAGTCATTCGCGCGATCGACGCCGCGCAATCCACGCTGGTGTTCACCAACGTGCGCTCCTCCACCGAGATCTGGTACCAGGCGATTCTGGAAGCAAGGCCGGATTGGGCGGGACGGATCGCCTTGCATCACGGTTCACTCGAGCGCGACGTCCGCGACTGGGTCGAGGAAGGCCTGCGCCGCAACAAGCTGAAGGCCGTCGTGTGCACGTCGAGCCTCGATCTGGGTGTGGATTTCACACCGGTCGACCAGGTGCTGCAGATCGGCTCGCCCAAGGGCGTGGCGCGGCTCTTGCAACGCGCCGGCCGCAGCGGTCACCAGCCGGGGGCGATCTCCAAGGTGACGATCGTGCCGACGCAGGCGCTGGAATTGGTCGAGGCCGCGGCGGCGCGCGACGCGGCGCAGGAGCGCAAGCTCGAGCCGCGCACGCCCCTCACCTGCCCGCTCGACGCGCTGGTCCAGCACCTGGTCACGTGCGCGCTCGGCGGCGGCTTCGTGCCGGCGGAACTGCTGGCGGAAATTCGTGGCACGCACGTCTACGCGGAGCTGTCGGACGCGCAATGGCAATGGGCGCTCGATTTCGTCGTGCACGGCGGCGCCAGTCTCAATGCATATCCCGAGTACCGCCGCGTCGTGATCGGCGACGACGGCGTCGCGCGCGTGCCCGACGCCGCCATCGCGCGCCGCCATCGCGCGTCGATCGGCACCATCGTGTCCGACGCCAGCGTCAGCGTGCAGTTCCGCAATGGCCGCAGGCTCGGCCATGTCGAGGAGTCGTTCATTGCACGGCTTACTGCCGGCGACTGCTTCGTGTTTGCCGGCCGCGTGCTGGAATTCGTGCGGGTCAAGGAGATGACCGCGTGGGTGATGCCGGCCAAGTCGCCCAAGGCGATCGTGCCGCGCTGGATGGGCAACAAGATGGCCTTGTCGTCGCTGCTCGCCGATCGCACGCGCGGCCTGATCGCGCAGGCGCGCCACGGCACGTACGCGTCACCCGAATTGCGATTGGTGCGTCCGCTGCTCGAATTGCAGCGGCGCTGGTCGGCGCTGCCCGATGAGCGCGAATGGCTGATCGAGCGCATTGCCACGCGCGATGGCCATCACCTATTCTTCTATCCGTTCGAGGGACGCCTGGCGCACCTCGGGCTGGCCACGCTGTTCTCGTTTCGGCTGTCGCGCGCGGTACCGCGCACGTTCAGCCTGATGGTCAACGACTATGGGTTCGGGTTGCTGTCGGCCGAACCGGTGGAGCTTTCGTTGGGCGACCTGGGGCAACTGCTGGCCGCGCCCTGCGTCGAAACCGACATCCTCGCGGGACTGAACGCCGCAGAGATGGGCCGGCGCCAGTTTCGCGAACTCGCGCGCGTCGCGGGCCTCGTGTTCCAGGGCTATCCGGGGCAGTCGCCGTCGAACCGGCAATTGCAGGCGTCCAGCGGACTGCTCTACGACGTGTTCGCGCAATACGATCCCGACAACCTGCTGCTGAAGCAGTCGGTGCGGGAAGTGCTCGAGCGCCACCTCGACGCGCCGCGTCTAAACAAGGCGCTGGCCCGACTGCGCGGCAGCCGCGCGCTGTTGCTTGACCCCACGCGTCCAACGCCTTTCGCATTCCCGCTGATGGTCGAAATGTTTCGCGAAAAGCTCACGACCGAGGCGCTGGAAGCGCGCGTCGCGCGCATGGTCGCGGCGCTCGAACGCGCAGCCGAGAGTGCGTGAGCATTCGGGCGTCGCAGACGAGACAGATGCGGCGCATTCGCCTAAACTTGCCAGACCACAACGCATACAAAAAAGGGGGAACCATGAGCATCGTCGACCGCGTCAAGAACATCCTCATGACCCCGAAAACGGAATGGCCCACGATCGCCGGCGAAGCCACGACCACGCAAGCGCTGTACACCGGCTACATCATGATGCTGGCCGCGATCGGACCCATCACGTTACTGCTGCGTTCGGACGTCATCGGCGCCATCACCGCATATATCATTGCCCTCGCCGCGCCGTTCATCATGGCTCTGATCGTCGACGCGCTCGCGCCGACGTTTGGCGGGGAAAAGAACTTCATGCAGTCGCTCAAGCTCACCGCGTATTCGTATACGGCGGCTTGGCTTGCCGCCATCCTGAATCTTCTTGGTGCGCTTGGCGGCGTGCTGGGTCTGCTGGCCGCGATCTACTCGCTGTACACGTTCTACCTGGGCGTGCCGGTGATGAAGAAATGCCCGCAGGAGAAGGCCGTCGCGTACACGCTCGTCGTCGTGGCCATCGTCGTGGTCTGCAGCTTCGTGGTGGCTGCTCTTTTGGGTAGCATGTTGATGTCGCCGATTATCGGCGGCTGGCAGAGGTAATTCGCTCGCCACACCCTTTCCAATCATTGCGGAGCCGGCATGCCTTCCTCGCCGTTCGACCTCACCGGCCGCGTGGCCCTCGTTACCGGAGCCTATCGCGGGCTGGGATTCTCCATTGCCCGCGGATTCGCCCAGGCCGGCGCCACCGTCATCCTGAACGGCCGCAAGCCCGATGAACTGGACAAGGCGGCCCGGGCGCTCACCAATGCCGGCCACAAGGCCGACGTCGCGGTGTTCGACATCACCGACCGCGCCGCGATCAAGACCGCCATCGCCGCGGTCATCGCTACGCACGGCGCGGTCGACATCCTGGTCAACAACGCCGGCATCCAGCGGCGCGGGCCGCTGGTCGACTTCTCCGAAAAGGATTGGGACGAAATCATCGCCACCAACCTCACCGCGCCGTTCGTCGTGTCGCAGGCGGTGCTGCCCGGAATGATCGCCAAGAAGCGCGGCAAGATCATTCACATCGCATCGCTGATGAGCGAACTGGCGCGCCCGACCGTCGTGCCCTACACGGCGGCCAAGGGCGGCGTGCGGCAGCTGACGCGCGGCATGGCGATCGAGCTGGCGCCGATGGGCATCCAGGTCAACGCGATCGCTCCTGGTTATTTCGCGACAGAGATGAACCGCGCGCTGATCGACAACGCCGAGTTCAATGCGTGGGTGTGCAAGCGCACGCCGGCCGGACGTTGGGGGCAGCCCGACGAACTCGCGGGCCTGGCCGTGTTTCTAGCGTCCGGCGCGTCCGATTACATGACCGGCCAGATGCTGATCATGGATGGCGGGATGTCTGTCGCGCTGTGAGCAGCGAGAGGGGACCCACGCGCGTAGCGCGTGGGGGTCGAGCATGTGCGAATCAGCGCGGGACGCCGACAACGCAACGGTGATCTACCACGACCGAAGCGGAGGCGGACGCGTTGTGGCTAATCGTCCGCCGCCTGCGGCCGGCGATCGATCAGCTTGTACATCCACCCCAGTCCCGCGGCGGTCGTATGCGCCGGCCGGTATTCGCAGCCGATCCAGCCGTCGTACTTCAATTCGTCGAGCAGCCGGAACAGCCATGTGTAGTTGACCTCGCCCTGATCCGGTTCATGCCGGTCGGGCACGCCCGCAATCTGGAAATGCCCGACGTGCGCTATCCAGCGCCGGATCTTGTCGGTCAAGTCGCCTTCGACGATCTGCGCGTGGTACAGGTCCATCTGCACGCGCAGGTTGGGCATGCCCACCTCCTCGCGGATCGCGTGCGCCTCGGCTTGCGTCGACAGCAGGTAGTTCGGCATGTCGCGCGGATTGATCGGTTCGATCAGCAGCGTCACGTTCTGCGCCGCCGCTTCTTCGCACGCCTGCTTCAGGTTGCGCACATAGATCCGCAGCCGGCGCGCGCGTTCGTCGGCATCCGCATCAGCGGGCAGCACGCCGGCCATGACGTGCAGGCGATTGCACTTCAGTGCCTGCGCATAACGCAACGCCGTCGACACGCTCGCGGCGAAATCGTGTTCGCGTCCGGGCAGCGAAGCCAGGCCGCGGTCGCCTGCTTCCCAGTCACCGGGCGGCATGTTGAACAGCACCACCTCGAGCTTCTGCACCTGGATCCGTGACGCCAGCTCCTTGGCCTAGTAGGTGTACGGAAACGCGAACTCGACGCCACGAAATCCGGCGTGCGCAGCTTCAGTAAACCGTTCGAGGAACGGCACTTCGTTGAACAGGAACGATAGATTGGCGGAAAAGCGGAGCATCGTCGGTCTCGCCACCGCGCCACGTTGCACGCGACGCGAACGAGCGAAGTGGCGGCAGGACCGGGCGGTAGAATTGGGTGACGTCCATCATGCCACGATCCCGCGCCGTTATCGAACTTCCCGCAGCATTCGCGCCCGCGACGGACGCCGGCGTGTACGCGACCGCACTGTGCGGCGAAAAGATGGAATTGCTCGCGCTGCGCGCGCTGCACTGGCCGCGCGAGCGCAC
>Ga0157374_10003084_pt1 | contig 13978 bp, 17 predicted proteins | sample M25metaG_FD_115308 | JGI IMG/M metagenome (GOLD analysis project Ga0157374, IMG submission 115308) | Miscanthus rhizosphere microbial communities from Kellogg Biological Station, Michigan, USA - M2-5 metaG | ecosystem: Host-associated > Plants > Roots > Rhizosphere > Soil | place: USA: Michigan...
ACACAGCCATCCCGGCCGATTGGCGTTGAACCAGATAACGCTCTGTCTCGCCGAGTACTACGCCCCGGTAGGTTCCCGCATCTACAAGAGCGTCAACGGAGCGCGCGGATCGACCAAGCGCGTTGATAGTAATGGCGTGAGCGGTGCTGAATTCATCGTTTTTATCTCGCGCTTGATTTTGCCAGTTAGCGGCCGCGCCGTGTATCTCGACTGTGTTGCGGCGCTCCGTACCCGTCTGCTTCTCCTCGACCTTTACGGTTCCGCTGTCTGGTTCGAGCCGCGCTGTCACTCCGGTGTTCTCGAATTCGCAACCGAGCTTCCGCCGCATGGCTTGGATAAATTGTTCACGTTCAGCGGCTCGTTGGTGCCTTTCGGGAGTTCCCGGAAATCGCCAGTCGTCTTCGGTATAGTGATTCCGCACATTCCCTGCGAAACCCTCCACAAAAGCAGACCGTACAGGTTCACTGGACAACAGCGGTTCTGCCGAATTGAGAAGCGAAAAAGCTTCCGGATTCCTCGAAAGCACCAGAGCGCTGAGCAGTGTCGAAAACGAGTAGCCGGCTCGGTATGCAGCATCACGCTGATCCAAACTATTTAACCGTTCATCTTGCAGAGTATGGACTTTGTCTGTGAATTCCTGGTGAGCCTTTATCGCATCTGGAGCCGACATATACGTATTCTGATAGATCAAAAAGCGCCCTCCGGCATCATTTACGATGCCCAATGCGTTTATCAAACCCTCAGGAGCTAAGGTTGCGTCGGTTTTCCACGTTAGCGCTGCTACTTGCTTCAGCAGCGGTTCCGTCGTACGCTTACCAGTGACGGGTTCTTGGGGGATTGGTTCATCAATCAAATTTTCTCGGTCGCGCTGCAGGTTAGACGACTCCAGTTCGTAGGCGGTCTCAAGCGCTCCGGGGTTTGTTGTGGAATCCAATATCGGTCCAGCCGCCAATTCCTCGTTGGCTATAGAACGATCCCGCTCTAATGACAACAGGAAATCACTCGCGAGTGATGCATCATGCGCTGCACGGAAGATCTCGTTTTTGTCTTCGCGAAGCGTTTTGATCCATGAGCCGACAAATGCGGCGTGCTGTGCCGGATCGTGTGGAATGCCGCGCTGAGCGGCCAGAAATACGCTTGCGAGCTCAGCCCGCAGTTCTTCTTTCGCGTAATTCGTATCGCCGAATCGATACGATTCATTCAGAGTTACTCGGTTGAGCCGCGACGGATGACCACTCCAGTGCGACAATTCATGAAGCGCAGTACCGTAATATCCAGTAGCCTCCTTGAACGCCTCTTTCGGCGGTAGGTGGATCGTATCTGACGTACGGCTGTAGAATGCGCGGTCGGCCTGATCGTGCCGAATGTCTGCGCCGGAATGTTCGAGAATACTCTCGCCTGACTGGACCACCTCGAAGGGCGTCCGCTGTCGCGGCTGGTATTGTGGGATTCCTTCAATCTGCTTCGCATTAAAAACTGTATAAACGCGGTGGATTAGCCGTGCTTCTCGTTTCTCGCTACGCTCGCGTTGGTCCCCGTCATCGCCAGTAGACTCCTCATCACGGGCCGGTTTCACGTCCCAGAATTCAATCTGCATTCCTTTTTCGCCGCGGCGCACGTGCCAGCCTCGATCTGCGGCTTGCTTATATGTCATCCAACGCGGGTCTCCATAGCCGCGTTTCAGGCCTATCGCCATAAGGTGAATGGCATTGCCGCCACGATAGGCGCGGTCAGTCGTCGGGTTGAACGGCATGCCGACTGAAGCTTCGCCCGGATTCCACGGTTTCTGCCAGGGCGCTACTCCCTGTTCGAGCATCTCAACAATCCGGTCGGTCACCTCTTGCCGGAAATCGCGCTTCGCTGGAGCGGTCGTGTCGCCCGTGGTAGTTGACGTCATGCCCGCTATTCCTCCTCGTCGGAACGAAAGTCGGGCTCTGGGTCTTCTTGTTCGAAGCCAGACTCGGCCAGCGGCTCGCAGCCGATTCTGTCCAGCAAGAGCTGGACATTTCGATCAAAGTCGTTTGTATTCTGCACGTTACCTCCCGGACATTGCATGTCGGGCGCGATACGGAAACTTGCGCCCTCTATGTACTAAGGGATTGTGATTGGCAATTAGGGACGGGCCGATGCGAATTTTGCAGCAAACCAGATTCGGCAGCGCGGGTGACCCTGTGGAAAATAATCATCCATTCGCTTCTCGGCGCTGTAAAGGAATGCTGCGGATGGAGACCATTAAACGTGCAGATGGCGGAGCACTATTACGCCGCATCCGTCAAGACGGCTCTGGTGATTTCTTCGGGCTTGTTGCTGAGGGCTGGAATCTGGCAGACACGACGGGACAGGGTTGGCATGGCCCGCTGCCCGATGGAGCGACAGAGGCGGAGAAAATCGTTGGGTTATTCGGCAGTGAACGCGCTTCCGGCAGACCCGGAGTTATGCCGTTCGCTTCCACACTAGCCTGTGCCTTCCATTGTTGGGCGTTCAGGCCCATTCCCAGGAGCCACACAGTCAGCAATCGTTCTGCAAGCAGCCAGCACGCCAGAATGCAATACCACAAACTGTGCGCTAACTTCGGTGAAACGAAGTTTGCGAAGGTGTTGATTCCGTACGTCGGCCCGGCGATCAGCAGCAGCACACCCAAAAATCGGGGTAGGAATAATGACCTACAAATGAGATAGCCGATGAGGAGGATATGGAATCCGAAAAATACCAGTGCGATGAGATATCCTGTCATGAACGAGCTCGCGGAGTGAGCGCCCTTCAGGACAGGCAAGTAGCCGAAAAAATTCAGTGAACTGACAGCCATCACGCCGACGAAAAAGAACTTGAAACACGCTGCAATTGCAGAGACACTCCTGCTTACAGGCGTGAACAAGTCATAAAACATAAACCCGACTGCCGTATGGCATATCAGTGTGACGATCATCTTAGGAACGGAGGCAGATGCGGCATTGCTTGGAGTTACCGCAAAGATAAGCAAATAGAATAGGCCAGCCATTCTAATTTTGAGCTGCGGCGACAATCCTGCAAGAACTTTCATCTTTAACGCCACCCAGAGGGATGACTATCGTCCTACCGCGTTGGCCTGCTCTTTCCATCGCCGAACATCAACGCCCATTACGAGCAGCCATAGCATCGGCAATGCTTCCGATAAAAGGCCCACGAGTGTGTTATACGGGGCCAAAAATCTTGCCATCGAGGGCGAGAAATAGATGAGCCAAACCACGCCAGCAAACAGCATGAGCGCGCCTAATATTCGAGGCAGAAAAGCCGACCCCAAGATAAGCCCACCGACCACGAGGCAGAAGAGTCCGTGAAATATCATGCCGATGTTCACGCCCCGAGGCTGCAAGCGAAGGGCCTCAAACGTGAGTCCCCCGAGGCTGAAGCCCGCTGCGAGCAAAGACCAAATAAAGAAGCAGCGTTACGCCGATATAGCACGAGATCGGCATGACTACGGTTGCTATAGGGAGCCCGCCGCGAATAATGAACTCGCCGAATACTGCTGTTGTTACGGCAAGCACATAGAGAACACCGGCGGTTCTCGCCTTGAAATTCAGCGAAGTTTCTGCACTCCGCTCCATCGCAGGGCTAGAATTCTTCCCCCTGAATATACAAAGATCCTAAACGGAAAGTTTGATCTTTCTTCGTGGTGAAAGGTTGGACAATACAAGCGACAGTCGGGGTTCCGAAGTCTCGGAACCGGTTCTCAATCGAACCGCGTAAGCCAAAGAACTCTCGAAGCGGCTTCCGTCAGTGCACCGCAAGCCCTACCGTTCACGCGATCGGTCGCGCTTGGAGTCTTGATCTGGCCGCCTAGCCGGATATTCGATTGCGACGGCAGCTTGCTTCAACGCGGCTTGATACTGCCCAAGCCAACCCCCCCAGCCATCTTCATTCGGCAGTATGCCGTGCTTGAGAAATTGCCGCGCCTGGTTTCGGAAGTAGCGCCTGTTCTTAAGAAGGGCCTCTGAATTTCCCAGGTCCTCTATTTGCAGCGTCGATTCCTCCTCAACGAGAATGCGGCGTAACCGGACAAAGCTATTCGTCCGTAACTGCCCACGTGCTCGCGCTTCTTCCATTTCGCGGGTGTATTCGATGAAGTGTACCCGCGCATCAATGCCTTCGAGCAACAGGTAGTGACTGCCGGATTGCTCATCTTCGCCGTGCATTAACACTCTGCCCTCGACTGAACTCGCTTGCCGGAAATCGAGGGCATGCATTGGCAGCCGCTCGTCAGATAAGAGAACACCATGGGCTGCAAGAACCTTTTGCCGGTCACCAGCGCGCTGCATGGCGCGAAGTACGCCCTCGATGTCAGGTTGCAGATTCCACGTGCCTACAGCCACCGATCTCGCGAGGCCCATGTCTTCGAGAACCGCCCAACGGGAGATCAAGTGCTGCCGTCGTGTCCAGGCAAAAACACTTTCACTCGATTTGCGACTGCCGGGCGCAATCGTCACGATTGAAGATCATGCATCCGGAAGTAGTTCGGCAGTTCGCAAAATCAGCCGATCGAGCGACGTGAATCGCTTTTCCCGGATTCCGCGCCGCTCGGCTTCAGCCGCATCAAAATCCGTACGGTGCCCGAGCTGGCGCGTGCAAAGGTCCTCCGCCGCGGTGCGCATTCCGCTCTTCACATACTCTCGCGGGAGCCGAACTTCTTGCTGATCCCGTCCCACACCCCTCAATGCCACGTGAACATGCGGATGCTCTGTATTGAAATGTGCAACGGCAGCCCACTCCAACGGAATTGCCAAATCGCTCTCCGTTACCCTCATCAAATCGCGCGTCAACTTCATCAAATCGACCCGCTCACCGAATTCCGGTGAGATGATGATTTTCCAGAGCCGTTGATCTCCTGCTGATTGCCAGGAGTCCAGTTGGCCGGCTATGTCGATGTCGTGTTTGTTCGCATCGAATCCGACAGTGGCCGGTTCGGTGGCTGCGCTCTCCCGTGCAATATAACGGCCGTGGGCACGCCATTGGCCCCGCACAGCGTTGCGCGAGTAGGTCACGCGGACGGCACATCTCTGGTTTCGCGGTATCCCAGCGCGTTTACCACTACTTCGATCCAAATCATTTGTGCGTTTTCGTCCGCGGCTCGTCCGGGCATAATGCGCAATGGTTTTGAAGGCCATCGCCCACGCTACGGGCTCGCTTCGTTTGCGAGGAATCGGCGGCTTTCGGGGCCTAAGTCGGAAATCTCGTTCCTCACCCTTCGCCATTAGTCACCAGGTCCTGCATCGCGAGCTTGGCGTCTCCCACCATGGCGCGCCCGGCGCTTTTCAGCAGCCGATCATACCGTTCCCTCGCGCGCGCAACGGCCTGAGGCTTCGCGTCCGTAGGCGGCTCCGGCACGCAAGTCAAAATCGTTTTTGCCAGCGTGTCCAAATAGGCGAACAAGGCTTGTTGGACGCGCATTAGCCGGAACATGTCACGTCGCACCTGCTCGATGCTGGCGGCCAGGCGCTCTTCCGCACCGGTGAGTCCGTCTTGCCGACTGGACAGTTCTTGTTCGACGGCATATCGAATAAACGCGCTGGGAGAATCGAACCCACGCTGCCGCACTACAGATTCGATTTCCTTAAGCGCCTTGTCAGATAACCTGATTGTCCGTGGGTCCATGGTAAGGGCCTCTAATTGCTAAGGGCCTCCAAAGGGCACTTCGGGACGGCTGGCGGACGGAAAAGAACACGTGTTACGCCGAGAATACGGGCTCGCGAAAACGTAGTCTGGTCGAAATTGCTCAAAAGAAACAAACAGCCGCACAAAAGTGCGATCTATGTATGACGCTTCCTTTATGTTCCACTACCACGTCTGCGCTGCCCAATCTGAACCTTTACCGCTGTCACTACCATTTGGCCTTGCCGAGAATTGCCGAACTTTGCCGAATATCTTGAAATCTGCCGAAAATTGCCGTAAAGTGCCGAAAGAGCCTTATGGCACCGAATGAAAGTTTGCAAGCACCTCGACAAAACGCCCGTGCCCGCCTCGCGGCGTTACGCGAGAAAAAGCCGCCCAGGAAGGCTGCACAAATTCGAGGCCTGTGGCCTGAAATCAAGGCGGCGCTCGAAAACGGGCACAGCTTGAAAGCTGTATGCGACTGCCTTGAAGCGGACGGTATCAGCATCAGTGTGCAGACACTGGGCTCCTACATCACGCGTATGCGGAAAAAATGTTTGCCAGTCGAAAGCCTTGTAGCTCCGCGCTGGGCTGATCCTGACGAACTGCTGAAACCACAGAGCGGCACTCCCTCAACCAGCAAATCGGCGGATTCAAAACCAAAAGGATCATCGGATCCACTTGCGAATGCACGCAAACGGCAAGGAAGACGTTCCGCTTTCGACTATCGGCCGGAACTGGCCGATCCCAAGAAACTTATTTGACGGCGGCTCTAAATCTCCGCATCTGAATTTACTTGCTTCAATTCGGTGCGGGTAAAAAGTTTTCTGAAAGTGGACTCAGAATGTTACGGCCGGCAAATTCCACAGCCAGGTCGTCACGAAACACTGTTGCGGCGGTTCGCTTCACGAACTATTCGAGCTTCATTCTGGCCTTGGCCAGACCATCTAACACCTGTACGCGGCGCGGATCGGTACGTCGCAAAGCAATATGCTCGCGTACGCGTTCGATTCGCCCCAGCCGCATATCATAGGTCAGATCGCCTCCGGTATAAATCGTTCCGTCGTGATTTGGATCCCAAGCATGCTTTGCGCCATTACAATTTGGAAAGGCTGCGACCGCGTTCATCATGCTGGTGTCGCGCAGCTGCGGGTACTTACCTTTTGGCAGCAGATGATCCGTGCACGCGACGCGATTGAAAATAGCCCCTCTACGAGATCGAGGCCACAATATCCACAGTGCATATTCGTTAATATCCATCCCGCTAAATGGGCTGGATGTCCGAAGCTGGACCAATACCGATGCCAGTGAAGTTCGTTTTGGGCCACTTCAAGAACCTTATCGAACTCTCGCCGTTCGACAGCGCCGAGTAATTTGATTGATCTGAGCGCCAGGCAAGATTCGAGAATGTCTTGCATCTCTATCTCAATCTCATCGGCATGACGATGAAAATCCTGAAAGGATTCAGTACTGTTCCTCGAAGCCCGGTAAAAGCAAACTACGGCAAGCCCTGCGCGCCAATCCACAGTCCCGCCGCAAACAGTCCTGCCGCCGCAATCACGCCAACAACACTCCAGCGGATCAAGGCTGCCTTTCTATGGGCTTGGTGGACGGCGCACACGATCTGGCTCGCTTCCAAATGTGCTTTCTGAACGTCGCGTTCCAACTCCTGGCGGAGTTCTGTCACAGCATCCTTGACCTGTTCGGCGAGAACCCTTCCGGCGCGTACCTCGGTCTTGCGAACGCCCTCTGTGAAATCCGCCACGCCCGCACGAATCTGATCTCTGATCTGCTCCGCCGCATCTTCCAATACCAACTGATTGAGCGTTACCACTGCGAACGCCGGATCACCCGGCTCGAGCCTTATGCCATCGCGCGCAGCAACTTCCGCGATCAGCCGTTTCACATCGATCATGCTTTTACTACTAAATTGGTGGCGCCTACAGGTTTGATCAGCCTGTGTGCTTCGCATCTGCAATTTGCGACGTTGTGGCCACGAAATTCTTCATCCGGCCATTTCTTCGCGCACCAATCCAAGGCCCGGAGCATGTCCGAATATGTCATCAGTTCGAAATTGGGGATCTGACGGACAGTCCAATGAAACAGTTCCGCCCCGATGCAATCTTGGTAGACAAGTTCAATGCCATTCCACCGCTGCGTACAGCGTTGGATAATCCATTCACGCTCTTCAGGAGAGGCGTTCATGCTAGATCAGGTTTAACCGATCAAGCTGCTCAAACCAGTCGCGCTGCATTACTTTGAGGCGCTGTTTCGTCATGATCGAGAACAGGCCGCCTTTAATGGCTTCGTCCACCGTCAGCTTGCGGGAGATCACTTCCTCAAGATCGCGGCCAAACGTGTCCTGGTTGCGCCTGGTTATGTGAACCGATCCGAATACCTTATCGGCACTGTCCTTATAGGCCGCCATATCCTCGAAGCATTTGCCATCGCGCTCGATCCGTCCGAAGTACTCGTTCAGCCACACGATGATATTCCTGTCTGACGAGCTGTCGGCGAGACTCTTAAAGCCATGCAATGTGTCAAGAAGCGCCTGGCCGCCCGTTATCACCGTGTGTACGTAGAGCCGTTTGCCGGCTTTCGTGAGAACCTCGATGGCATCGTTTTCGAGGATGTAATTCCAAAGCGGAATGAACGTAGACGCGCCGTTATCCACAACGAATGTCGCATCTTGAGTCAGTAGTCGCTCCATCAGAGTGTCAAACCCGCGCTGATCGATCCCGCCGTCCTTCAACAGCTCCAACCGTGTGACATCCAGTGCCTTGTACTGGAATAATGTAGTGTTCACGGGGTCCGTATCGATACAGCAGATTGTTTTCCCGCGAGCGCCGAAATACTGCGCGAAAATGCTCGCGACGAAGGACTTTCCCACTCCGCCTTTACCTTGTAGCGAGAGATGGATAGCGTTGCTGCAAGCCTCCGGTTCACCAGTTGTGGGCGTTTCGAATTCCTGAGCCGCATTCGCTGCGTTGATGTTCCTCGGCATAGCTGGCCTGCTTCCTTCTCAGCGCTCACAGCCTCGCTCGGTTACCGCCAGCGCCTTTTTTATGGTTCTTTCCACGTACTCAAACTGTCGCTTCTCCGGTCCCTTGTGCGAGAGATCCCGTGTGCGGATCGCGGTGCCGACCTGGGCGGTTGTGGCGCCGTGCGATAGAGCGTAGATCGCGAATGCCAAATCGATTCTCGTTCCATCTCCTCCATACCGAGGATCACTGCGAAACTCATCGATGGCTTTGAATCGCCCATTTCGGCCATTCCCATCTCGAAGACATGAAGCCATTTCGATCCTTCGCCGCTCCTCCATGCGGTGCTGGCGTTCTATATCCGCACGAATGCGTGAAAGAAATCTCTGGGCTTCCGGGTAAACGCAGCCAGTTGCGCACACCAGCTTCACGAATGGATACAGGCCGGTTTCCTGGTCGCGATACTTCTCCTTCCGGTTCGTGAATCCGGCAACGCGGCCATAATGACGCCAGTCCGCTGCGCCGCGATCACCGCCGAATTTCTCCGCGAGCGCTCTCGCAGCAGCGGTTCCCATTTCTTTGCTGAGCTGCTCAGGGTGCTTTAACCACGCCTGGAAATTACCGGGCGATGTCTCCGCGACAATGGCCGGTGTAAATCCAGTGCTCCTCATCGCGGCAATCGCCGGGGCTTTCAGATCATCAACCAAACTTAGGTCGTGCTCACCTTTAGGTCGGATGTAAATATTCCGGCCGTCCCGGTTTTCATGCCGTAGCCAGCCAATCGAGCGTAGAAGCGAATCACGATCCCAGACGCGTGGGAGCATTAGGGGCTCGTCATCCGGAGCGTCGGGTTTAAACAGTCCGACCTCGAACACTTCACTGGCCATGGCACCGATCTGAGCCTGTACAGCTTCGACCGTTTTATCCTGCTTGCCATTCGGCACGCTCGGTGAGCCCCTCTAAGTACTAAGAGACTGCCGGAGCGATTTCGGGACGCAGTGGCCGAGTTTTTTCGCGGAGCTTTGTTGGGGGTTACTCCGTGCTCCCGGACAGTTTGTTCACACGCTGCTTTCTGAACTCTTCCAGATACTCGCTGTAGCAGAGCGAGCAATGCGTTACGTGCTGCCACTGCGGATCGTCTTCAATGGAGTCGTCGAATTTAGCTGATCGCGATGCGAGTGCAAGGATGCCCGCGTGGCCCAGACAGCCCTTACGGTCAGGATTGGGATAGCCCTTTGTAATGCCTTCCTGGATCTGGCGTTGAATCCGATTCCACTTCTCTTCAGGCGTTTGCCGCTTCATCCGCCTGAACATTATATGGACGTTGCAAGAGGAACGCCAGAAATGCTTACACACTCGCGGTTTTCTTAGCCCATCATAAAACCGGCGCTTCACTGGCTCCGACCTGATCTCTCCGATGTGCTCGGCCACTTCCTGCCAGGAATAGCCGCGACGAAGTAGTTGAAAAACACGGCGCATTTCGGCGTGACCTTCACGCTTGAGCCGGTCCTCGATGGAGTTGAGCATAATTTGCTGTTCCAAACGCTGGACCTGGTCATCTGGGTCAACAAGCATTTGCTCGCGAATTTTTTCGTCGAGCGCATCGAGCCCGAGATACAGACCTGGATGTTTTCTCCTGCGCCAATCACCGATCTTCAATTCCTCTGCCATCCAAATCGCTTTTTTCAAGACCCTGCGAGCTGGGTACCTGCCCACAGACGCACCGTAGCGTGACCACAGCCGGTGAACGGTGGCCTCCGCTAGTTCCGAAACGCACCATGGGTCTCCGAGAGCGTAATGCGCGAGGCTCACCAAGTGTCTGCGAACCGGGGTCACGCCATCGGAAAACCATGCCGGCGCTATTGGTTGCCCCTGGCGATCCAAAGCTCCGATACAGATGGGAATTATCTGCCTCTGCTGGTCCTCTGGCAGGTGTTCATAATTTTGTGGAATCACTACTACGGGTGCCATATTCTGCGGTAGTCTCCTCGATAAATTGGAAGGCTCCGAATTCACTGGACTTTGACGAAACTCGCGATTGAACATTTCCCGCGACCGTGCTATATATCCTGCTATGCGGTGAATTAGCCTCCATTCTTAAGGCCGTGGCAGCGGCTGGTGGTGACAGCCGAACCAAAAAAATTCACGCAGGGCGAATAGCCGATGGCAGTTGTAACAATTCCCTTCGACTACGAAGAGTTAGACGATCCTAACTCCGTGGTTCCGATCTGCATCGAAGATACCGATCGCCAGGGCCGCAAGATTGCATGGGGATGGATTACCGCTGTCGTTCCTATCGCAGACCGCCTCCGCAAACTGGCTCGCTGGCGGTTGGAAGACGAATGGCGCGTATCGGAGTTGGCCGAATTGAGCGTCCACGGTGTCTGGTATAAGCACTTCGACAATCTCGGACTCTGGCCGAGTTCGCGAATCTGGCATCACGCAAAGTGGAAGGCCGAGGACCTCCGTGCCGGCGGGCGGCGCGCCAGGCAGGGTATTGACGAACCATTGCCTGAAGATGAAACGGCGCTTGCTTCACTCGTTAAGATTGCAGATCCCAAAGCGCTTGCACGGCTCTTGCCTCAGCGCGATTGGAATTTCGCCGACGAAATCGAGCGCACCGAGTTCTTCGCCACTTTAGTCCGGGAGATGAAGCTACATGGCGACGTGCAGGCGAGCGAAATGCTCGATATGATCTGCCATGGCATGAATCGGACGCAGGTGAGCGCCTACTTTGGCAAGAAACCAAACACGATCACGCAGACTCTGTACCGGGGGATCAGGCGAGCTTTAAACGACTTAAGAATTGCGTGAGTCTGGTCCAAGTAAGCATTCGATGCCATAATGTCTTGGGCCGATGAAGGACGACTCTGCCGATCAAATATTCGAACAGTTCCAGGATATTGTTCAGCAAGCAATCCTCCGTGAATTCCCGAACCCGGAACGAAAGAGCTGCCCCGGCACACAGACATTGAGGGAGTTGGCAAACCGGCCGCGCCCGATACGGGATGCGGCTTGGGAACATGTCACGCACTGCTCCCCTTGCTTTCGGGAATTTCTTGATCTTCGGACGGAGGCAAAACAGCGGCTTGAGTTGGAACGTCGCGAGGCTATTCGAAGGCGCACTGCTCTCGCGGCCATTGCCGTCGTAGTCGCCGGCGGTGGGATCGCCGCATACGAAGTATTTCATCGCGGCGGATTGCGCCCGTCCGAGAGACTGGGACCGTACCAGCCGGCTTTGCTTGATTTAAGAGATACATCGATGCCACCGGGAGCGGAGGGCCAGCGCCAAAGAACGCAGCTCCATATCCTACCGGCGAAACGGCTCGACTTAACCATTTTGCTTCCGGTCGGAAGCGAACCTGGGCCTTATGAAGTTCAATTTCTTAAAGATGTTGACAAGCCGCTGGTAAATGGTTCCGGCGGAGCAACCCTCGAGAACGGCATCACTGTCGTACGGGCAAAACTCGACCTCTCCCGCAAAGATCCCGGAACCTATTTGATTGGATTGCGGCGACCTCCGTCGAATTGGACGTTTTATCCGGTGACGATCGAATAAGGCCACTGGCAACCTACAAGTCCGCCAACGTCAGCATTCGCGACTTTAGTCAAAGTGGATCGTTACCCTCGTCTCTAGCAAGCGGTCGTCGGCTTTTTTAGCCGCGCGTGGAGAGCAGCCTGCTGCTTTAGTGAAAATCGTGGGAGTCGGGTCCGGCAGAACTCACAACGAGAGGCAGAATTCGTTCCGCTTTCACGTGTACAATTCCATCCTGGTTCTGGATTTTGCCTTCGACGCGGATAAATCGCTCATGCACAACCATCATTGGATCGGCCCGATACACATCAGGCATAACAATGACATTCGCGTGTCCGGTTTCGTCCTCCAACGTGAGAAAGATTAGACCCCTCGCGGTGCCTGGACGTTGACGTGTGATTACGGCACCGGCTGCAACAACAGGCTTATTGTTTGGTAGGCGTTTGAGTTCGCTGGCCGAGACAATTCCCATCTGCCGCAATTCTTCGCGGCGATAATGCATTGGATGGGGACCGATTGTCACGCCCGTACCGTGATAGTCCGCCACTAGCCGTTCTGCCGTGGTCATCGGCGCAAGCGGCGAACTCTCATCGTGCTCTGCAATGTCCTCCAGCATGCGCGGAACGCGCGAAGCATATTTCTGGATTTGCCACAGCGCGTCGCGCCGCTGCAACTTCCGACCGAACTCAGCGGAGATATTGTTGAGAGCACCGATGGTCGCGAGCATGCCCAGATCCGCTTTACTTAGTTCCGCAACTCGTTTAGCCAAATCGGAAATGGACGCGAACGGATTCAGGTTTCGGCGCATAACAATCTCTTCAGCTATTTGCTGCCGCAAGCCGCGAACGTATCGCAATCCCAGCCGCAAGACGATTTCAGCTTTGTCTCGCTCTAGCGTGCAATTCCAGTCGGATCGTGTGATGTCCACCGGGCGGACCCTCAATCCATGCCGCTGCGCATCTTTGATAAGAGTCGCCGGACTGTAGAACCCCATTGGCTGGTTATTCAACAAACCACATGTGAATGCTGCGAGATAGCGCACCTTCAGGAACGCGCTGGCGTAGGCAAGCAGCGCGAAGGACGCGGAATGCGATTCAGGAAACCGTACAAGGCAAAAGAAGTGATGAACTGAACAATTTCGTATTGCGAGTTGGCCGAGATGCCATTCTGCGTCATCCCTGCACGCAACTTGATCTCAATCTGCCGCATGCGTTCTCGCGAACGCTTATTTCCGAGTGCCCGGCGAAGCTCTTCGGACTCCCCGCCTGTGAAATTCGCACAGACCATTGCCATGCGCAGTAGCTGTTCCTGAAACAACGGCACACCGAGAGTTCGCTCCAGGACCGGCTTCAACGACGGATGGGGATATCGAACCTCTTCTTTCCCCTGTCGCCGTTTCAAATAAGGATTGGTCATCTGTCCCGTAATGGGTCCGGGGCGAATCAGAGCGACTTGTGTCACCAAGTCGTAAAATTTTCGCGGATTGTTTCGAGGCAACGAAGCCATCTGCGCGCGGCTTTCGATTTGGAACATACCGACTGTGTCCGCCTTTCGGATCACGTCGTATACGTCCGGCTGATCTGGCGGAAGATGCGCGAGATCCACGCTCTCGCCATAGTGTTCCTGAATCAAATCGATACTGTCTTCGAGCACCGCCATCATGCCGAGTCCTAGCAAATCGACCTTTACGATTCCAAGGTCGGCACAGTCGTCCTTATCCCATTGGACAACGACCCGGCCCGGCATCGTCGCGGGTTCGAGAGGCACAACCAGATCCAAGGCATCCTGACACACCACCATTCCGCCGGAATGCTGTCCGAGATGGCGGGGCAGGTCC
>Ga0157374_10003085_pt1 | contig 13977 bp, 10 predicted proteins | sample M25metaG_FD_115308 | JGI IMG/M metagenome (GOLD analysis project Ga0157374, IMG submission 115308) | Miscanthus rhizosphere microbial communities from Kellogg Biological Station, Michigan, USA - M2-5 metaG | ecosystem: Host-associated > Plants > Roots > Rhizosphere > Soil | place: USA: Michigan...
CATCATTGAAACGCTATTCAATAACGTGACTCCATAGCGCATGTCGGGGCTTGGACTTGTCTTAATCATCGGGCCTCGTGCAGACCGTTTATGCCCAAAGAAAAACCGCCGAGCCCATCGCCCGGCGGGGTCATAACGGCTAAGGTATTTCGCGCTTCGTCGGCGAAATTTGATGACATCGTATTCCGTTCCCAAAAAGAATGTCTGGTCAATCTCATACACCTTCCTTAAGACAATTGTGTAGCATGTCAGCGCAATTGCGCGGCTTTCAAACAAGGCTCTGCCTACATCCCGGCGAAGTTCTCGAGGGCCATTCTGCTGGGAATGGTCAATGTCGTTCCATCAAACGCCACTAAATGACGAGTCTTGAAGAAGCTAAGCGTCCGGCTCACAGTCTCGCGCGTAGCTCCAATGAACTCACCGATTTCCTCATGAGTAAATGAAAAGCGACATTCGGTGCAGAGGTCGTTCTCCTTGCCGCCATGGTTCCAACTCAGCAGTAGACGGGCAAGTTTCTCATGAGCGGTGGGCGAAAGCGCCACGGTGCGCAACTGTTCACACGCCACTTTGTATTGGAGGCCCAATTCCTCGGTTACGGCTTGATAGGCCGCAGGATGTCGACTCAGAAAACGTAGAAATGTACTGCGTGTAACGGTCGCAATCTTCGAGTGGCTGATAACTTCAGCGGTCGAATCGCTTGGGAGGCCGGAAAGTGTGGAAGACAGTCCGAGTATCTCGCCAGCCTTGGCGATGCTGAGAATGAGGCGCTTACCGTCACTCGAACTGATCGAGAGCTTCACTTCGCCGGAAAGTATGATGAAGATCGCTGGAGACGCAGACTGCTCCCCAAACAGAATGGCGCCTGGCTGATATGAGGTGGGAAACTCCAGCGCTTCTACATCAAGCAGTGCTGATGGAGACAACTTTCTAAAGAACTCACCGACCCGCATAGCGGGGCCCTTGAAACAACTCATTGATTCATCGATTGCTTGCATTTGCCATTTCCTCGTCTCCACACTGAGCCTTTCCATGTCACACAAACGAGCAACCATTCTGTTTCCTAAGTTTGCGCTCATGATAAGTAAGGGTGCGGGCTGTTTGGGAAAATAGGTGAGCGAAGATCCACCGCCATCCACGATCATCCGTGCGCGTTTTAGCACATGCACATGACCTAGGCAGGCATGTATATCTCTGTTCGAAAAGTTCCTGAGTTCCGTGCTTGGTAGGCCCTCGAAAAAATATCAATATAGTGCGTCTACAGATCAACACAAACTAACTATTGCAGGATTCGCGTCTGAGGCTCCACCTTCTTACTTATATAACTAGATATCACTGCCCAGTTCCATAGTGCGCCCCCGGCAATCACCCGTCAATGTGATACGGGATGTTGCAGAATCGGTCGTAACCCTTGAAAAAAGGCCATTCGTTGCAAAGCATGCTAAACCCATTGCATTGATGACAGCTATCTCACCATATATTCTTACGGTAATTCGAATCTGCTATCGCTTGCCGCATATCCAACTCGGTCACGATTAAATGCCAATCGCCTCAGTGGAAATACTCATCCTACTCGCCGCATTTGTGTGACGAAATCCGTGCGACAGGGCAATAGTCAAGTATTCGCTTTTTAATCTCTATATCAATAGATCAATGAGATTAAGTAACACAGGAATTGGTAAAAACGGCCGCTCAATCCATGAAAAGGATTCACCTCGCGCGGGGTAGGGGATTTGCTTGGGGAGTATCCTTTCGGGTCAGCAGCCGAGTTCAGAGGGTATTCGTTCAAAGGAACTTCACTTTCGCGTCTGCTTTTTCCGGAACATATACTGAACCAGACGGTTGCAGCCACGACAGAATTTTTCATGGTATTGGGTAAAAGAATGGGCTTCACTACACTGCCTCCCGTGCCACCACTGCAACGGCGCATCGGTATTTTGCGCGAGACACGTTGAACGCCTTCTCCAGGAAGCAGTTAGACAACAATGGTCTGATGAAATCGCTGATCCCTTAGCAATGTAGCAAACTCATCGGCCGGAATTGGACGACTAAAATAGTACCCTTGCGCCTCGTCACATTCCTGTTTCTTTAGAAACGCAACATCTTCTACCGATTCAACGCCTTCGGCCACCACCTTTAATCTAAGGCTTCGCCCCATGCTGATAATTGCGCTTACGATGGTTGTGTCATCTGGTGTGGTCGAAATTTGTCGAACGAAGGACTGGTCGATTTTGAGGGTATCAATCGGGAGCTTTCGAAGATAACTCAGGCTGGAATAGCCTGTCCCGAAGTCGTCCACGGATACCTGTATGCCCTTATCACGGAGACTCGTAAGAATTGCCGATCCGAATTTAGCTCGTTCCATGAGGCCACTCTCGGTCATTTCAATATTTAGAGATCCAGGGTTCAGACCTGTTTCATCGAGGACCGCTAAAAGGTTCGCGAGAAAATTATCACTCCGGATCTGGAGCGCAGATACATTAACGGAAATAGTAAGTGGGCTCAGACCAGCATCTGCCCATGCTTTGCCTTGGGTGCATGCGTCGCGCAGAACCCACGCGCCAATTGGCAATATGAGGCCCGAGTCTTCCGCGACTGGGATGAACATAGCCGGCGGAACTGATCCCCGTCTGGGCTGCGTCCACCGCAATAAAGCCTCGGCCCCAGTGATAGTGCCCGACTTGAGATTTACGATTGGCTGGTAGTGCAGCATTAATTCTTTCTTATCAAGGGCGCTCCGCAAATCATGTTCGAGAGATTGCCGTTCAACAGCTTTGACGTTCATCTCCGGTTTGAAGAATCGATAGCTACGACAACCGCTCTCTTTAGCCTGGTACATCGCGACGTCAGCGTTCTTGATCAGGCTCTCCGCATTGCAACCGTCATCAGGGTAGACACTTATCCCGATGCTGGCGGTGACATGAAGCTCTCTGCCATCGACCGAATGGGATGCCATCACTCCCTTAAGCATTCTATTGGCTGTATTGGCAGCGTCATCCGCGTGTCGTATATCCCGAAGTAACACGACGAATTCATCGCCACCCTGACGGCTCACCGTATCCGGCGTTCGGATACAATCCCGGAGGCGATCAGCTACGGATATTAGAAGCTTGTCTCCGATAGAATGGCCGAGCGAATCATTGATGTGCTTGAAACCGTCCAGATCGAAGAACAGCACCGCCATCATGCTCGAGTTACGGCTAGCGGCCGCGATCGCATGGTTAAGCCGGTCGTTCAATAACACCCGATTTGGCAAACCGGTCAAAGCGTCATGCTCGGCTAGATGCACGATCTGCTCCGCGAGCGCTTGAGCCGCAGATACATCGCGAAAAACGAGAACCGATCCAGATGTTCGTCCATTTCGATCGCGAATAGGGGCAACGGAGTCTTCGATAAATATCTGATGCCCATCACGCCGCGTGAGAATGCAATTCAGAGGGAGAGGATTGGCCCTTCGGTTCCATCTGTCTCTGGTTGTCGGATCCTCAGCGAGGTGCCCAGTCGAAGCGTCCATGATCCGGAAGGCCTGAGCCAGGGGCTGACCAGTTGCCTCTCTGAGTGGCCAGCCGGTCATCCTTTCGGCGATGGGGTTGAGGAAGGTGATGTTTCCGGAATCGTCAGTGCAGATTACAGCATCTCCGATGCTCTCCAGGGTGATTTGGGCACGAGTCTGTTCGCTTAATAGAGTCTCTTCGAGTATCTTGCGATCAATTGAATTGCGTAGTGTGTGCATTAGTTCGTGAATTTCGACATCGCACTTGATGACATAGTCCTGCACGCCATCTTTCATAGTCATCATGGCTTGCGCCGCGTCGTTTACGTCGGCTAACAGCACGATCGAAGTCGGTCGAGCGGCTGACACTGTCTGCAACCTGCTCAAACCGAATGAGTCGAACAACCCAAAATCGAGCAGGACGACATCTACCGGATGTTCAGCAAGGAATTTCTCGGCATCCGGCGTATTGTCGACGTGGGTTAGACCGAAGGAGGAGCCCCCCTGATCGCGGAACATCTCCTCGATCCTGCAGGCTTCTACTAAGTCATCCTCAATCAGCAGAACAGTTTTTAGTGGCCCAATGCCCAACGCGTTTCCTCGTGCAGAGCTATTACTGCTGTCGTCATTCTGACACTTCGTTCGTTATGTTAAAGAGCGAACAAGTTAGGATGCCTCTTGTGCGCAGAGGGTTCTGCATCATCGAAAGCGGGCCAGAATATCGAAGCCCCGGAGTTCTTCGTGCAAGCTATGTTGAGTGCGAGTCGGCGGACGCGCATGACGACGGAGTTACGCAACATTTGCAATGAGTGATTTTCAGCCCTGCGTAAACCCAAATAAACAGGGCTGAGCATCTGGACTTTTGTGCCATTCCTTCACCACTTGATCGCAAACCGGAATCGCCCTTCCGTTACCACTTAAGTGCGAAGTGACGCTGCATCTGCTCGAATCGCCCAATCACGATCCGATCCACCAAAACTCCAAAAACTTCAATGTCCCCATCCTTGGGGTTGTCTCGCGGCCCAAACGCAATGTCAAAGATGTATCGAGCTCCCTCTAGAAAATCAATGTAAATCGGTCCTCCAGATCGTCCATTGTCGGATGCCTTGACACGTGCTGAATCCTCAACCGCCTCGAGCTCCTCCATGTCGCAGGTGTGTTCCCAATCGCTCCAGGAACCGTTCTCGAAGCGGAGAGCAAAAATGGTGATGCCCATTGAGTACCCTCGTTAGCACTAGAGTTCTTTTGCAGAAAACGGAGAGCCGAACCTAGGTCAGTAAGTGGCCCTTAACGCCTTCCGAGCAATGCGTGTTCGTACTAACCCCAAGACATTCCCTCGATAGACCTGACTTGTTTCATTGCCCCATCGAGTGGGGCATCAGGCCATTTAGCAATGAAGTGTTAATCAGTTTCCAGTGGTTTTTAGGACAGACGCGATTATTCGAACACTCGGGGCTCGCATTCCCTTAAGTACCTGAGTACTTTGGATATCAATGGAGTTCCTGAAATTGGTCCATGCATCGTATAAGCAACATCGGCGTATGAGCACGTTTCGTCTGCGCAACGAACCGAAGGGCCATAGACCAATCAGTGCCTAGGGAACTTACTCGAGTAATGAGCGAGTGACACTGAATGTCACCCGCAGAGAGGTCTCAGCCAACCTAAGGAAGCGATCAAACAAAATCCACTGGCAGTTGCTTAGAAGAAACGCAGACGTGACCAAGATTGGCGATGGCTTGGAACACCGACAAATGGAGAGGATTAACTAGTAGTGAGGATTGCAAAGGATCAAATCTTCTTGGTTGTGTCTAAGCAACAAGACAAGTCGATCGCTCAGGCAAACTGATTTTAAGACCTAATCTCCCCGCAGCGCAGATCGGCGCTGAAGAGGAGATTTTCCATGGTTAAGCATGCAGTTCGCAAACTAGCCCTCGCCTCAACGCTCTTAGCCTTAACAGTTCATACTGGTAGCGCTTTTGCTCAGTCCACTACTACAACCGCGACAGGGCCGACCCCAACCCCAACGTCCGTCGGTGGAACTGATCCCGAGCCAAAGAGCACGATTATTGTAGTCATTCTCGAACTGCTCCAATTGGCATAAAATGGCCCTAAAAGGCCAGCTTGACCTGGCTGCCCACGCTGGGAGAGAAGATGCACTTGACCGGAATCGATCTTCTGTTTTGGGTAGCCGGCTTTGTCGCCCACGTCGTCTTGCTATTGGTTCTTTGGGTCCGTCGTCGCGCGGCGACATTTCCATTTTTCACGCTTCTCATCGCGAGCTATGTCATGAGAACCGTCGTTCTATATTTCATCGCTCTGGCGGGTAGCAAGCATGCATATCTCGTGGCGTACCTTTCGTTGGGGAGCGTTGACTTGACCTTGCAGCTTTGCGTTGTATACGAGATGGCATCGCACGTCTTTCGCCCACTCGGCAATTGGGCACCAGATGCCCGGGTCAGACTCGGTTGGATTGTCCTTGCAAGTATTGCGATCGCGGCGGGTCTCACATGGCTCTCGGCGATTCCGCCAGCTCACACGCTACTGCGAACGATCCTGATCCGAGGCAATTTCTTTTCCGCCGTATTGATGACAGAACTCTTTGCGGGATTGATTGCCCTCTCGGCGACCATTAGACTTCCATGGAAAACTCATGCGGCGAGAATTGCACAAGGCCTTGGGTTCTACTCATTTGTTTGTATTCTGATCGAAGCAGGCCATAGTTATTTCGGAATCGATCAGAGCATAAAAATCTCTGCGGACTTGACCTATTTTCGCATGCTCACCTATATGATCTGTGCGGGCTATTGGATCGTAATGCTCTGGCTTCCCGCTCCAGTTCCCAAACCGCTTCCGAAAAAAATGGAGGAACAGTTACTTACACTGAAAAAGCAGGTCGATGCCGACCTCCAGCGAATTCGGACGTTGAGGGATTAGTATGCGGGCAACCTATTTCTTGCTAGCGCTGTCGGGCTTCTTCGTCGCGCTGCTGAGCTTCGTAGTCTTCTATTATCTGCGGCGGCGGATTCGGACTGAGAAGAATCCATACGGAAGCTGGGAGGAACTTCTAGGCAGGCTTTCCGCAGTCAATCGCGAAAAGGTGACTTTCATCGCCCTATCGCTGGTTGACGAATTCGGTCAGAGGCGACGAAACGAGAATGACACAAATCTCGACGAAAGCCAGATTTGGTCGCTAATCGGTGGACTAAAGGGGCTTGAGGCTCTTGAACGAGATTGCGCCCTTCTAGTCGATTTGGTCTTTTACGTTCAGCAATGGTATCCGGAAGCACTGGCCATTGCCGAACAACTCCGGTTGAACACGCGAGAGATTGAGTGGCATATTGCACGTCTGAAGAGCGCGGCCAAGCTCGGCAAAGCCGAAAGAGCGTTTCCGGAGCACGCGGAGCAGGTGGTTGTCATCTACTACACGATGACACGCCGTGTGCTGGCGCTCTATGAAGAGTGGAACCTCCCCGGGCTTGTAGAACTGCGAAGGAGTCTATAGCAGCGCCTGTGACGCGCTCTCTCTGCGGCGGGTTCGAGCTAAAAAACGCGTCTCGTGAATAAACCTGCAACAACCCCAATCACCTCTACTTCCTTTCTATATCTCCATCGCCGCTGATTGTTGGGTTCTGGCGACAACATATGCGGCACAATCGTCAACCACTCAGCTTTCTTATCTAGCTCACAGAAGCCGCAGAAGTATCCATTCCGGGTAAAGAGAAAATAGATTGGGCGATCAAACTCGTTGGTCCAGTCCTTACGGCTGGCAATAGCTCGCTTTTGAGTATCGATCAACACGATGGATCCGGCAAGGATCATTGGCTCCAGGGTTCGATCGTGCCTGCCGATAATACCGCGGCGATAATGAGCCGGCATCATTTTGCGATCAGATTGAACCAGCAGTGTTTCTTCCGGTACGGGATCAGAGATCAAGTTGTCGGGGACCCAAGCCCTGGCATGTCTCTCGAGTTGACCCTCCACCAAGAGAGTGGAATTGGGACTGGATGCCTGTAGCAACTGTGCGGAACATTCATTTGAACCGGGGCAAAGGGAAAGCATCTGATCTGTGGAAAGATTATAAATATAGGCGAGCACAATGAGCTTGGTCGCAGACAGCCCACGGTCCTCCCGTTCTACCCGGTCGAGCCAACTCGCCGAGATTCGATAAGCATCGTTACCCCACTGTTGTGCAACCTGCGCGCAGCGTTCCTCTGTCTCTCGCAACGTAAGTTTCAAATGGTTTCGACACTCGCGGAGTTGCGCCCCGATGCCCTTCGGTGACGACTTCTCCGGCAGAGAAGTCGTCGTGCACATAATCGATCGAGGCGTCAGGGGAAGCATACCTCTATTGCCCTTGACTTGAATGGGTGCGACCTCAGTGTCAGTTTGTCTGGAACAATCGGTCATTGAACCCTTCTCTGAGTTTGGAATTTGACGGTGCCACCACCTGTCTATAGTTCGCGGGTAGGAAATAGATCCTAGATTGGTGTGCAGCCATCCAACCAACTGACCTTCACTATACTCTGTTATGTCCGGCCCCGAACATAAGGGTTTTTGGGGCCGCACTCAAATAAGGAATTTGAATCACTTCATCATGCGTGGTGTTATCTGTCTCATCCGATTTGGCTCTTGGCGCTGTTCGATCGAAAGAGGCGAGGTCAGAGTGGAGCGGGGCACGATCGACAAGTCTGTGCAATATGTCGCTTCAGAGCGGGGAATGCCATACATTCGAGAGTGAGGGATGATCCAAGCTCCTGAGAACATGATTACTTCCGTTCATATCTCTTCTGAATCTGTGTGAGACTGCACACCTGTCGGGTTGGTAACTGCGAACTCTCCAATGCCCCGGTTGCAGTTCATCTGGCGGCGGTCTGCTTGACAAGATACATTGCTTCATCCGCGGCACTCAGCAAGCTGTCCTTGGTTGAGCCATCTTTGGGATAAAGGGCGAAGCCTACACTTGCCGATCCATGCAATACGGAACTTGTAAACGTAAAAGGAGCGTCGAAGCTGTGCTCCACCCTATCGGCGATTTCCGCAAGCTCCGCGTGGCTGTGGATCATCGGAACCAGCACGGCAAATTCGTCGCCGCCTAGCCGAGCCAGCATATCGTGGGAGCGCAACTGCCGTTTCATACGCTGCGCAGCTTCACGCAAATACATGTCACCGACAAGGTGCCCATGGACATCGTTCACTTCTTTGAATTTATTGAGATCGATGTAGATCAAACCGAAGATCCCCGCCTTGTCACGTGCCTCTTCGATCTGTGCATCCAAATATCGTTCCAGGGAAAAGCGATTGTGGATCTCGGTGAGAAGGTCGAAATCTGAGCGGCGCTGCAGATCAGAAGAGAGCCGTCGCGCTTCAATTGCCACAGTGGCCTGAGACGCCGCGGTGGAGAGGGCCTCCAGCTCCTTGGCAAGCGGTTTGGTCAGCGGATCAAAAGCGGCATACATCGTTCCGAGCGATGATCCTGAGCGGGCAGGCATCTGCGCCTGAACGGTGCGGAACGAAGTGAGATCTCGAGGGCAGTTGCCGAGCTGTGCTCCCTCAGCGACCTGGCACCATGAAGGGGCGCCGCTCAGCTTGAACGAGACCAGTTCCGTGATTTCCTCAATGATTTCAGCGAGAGGGCGAGAGCCATTGATGTCCTCAAGGATGCGGCTGCGTCGGCGCTCGATGTGAGCACTTGCGGCGTTTAGGCGGCGCATTTTTCGTTCAATTACGAAGCTCCTGCTGGCACCCGCGAACAGCAATGCGAACAACAAGCCGACAACCAGGATGAGGTTATGAACGTTTAGCAAAGACGGCCCAGCGACGACTGAAATGTCATCGATGGAGCGCATCAGGATATCGAAAGGTACCTCCTCGCCTGGATTGATTGCGGTGTCGTCAATGAAGCAAATGCCGGTCACACGGACCCTGGAGCCCAAGGGAATCTGCCGCATCGAGGGAATGTCCGATGCGGTGCGCGGATGGCGGAAGATTGCATTAAACAAGCGACCATCAGCGCTCAGAACATACTCGTCCTGCGACGCCATCCGGACTTCCTCGACTATTTGGCCTTCGGTTGAGACCAAATCGTTCCGATGACCATTGGGTTTGCTGCTGCTCCATAGCGCAAGTTCCTGCCATGTTGCCCGTTGCGGAATGATGGGCCACCGAATGTCCGTGTCTTGAATTTCGCCATCAGTTAGGGTAACGAGACGGTTATGCGCGTTGGGAAAGCCGCTGGCAACCGCATGGTTTCCTAGCCGCAAGGGCTTGCGCGTCTGTGTCGAGATCCATAGGCTTTTGGAACCTTCCTGGAGCACAACAGCGGAGCCGGGTTCGTAATAGGTTATGGTCCCGCGAACCTGAACCCGCTTAGTGAGATCTTTTACGTAAGAGGCGGCAACAATCTGGTCCATGGGTGTTACCGAAAGCGACCAGAATCTGCTGTTAGTGCGCTCAATGATCTTGATGTCGGCCAGTTTAGAAACGTAGAGAACGACTCCTGTCTGTTGCATCTTGTCGTCAAACCTGCCCGCGGCGATCCCAGTGAGTTCCACCTCGTCGTCAAGTATGCTTTTGAGTGTTCCTAGGTCCTCAGTGTCAACATTTGCCTCGATGTGGCCTCCGTCCATAAGCAACTGCAGGCGGGCGCTTTGATTGGAAGCAGATGAACTCACTAGATCGGCGGCGCGAACCTTGGCGCGAACGGTGACCAGCCGACAGTCGTATTGAGCACGAATCAGCTCGTCAAAGGTGGCGGGTACGACCTTTGGTAGTGAACCGTGGTGAAGCAAGGTGACAGCACTCGCTATAACGATCGGACGGAAGCTCTGCTGAGTGATTCCCTGGACAAGAACGCGATCACCCGGAAGAAGTTCTGCATTCGTAGGAGAGCTGACGAAGAGGGCTGCGTCAGCGTCCTGTACAAAGAGCAATCTCTGGTAAGCACGCGAATAAACAACCGTGGCTTCGATGGCCACGGGTACTGCCTGGCTTGCCTGTGAATTACTCAGCGAGTGAACAGCGAGAAGGGATGTGAGCGTTGAGGGCGCTGCAGCCGCAGCCACGTTGAGAGTTACGGCGAACACCGCTGCCGAAATCAAATTGTGGATGAGAAAACTCTGCAGTCTCCCTGTTTGGGCCCATTCAACTCCCTTCATTTCACGCATCCATTTCATTTTCCGTCGTTGCTGGCGATCTGCTGGACCGCAAAGAAGAACTGGTTGAACGGTCGAAGTATTGCTTCTACCTATCTCCGCGCTTGGGGCACTGCATCGGTCGCACCGACCCCACACTTAGGTCACTTGCACCCATGAAGCGTTCTCACTTCCCATTGAAAAGTCCTGCAAAGATGTTGCCTTTGTTAGTTTCGCAGCATAAGTGCGTCTATTGATCCCATGTAACTAAACAAGCATCCTCTCATATTTCTATAGGAGAAGTGATCTAAATCACATCGCCAGCATGACTAACGGGGGATTCTAATACTTAGATCGTTCAACTCAAATGGATAGATATCTTACTGTTTTATAAGTTTCATCTCTTGTAATGCAGGCGATCCGGTGCCCCGAATACATCAAGCCGGTATCTGCCAAAATTGAGGTTAAAACGTGAAGCTGACACCGTCGCCCCGAAATGGGAAACAGGAAGCACGGCAATTCTCCGCTGCTCCACGGATTATCAAGGGTGATAACAGATCCCCAGAAGCCATACTCAAGTCAGAGGAGCAGTACCGGCTCCTCTTTGAAGCCAATCCGGTCCCAATGTGGGTATTCAATCGCGAGACGCTTCGTTTTTTAGCAGTGAATCAAGCTGCAATCAAACAATACGGATTTACAGAGCATGAATTTTTGGCAATGACCATTCGAGACATACGACCTGCAGAAGATACTTCGAGTCTCTTGGAGGATATAGCGAAGAGTAATAACGGGCTTCAGGAAACCGGAACCGGACGCTATTGCAAGAAGAATGGCTCCACCCTAGATGTCGAGATTGTTTGTCGCAGCCTGGGCTTCCACGGCTCGAAGGCAATGCTGGTAGCCACTTTCGATCTCAGGGAACAGAATCGTTCCAAGATGATACTTCAGGATAGTGAGAACAAGTACCGTGTGTTGTTCGAAGATGCAGCAGAAGCGAACTGGCTGATGGAGGGGAACTGCTTAGTGGATTGCAATTCGGCCGCACTCCAGATGTTCGGATTCTCAACCAAGGCCGAATTCAAGCATTCGTCGGATGTATCTCCTTCGGAACAACCGGACGGCACGCCCTCGCGCGTGGCGGCCGAACAAAGGATTAGGGCCGCCCTGCTGAATGGCAAGGAGCGCTTCGAATGGTCTTGCCAGCGGAAGAATGGAGAAAGTTTTCCGGCCGAGGTGTCACTGGCAGCTCTGAGTGTGGCGAAACGGCCGATGCTGATGGTTACGGTCCGTGATATTACCGAGCGCAAGCACGCTGAAGAGGCGTCGTTGTTCAAAACTGCGCTTATGGAAGCTCAATCCGAGACGACTATCGACGGAATCCTGGTCGTGGACGACTCCGATCACATCGTTCTGGTGAACAAGCAGTTTGGCCGCCACTTCGGTGTTCCAGACGATCTGCTGAACCAGCGAGACGATCATGAACTCCTTAACTACATTACAAACAAGGTCATCGATCCTGGCTCCTTTCTTGAACGGGTCATGTATCTAAAGAGTCGTCCGGATGAAAAGAGCAGAGATGAGGTTGGCCTCAAGAATGGCAAGATCTTCGACCGATACTCTGCGCCCCTCATCGACGCAAACGGTCGCCGGCGCGGCAGAATCTGGTATTTTCGCGACATTTCCGAGCGGGTAAAAGCAGAAGTGGCGGTGCGGCAAGCTGAGGAAAAGTATCGCTCTATTTTTGAAGATTCTGCGGTTGGAATATTTCAGGTTACTCCCGAAGGGCGGCCCATCAGCATCAATCGCGCTTTGGCGCACTTGTACGGTTTCGGTTCGGCAGCAGAATTGATTGCTGAAGTTCAAAACATGGCTGAGCAGCTATTCATTGATCCAGGCCAGATGATAGAACTGGCAAAATTAGTAGCCAAGCATGGCATAGTCCGCGGCGCAGAAGTGCAAGTTTACCGCAAGGATCGCACCAGGAAGTGGGTATTGCTGAATCTGCGTGCGGTTCACGACATCTACAACGACATCGCACATTATGAGGGCACCGTTGAGGATATTACAGATCGCAAGGTCGCCGAGGAGAGAGTCGAGTATTTAGCCTACTTCGATGCCCTGACCGGATTGCCGAATCGTACCTTCCTTAAGGATCGACTCGACGACGCTCTCGCTGGTGCGCTGCGGACGAATGAGAAATTTGCTTTGCTTCATTTGGATCTCGACCGGTTCAAGGTCATCAATAATTCACTAGGGCACACTCTTGGCGATTTTCTGCTCAAGGATGTTGCTGAACGACTTAAGGGATGCACCCGCCGAGAGGATACGGTGGCCCGGGTCGACGGAGATGGATTCTTGATTCTGCTAAGAAACATCGACGAAGTAAAGAACGTGACCGCTGCGGCCGAGAAGGTCGTGAAAGAGATGGCTCGGGACTTTCCTGTCAAGAGTCATTCCCTAAGTGCAACTTGCAGTCTCGGTGTCACCGTGTTCCCCGAACACGGCATTGACTCCGAGACGCTCCTGAAGAATGCTGATGCGGCCATGTATTGCGCCAAGACAAACGGTGGAAACTGCTTCAGATTCTTTGTAGAAGACTTGAACATCCAGGTCTCGGAGCGATTGACCCTCGAGAATGGGTTACGGGCGGCCCTCGAAAGGGATGAGTTCTTCCTGGTGTATCAGCCTCAAATGGATCTTGCCAATGGTGAGATCACAGGGCTTGAAGTGCTGATTCGTTGGCAGCATCCTGAGTTGGGGCTTGTACCACCAGACAAGTTCATCAGCGTTGCCGAAGCGAGTGGACTGATTCTGCCGATCGGCGAATGGGTGCTCAGAACTGCTTGTTCACAAGCTCGGAAGTGGCAGGACGATGGACTTTTGGCGATTCCAGTGGCAGTGAACGTGTCAGCGGTTCAGTTTCGTCAGACTGGCTTTTGCGAATTGATCAAAAGAGTTCTTGCTGAGACGGGCCTGCCGCCGCGTTTCCTGGAACTCGAACTCACTGAGAGCCTTTTACTGTCCAATGCGGACATGATGTTCTCGGTCCTTCAAGAACTCCGAGAAATGGGCTTGAAGTTGGCCATTGATGACTTCGGAACCGGCTATTCCAGCCTGAGTTACCTGAAAAAGTTCAGAGTGAACAAGCTCAAAATTGACCGCTCATTTATCCGGGATATAGCAACAGATTCCGATGATGCCGCAATTACAACTGCGATCATCAATTTGGCAAAGAGCCTGAAATTGAAAGTCATTGCAGAGGGTGTTGAGGATGAGGCCCAAATATCCTTCCTGCGCGAACACCACTGCGATGAAATCCAAGGATACTACCTTAGCAGGCCGGTACGGGCCGATGAA
>Ga0157374_10003088_pt1 | contig 13973 bp, 14 predicted proteins | sample M25metaG_FD_115308 | JGI IMG/M metagenome (GOLD analysis project Ga0157374, IMG submission 115308) | Miscanthus rhizosphere microbial communities from Kellogg Biological Station, Michigan, USA - M2-5 metaG | ecosystem: Host-associated > Plants > Roots > Rhizosphere > Soil | place: USA: Michigan...
CCGACGGCAATTACATCTACTTCCTGGAAGCCGCGGACAACACAGGCAACAATTTCAACCTGTATCGCGCGCCGGTGCTGGGCGGGGAGCCGCGGCAGATTGTGCGCGACGTCGACAGCGACATTGCATTTTCACGAAATGGGAATCGCATGGCCTATTTCCGGGGCAATGATCCGATATCAGGGCAATCGCGACTGCTCAGCGCGAATCCGGATGGAACAGACGAGAAGGTGTTGTTGGTGCGGAACACAGCGAGTCCTCCGCTGTTTCTGTCGTGGACGCCGGACGGGAAGCAAATCGCTTCCGCGTTCCGGCAAGGACGAGTTGGCCCCAAGATACTGGGCGGAGTGGAATTGTTCGATATCGCCAGTGGGAAGAGCAGTACACTGGCGACGTTCACCGACAAGGTGCTGTATGAACTGCATTGGCTGCCGAACGGGCGAGGCCTGGCGGTGCTTTATGGTGCCCGGCCTACGATCTTTCAGAGACAGATCGGATATGTCGCCTATCCCAGCGGGGCGTTCCGCACCATCACCCGAGACGCGAACAACTACAGAACGCTTACGGTCTCAGAGGACGGCAACACGGTCGCAACGGTGCAAGTGAGAACGACACATACAGTCGATCTCATTCCCGGAGCCGGAACCAAAGAGAGTTCGCCGACGCCAATACTCTCCGAGTTTTCCGATGCCTTCGGGTTGAGTTGGGGCGGCGACAAAGAGCTGCTGCTCACCAATGGATCCGGTCTGATTGAGGTGAGCGTCGACGGTACCAACCGCAGGACGCTAGCGAACGATGCGGGCGGAAATATCAACTCGGCTCGGCAATGTGGGAAACAGCACGTGATCCTCTCGTGGTCGTTTCATGGCGGGAGCAATGGAGCGAGAATCTGGCGGCTCAATGCGGATGGCTCGGGGGCAAAGCAGCTCACGGACGGAAAAGGGGATTTCAATCCGGTTTGTTCTGTGGATGGGAAATGGGTATACTACCAAAATTTGGCCGAAGACCACATCCTGCGAGTTTCGACTGAGGGGGGGAGGCCCGAGATACTGGCTGGAACGGCGGTTTTCAACGCCGGTATCTCAGCGCCACTCAACGGCGTTTCGCCGGACGGGAAGCAAATGGCATTTTTTAGCGACAGTGCTTTCCTTCACAAGCACCTTCAAATTGTGAATCTTGACGCCGGGCTCAACCCTACGCGCCGCACGTTGAGCCCGGATTCGCGCGTTTCCGGAGCAGTCGTGTTCAGCCCAGATGGAAGGGCAGTGGCCTATCCGATCGTGGAGAACGGGGTCTCGAATGTATGGGTGCAGCCGCTTGATGGCTCACCGGGACGTCAGATCACCAATTTCCAATCTGGGACGTTTCAGAAGTTCAGTTGGTCGCCGGATGGAAAGTCGCTGGCGGTCATTCGGGAGATGTCGCAATCGGACGTGGTGCTGCTGCGCCAACGGAGCCAGGGGGGAAGCGAGTAGTTGGGAGTCAGCGGCTATGGAGGCCGCTCTCCAGCGGGTCGAAGCGCAAGGCTTTGCGGTATGCGGGGAAGACGGGGCGTGGTGGTCTTCGTGGGGTTTAGGAGAGGTTTAGCTGTGCCTCTTCGGTACTTGGAAGCGGCTAAACCATCTCGGAGAAGTGGATTACCGATTACTCGCAAGTAGTCCGGAAGGGTAGAGGAACGGCCCGAAATCCAGGCGTGACGGATTACCAAACAGTAGGCCGTTACAGACGACTTATCGCTAGCGCTAATGCTTAAGTTGTGACGACAGGGTGTTATCGATCAGTGTGAGACAGGCGATCGCTAAAGATTCTGTCGTCAGGAAGATCGGCTCCTGAGCCGGGGAGTTACGACTGACGGTGCGAGTCTCGCACAGTACTGCGCTATCTAGGCCGCTACAAGCACCGCATCGCCATCTCGAATCATCGCCTCCTGGCTTTTGATGGAGAACGTGTCACATTCCGTTGGCGCGACTATGCCCATGGCACAAGTCACGTGTTATGACTGTGCTTACATCAAGATGGGTAACGCTCCAACTGGACGGAAAATTGTCTTTGTGACCAATCGCTGGATCAGTTCAAGTGAGGAGGACGGGTCGTGAAGACCATATGGTGCAGGTATCGGACGGTGGGTTGGGCCGGTTATTGCGGCGGCTGTACTGGCCGCCTTGGCGCCAGTCGCGGAGTCCGGCGTGAATCAACTTGGGGCGGCGGGACTCCCAGCTGCTTTTACCTAACCAAAGGAGCAACCCCATGACGCAAAGTCAGAGAGTTTATTCGCAGCGAATACTCGCGTTCAGCGTCATACTCTGCCTCTCGCCGGCCTTTGTCTTGTGTCAAACGAACCCGCCCCCGACGAAGCCGGACGGCAGTGTCGTTCCTGATTCGCAGGCCCGTGATCGAGGGACGAAGCCCCATGAGGTCCGGAGTGCAGGGACAGAACCCGGCACGCCATCGACGGCTCATGGCAACGTCGCTTCTATAGTGGAAGGCCGCCAATACTGCGACCCGGAGATGAAGCGAGCCCTGGTGCTCAGTGGCGGCGGCCTCAAAGGAGCGTTCCAGGCGGCCGCGGTCTACCACCTTATTGTTCAACGCCGTTGCGATTTCCGGGAGTTTGCCGGCGTCTCAGTCGGTTCCCTGAATGCTGTGATCCTGGCGCAGGCGCGGCGTGACGAAAACCCCGAGGCGTCGCTCAAGAATCTAACGCAGCAGGCGGAAAAGCTGGTTAAGGTCTGGCAGGACATCCGGAGCCGCAAGCAGATTTTAAAGCCGCGCTGGCCGGGATGGGTGTGGGCACTCGCCGTTCGCTACGGCTTATTGGGCGTGGAAAGCATGAACACTTTTGATCCGCTGATGAAACTGATTCAGGCCAACGTTGACGTGGACGCTTTGGTGGAGAAGGGGCGCGCCGTGAGGGTCGGCTCGGTCTCTTTTTGGGACGGCACCTATCGCGAGGTGGGTCCCACCGCGACTTTTCCAAACAACGATCGGAAATACTTCCTTGACTACGTATATGCCAGTGCGCTCATTCCCGTCCTTGGAAAAATGCCGAGGATCCAGCAATCGGAGCAGGAAAGCGACCCACGGCAGTGGCTCCAATACGGAGACGGAGGCATTCTTAATAACACGCCGATATTCAATTACTTCCGCAAATGCCCGTCAGAAGACGGCCAGCTCCAGTCGGGCGGCGAGAGAACCTGCCTTGCTTGGCTGCGACCTGGTACGCCGCCCCCTGGAGACGTGCAGCAATTGTTTGTGGTCGTTACGGCGCCGTTTACAAAGCATGTAGATACCCACCCCGTACCGCCGAAACTGCTCGGCCGTGGGTCGCGGCAGGTGACCGCTGGGAGGAAAATCCTGTTGCGCACGATCGATTTGATGCTCGAGACTGACTTTCGGGATGATCTGACGTTGATGTTGGAGTCCAACGCTGCATTGGAGTGGCGGAAACGGATCTATGACGCAGCGACTGCAGGTCTGGGACCTGAGCAGCGAAAGGAATTTGACCAGAAGTTTGCCGAGATCAACCGGAGCTACCCGCTGCATTCGTACAATGAGTCGCCGAAAGGAGGCCCATCCTTGCCGTACGACGCAGTCGTGGTGGCGCCGGATAAAGTTTACGCGGAGGGTTTCGATCTTGATCCGCAGAACATCGCTCTACAGCTTCATTACGGCTGCCTGAAGGCCGATCTCATGATGCAGGAGGATTTTCATATGTCCTCCATGAAAGAGAACTGCCTGGCGCGCTTCCCGCTGCCTACGTCAAAATCGGTGCCGCCGAAGCATCATTAGCTGGCCGGACCTGCCGACCCAAAGCACTCCGGCTCGATCCTTGAATAACACATACCAATCAGGATTCGATGGATCGTGCAAGTAAGAAGAGAAACGTTCCCGTTCTCTTATCGAAGCGATTTAGCCCGCCATCCTGTGTTCCCGTTCAGAGTGTCCTTGCCGATCGATCAACAAAGAGAGGACAGCGTCGCTACTCAAGCTGGCAGGATTTTTGGAGTCGTGCCTGTAGGCAAGAATTTTCCCGTTGCACGATCCAAGCGATCCAGACTTCCGCCGTAAGTGCCAAACCAGACCGTGCCCTGCCCGTTTTCGCGGAACTGAGGCGTGGCAGGCCGCGCCATCCGTTGCTGCTGGTTGTCGGCGGTGTGGCTCTCGCGGTGATTGTCGCCTTGGCCTACGGGCTCGTCAATCGTTCCACACGGCCGACCGAGCCTCTGAAAGCAGTCAGATTCGCCGTACTGCCGCCGACAGGTTTCGCTCGACGATAGGCGATTCGAAAGTCTACGATTACATAGAGTCGCTCGGGAGGCAGCTCGCGGCCGACGTCCCTAATGGAGATTTTGACTGGGAGCTCGCGGTGATTCGCGAAGATGTAGGGGGGAGCACCCATGAAGCTCTTTCCGTTCCCGGTGGACACATTTTTGTATCGGCGTCCTTGATTCTCGCGGTCGATAGCGAAGCCGAGTTAGCCGGCATGCTTGCGCATTCGATGGCCCATATTGCGGAAAGACATGAGACGCGTATGGCTACACGCGGGCAGGTCATCAATTTGTCAATCATGCCGCTGGTATTCATCGGAGGTCGAATGGGGATGGGTTCCGCAGGAAGCGATGATCGTGCGCTCTTACCGATGGGGTACTTAAAAATGCAGCGTAGTAACGAGCTAGACGCTGATCGAGTAGCCGTGAATATCATGGCCGCTGCCGGGTACGACCCCGCAGCGCTACTTGGGTATATTCGCCGAACACAGCGAGCCACCACGGCTGAATCTACAATGTATTCGGCTCTCCCTCCTCGAGACGAGCGGATCACTGCTCTTGAAACCGCGATTTCAGATGTACCATCACGCACCGCTCGGTCTAGTGGGGAGTTCGAAGCTATTCAGGGCAGAGTGCGAGAACTTGCAGTGCCATCGAGAGCGGAGTCACCCTCTCCGCTGAAACAGCCTCCTTCGCTACGCTGAAAGGCCCTGGGGAGAGCCGGGCGGTGTCACCGTAGTGGGCAGATTGCCCACACGCTGGCATCTCGCCCTCTCTTCAGCGCACGTTTAGCGGTCGCCGCGCCGTGCACCCGGCAACAATATGGTCCCGTGGACCGAACCTGAGGTGAAGCCGGTCGTCAAGTCTACCAAACGTTTTATGGTGAAACTTCCTTTGACGCCCACGAACTGACCCGAACCGCCCGTGATCAGGTGGATTTCGACAATACTGTTGAGATCGGGTGTGTCGGTGTCGGTTGGTTCGCCCTGCCCGACAACCGAAGTATAGATGCGGTCTCCGTCGGCTGCGATCAACTCAGCGGTCCCTGTTGCAGAGCCTTCGGGCAGTTTTACCGTGACTTTGTAAGCAAGTATGAAGTGATTGAGGTGGGTCGCAATTCCTGTGACATTCCCGTCGACCGAAATCGCCTCGGGGGGAGAGCCTTGTAAGACGTCGGTTTCATTTCCTTGTAAGTAGCCCTGGAACGATATCCGCTTGTCCGGGCCTTTCGCATTCGCGAATCCCGCTGTAAAAAACATTGCCGCGATAGCCAGAGAGATACTGGCTTTCCTCACCGATTGGGTGTTTGTCTTCCCGTTTGTGAACAGACTTGTCTGCATTCGTTTTTCTCCTTGCCTGAATTTGTAAGAAGTCTTGTGGACTCGAGCGCAGTGTAATGAGCGGGGAATCGGCGGTCCAATGCATTTCCCCTTGAATTTCACCTCAATCCGAAAGTCACTGATCCTAGAGGGTTTATGGTACGATCTCAGTCCTGTGGGAAGCCAGCCGAACCCCGCGCCCAAGGTTGTGTTCGGTCCGTTTGAATACGATGACCTCTCGGGAGACTTGACGAAGCACGGAATTCCCATACGACTTCAAGGAAAGCCGCTCCAGATCCTACTGCGTCTGGTAAGCCAGCCCGGGCAAGTGATTAGTCGCGAAGAGCTGCAGCGTCACCTTTGGCAGGGTACGACCTTCGTCGATTTCGAACAAGGTCTCAATTCCGCGGTCAACAAGCTTCGGCAGACCTTAGGGGATTCGGCGGACCAGCCTCGCTACATCGAAACGCTCCCCAGCCGGGGATACAGGTTCATCGCTCCGGTTCAACGAGCTTCACCAAAAGTTGTTTTGGAGATGCCTGGCCCGATTCCGTTGAAACTCGAACCGAGGCGTGGCAGGCCGCGCCATCCGTTGCTGCTGGTTGTCGCCGGTATGGCTCTCGCGGTGATTGTCGCCTGGGCCTACGGGCTCGTCAATCGTTCCACACGGATGACCGAGGCTCCCAAAGCAGTGAGGTTCGCTGTATTGCCGCCAACAGGGTTCGCGCTGGAGGGCGCCGCCAGCCGCCAGGCATTCTCTCTATCGCCCGATGGCTCACGCCTGGCATTCACCGCCATGGACTCAAGCGGTTCGTTCAGTGTATTCCTTCGGGAATTCAATTCACTCGAGGCGCGGCTGGTTCCCGGCAGCGAAGGCGCTCATACAGTTTTCTGGCCGCCCGACGGCCGGTCTCTTTATATGACCGCGCAGGGTAAGCTTTGGCGAACTCCGCTTCAAGGCGAAGCGCGCGTGCTCTTGGCCGACTCTCCCTCTTTCATGTTTTCTGGAGCTTGGTTGAACCCCGAACGGATACTGATCGGGAGCTTCCGGGCCAGCCACCTGGTGTCGCCATCCGGCGGCCCTCTTGAGCGGCTGAAGGATACGTATTGGTGGCCACAGATGCTGCCGGATGGAGAACACATTCTTTACGTGCGGCGAGATGTTCGGACCGGCCATTACCGAGCACTGGTGCTTCGGCTTCGTGATTTCCGCACAATCGCGGATTTGGTCGAAACCGATTCGCGGGTCTTGTATGCGCCTTCGACATCAACGCCTGGCAAGGGCTATCTCCTCTACGTGCGCGCCGGAAACTTGCTGGCCCATCCGTTCGATCCCGACTCGCTGCGGGTAAGTGGTGAAGCGATGCCGATTGCCAGCAAGGTCTATTTCTTTGTTCCGACTGGCGCGGCAGATTTCGCCGTTTCGAAGACGGGCGCGCTCGCTTATCAAAGTTATGTCAGCCGATCGCAACTGGCGTGGGTTGACAGGACAGGAAACCAGCTTGCCACTGTCGGTCCAGGGAAAATAAACCTGAAGTCCGCTCGCCTGTCGCCGGATGGGCAGCGGCTGGCGACTGCGATTTACGATATCGAACGAGGCGAACAGGACCTGTGGATCTTCGACCTCAATACAAACTCAGGGCGGCGATTGTCGTCGGAGCGGGCACTGCGGGATGCTCCTGTTTGGTCACCGGATTCGACAAAAGTGGCTTTCCTGCACCAGGCCGATGACATGCCGCCCAGGGTGCATCTGCGCGGCGTAGGAGAGAACGATACGGAAGAAACGACCCCAGCCGGCGATTTCCAAATGCCAACCGACTGGTCTCCGGATGGGCGCTTCGTCGCTTTCGGAAATACCGGATTTCCACGGTTCGCAAACGAAACGCAAGGGGACGTGTGGGTGTTCGACCTAGCCCGCAACCGGAAGGCAATTCCGTTACTAACCACACGGTTCCACGAGGCAAATCCCGCCTTCTCGCCGGACGGAAAATGGCTAGCGTTCACGTCAGATGAATCCGGACGCGCGGAAGTCTACCTGCAAGCGTTTCAGTCGGGTGACATTCCGAGTTTGACGGGCGAACGTTACCGTGTCTCTGGCGTAGGCGCTCAGGCTTTACGGTGGAGACGAGATAAAGAGGAACTCTTCTATCTAGATTTTGATGGGCGTGTGCAGGCGGTTCCGGTGCGGCTCTCGCCGAAACCCGAGTTCGGCCCAACGACGGCGCTGTTCAGCATAACCACGGAAGCAAGAGCGGCCATTCACTCGGTGCTTGGCTTCGACGTCTCGGCCGACGGCAAGCGATTTGTGGTTCCGGTCGTAAGCTCGGCGCAAGCCTCGTCCCTCATAGTTATACAGAATTGGGAAGCACTACTTCCGCGCCGGCCTTAGCCAGAAGTCCGCAAAGGATTGCGGCGGAAAGCCGGTATTTCGTAGATGCCGCCACCGTTGCGGTGATTCAGAGTTATTTCGTTTCGTCGTCAGCTGCCGTTCGGTCTACCGATTGCCAAGCCGTGGTAGGAAGCTTGATCAGGCATTGACGTCTTAGTTGAGTTCGCCGCAACCGTCGGGTTGAACCCGGATCTGTTGAGGAAAGTCCTTGTAGGGGATGGGAGTCTGACTGGGTAAGTCGGCCTCAATGACCTGCTGGGATCTGCTCTCTTATAATCAACTTGTCCACTGTCAACTCACCGATGGTGAGCTTTTCGATTCGGCCCCGCCGAATTGCGAGCCGTCCCACGGCAAGAGCGCCAATTGCCAGAGCGCCAATGGCTGTGGCTCCGATTGCCAGGCCTATGATTGCCAATCCTGTATTAGCGGTCGAGTTCTGAAGTTTTTGCACGCAGTTCATGGATTCAAGGTCAAGCCGGGGAGAAGCAGCTTATTCGGGGAGCTTGAAAGCTATGAGCGAATCGCCGGGAGGGCTCCCAAAGAAGCCACCGCCACCAGCAGCAATGACGACGTATTGCTTGTTGTCCTTTCCCAGGTAGGTAGCCGGAGTCGCATGGCCGCTTGCGTCGATTGTTGTGGACCAGAGTTCGCGGCCCGTGCGGGCATCGAATGCACGAAAGTGGCTGTCGTTGGTAGCGGCAATAAACACAAGTCCACCGGCGGTGGCAATGGAGCCGCCGATATTGGGTGCGCCGGTGTCGTGCGGGCCGAGCGGAACACGCCAGGCGATGTCGCCCGTATTCACGTTGACGGCAGTGAGTAAGCCCCATGGCGGCTTCTGGCACGGCTGCAGGTTTGCATCCCAAAACCTTGCGTAGTCGCCAGCGGGGCTGGTGCGGCGGTAAGCCATTGGTGAACCTTCCGGCTGCTTGACCATTTGACCGATGGCGCCGACTTCATTGGTATTGACGAATATATAGGCCAGATCGGGATTGAACGAGACGCCAGACCAAGTTGCGCCGCCAAGCGTTCCGGGGAACACGACGGTGGGTTTCATGCCGTAGGGAGTATAGCGGCCGTGATTTTCCAGCTTCGGGAACATATCTGCGCATCCTTCTCTCACGTCTTCGGCAGCGATAGTCGACCGTGACAAAGCAGCTGGTTTGGTGGGAACGGGTTGCGTCGGCCAAGTGGCTTCACCGGGTACATCGCTGGCAGGCATCGGCCGCTCCTCGACACCAAAAATCGGTTTGCCATCGCGCCGATCGAAAATGAAGACCAGACCCATCTTCGTGACCTGTACAACGGCAGGAATATCGGCTCCGTCGCGGTGGACGGTAACGAGCGCAGGCGCAGCGGGTGGATCGTAGTCCCAGATATCGTGATGTACGAGCTGGAAATGCCATCGCAGCCTGCCGGTTTTCAGATCTAACGCCACCAGACAGTTGCCGTAGAGATTGGCGCCTTTACGATCGCCACCGTAGAAATCGTATGCGGGGAGCCGATGGCGAGAAAGACCAAGTTGCGCGGCTGGTCGACGGTGATCATGGTCCAGACGTTCACACCGGTGCGGTCTTTCCATCCGTCACCCTCCCAGGTTTCGTGACCAGCTTCGCCGGGAAGCGGCACGGTATGAAATGTCCAGGCCCGCTTACCGGTATGAATATCCCAGGCGCGCACATCGCCGCGGGGCCCCAGGCCGCCGCTTTCGGGCACTTCAGCGCCAGTGATTACCAGGTCGCCGGCGATGGCAGGAGGGGAAGTTTCATCGTAAATAGAATTGGGGAATTTATCCGCGACTCCGGTTTTTAAGTTGACTTCGCCTTCGTTTCCGAAACCGGGTACTTTCTGGCCTGTGCGCGCATTCAAGGCGATCAAACGGCCATCGAGCGTTCCGAAGAGAATTCGTGGGGGTGTTTGCGCATCGCCGGGCCAATAGGCAACGCCGCGATGAGCACGGGATTTTCGGGATGTTGAGTCCGTTTGCAGATCGAACTTCCACAGCTCGCGACCGGACTCGGGTTCAAGCGCAATAATGCGGTCCGAGGGAGTCGAAAGATACAGGACGCCATTGATGATGAGCGGAGTGGTCTCGAACGCGGTTTGGCGTTGGCCGCGCGGGCCGGAGACGACCGGCATTTCGCCAGTATGGTAGGTCCAGGCGCGCGTGAGACGATTTACGTTGCCGGCATCGATCTGTTTGAGCGGAGAGAACCGCATTCCTCCCGGATCGTGCCCGTAACTAGGCCAATCGGTCTGGGCGGACACGGAGATAGTGAGCACAGCGGGAATGACGAGAGCACAGGCGAGTCGCACATTTGAAAGTATAGGAATATTCCCGCGCCGGGCCGCCATCAGGATCCTTATCGCGTCATCGTTCGTTGGAGCACGATCTGAGCGACTTAAGGAACTCGATCACAGAATTCTGATCATATTGGCTCAAATTCCGAAAAGCCGCTCCTGCGTCACGGGTGTTGGCAAGACACGGCGCGTCAACTTTCGATCATCTCGTGAGGAGCGTCAATGCGCGAGTTGTTTTCTGAGGTGATCCAGAATCAAGAACTGTAACGGTCAATTCGCGACTCTGGGTGAGCTGTTTCTCTGGGGTTATTGTATCCGGACTAAACACGCTAATTCTCGAGTGACAATTTTCGGGTTAATTCCATGGCGGCTTGGGGAGTGCTTGTGGTGCCCATTTCCGTATCTACATAGCCCTTGTAATTCAACTCGCGCAGGACGCGGAGTATGTAAGCGTAGTCGATCTCGCCCGTCCCCGGTTCCTTGCGTCCGGGAACCTCGCCAATCTGCACCAGTCCGATCCAGCCCTTGGTCAGACCTTCGCGAAGATGGGTGGAAATATTCCCTTCCATCAACTGCAGATGGAACATATCGAAGCAGACTTTCACATTCGGATGCGCCACTTCATCGATTACAGGGAACGCGACCGCGGCAGTATCCAACGCCATACGCGGCCGGCCGGCTCGGGAACTGAGTGGTTCCATAACCAGCATCACGCCCTGTTCCTTCGCGATCTCGCCAGCTTTCTTGAGCCCGCTGACGATCTGGGATCGTTGCGTCTCCCAGGGAACGTCCGATTGCACCTGGCCTACAAATATGATTGGCTGCGCGCCGCCAAACGTCGCCGCAATTTTGGCATAGGTGGCAATCTCATCGAGATAGGCCTGCTCCATGCCCGGTTTGGTGAGTCCCGTAGAACTTCCCAAGCTTGCCGTGCCCGAAATGCTGGCGCACTTCAGGCCAGTCCGCTGCTGGACTTTAAGCATGGCGTCGCGTTCCTCGTCCGTTGCATGCCAGAAGCTGTAAGCCTTGAAGCCCTGGGCGGCAACGATCTCCATCCGCTGTGGTCGCGGCATGGTTCGCGGGAACATGATTTCGATATTGATCGAGACAGTATACGGCGGCGGGGCAACCGCTGCGGCAGCCAAATGCGTATCCAGCGCTAAGGGAATGGCTGCGGCGGAAGCGATCATATGGCGACGACTCATCAGAGGTTTCATCGGCTTTATCTTCGCACTGAGCGGGAGCGACGGGTGGAACTTGACGACCTGGTTACTATGACAAGAACCCGGACTGACGAAGGAGCTGAAATCAGAGAAGAGAATGACAACTACTGAGAACAAGAACCTGATTCGCACGTTTGTTGAAGAAGTCATCAACCAGGGACGACTGGAGCGAGCGGACGATCTGGTAGCTGTTGACTTTCTGGAGCTTGACCCATTGCCCGGCCAGAGACAAGGACGAGAGGGCCTGAAAGAAGTTATTGCCGGAATGCGCGCGGCATTTCCGGATATTCATTGGACTGTGGACGAGATGGTCGCTGAAGGCGATAAAGTCTTCAGTCGATTCACTTGGTCAGGCACGCATCGCGGTGAGTTTCTCGGTATTAGCGCGACGGGAAAACAGATCAAGGTGGCGGGTATGGTGCTCGACCGCGTGGGGGCGGGCAAGATGACGGAGAGCCGCATTTTAATGGATGGCGTAAGTATGATGAAGCAGCTGACAACCGATAACGCATCTTAGCCAGCCCACAGGTCCACGCATTCCTCGTAAGTATTTAAAGGGATGTGACGCCACCTTATGTGCCGCGTGCTAGACTAGCCGCGGCTGGGGGACTCATGGGACGGTGGATGGCGGTCGTGCTTTGTGTTTGGAGTTGCCGACGTTAAGTCGAGCGGCTTCGGATTCGTTTACTACTATCGACCAGCCCGGCGCCTCCGACACATATCTGTACGGCATCAACGACATCGGCGGGATCGTTGGAGCTTTTCCAGGATTCCAGTACGAGAACGGTGTCTTCACTGATATCCCAGCTCCCAGACCATCAGATATTAACAATGCAGGGCAGATTGTCGGGAGCTATACCGGGACCAACGGGAATGCTGCGTTCTTATATAGCGAGGGGGTGTTTACCTCACTTCCCGGAAGCGTCGCTTCAGGGATAAACGATGCGGGTCAGATTGTCGGGTTCACTCAAACCATCGGAAACAGCGAAACTCCCGGCGAAACTCACGGGTATCTGTACAGCAATGGCGCGCTAACGACGATCGACTTCCCGGGTGCTGGTGTGACAACCCCGTCGTCGATTAACAACGTCGGTCAGATTGCCGGGACGTTCCGATACCCGGGCGCGACCGGCTACATACATGGCTTTGTAGAAAGCAATGGCGTTTTCACCATCGTGGACGAACCGGGATTCGTGGACGCCTATCTTAACGGGACCATAATTAGCGGCATTAACGATTCCGGGGACATAGTGGGATGGATTGTGAAAGGTGGCGGCGGTTGCAGCTTTATATACCACGAAGGTTCGTTCACATGTTTTTCCGTGCCCGGGGGCTCTTCACTTACGCCTACGGCATCAATAATGCGGGTCAGATTGTCGGAGAGTATGGGTTTTCAGTGGACGCGGCGCACGGCTTTCTCGCGACGCCGATTCCCGAATCGGCCGCAGTTCCGGACCCGGGCGCGCTGCTACTCGTCGCCGGGGGTTTGGTTGCTTTGGTCTGCATAAGGGCAGCCGGGCGGCAGACCGCATAACCAGAATTCACCGCGCTCCTCTGCCGTAGGGAGTATTTTGGTTTTCATGTCCGAATCGCTCATGATTCTGGTAGCAGGCCCTTATAGGTCTGGCACCGACGACGATCCGAAACGCATCCGGGCGAATGTCGATGCTATGACGGATGCGGCGCTCAGGCTATTCCGGTTGGGTCATCTTCCAGTTCTGGGTGAGTGGTTCGCGCTGCCGCTGATTGAACACGCTGGGTCCCGCCAAATCGGCGATGAGATTTTCAACGAAATCTTTCATCCCATTTCCCGGGAATTGGTCGTGCGCTGTGATGCCTGTTTGCGGATCGGCGGGCCCTCCAAGGGGGCCGATGAAATGGTTTCACTGGCCAGGAATAGCGGGAAGAAGATCTTTTTCCGTTTCGAAGAAGTACCACCCGCTCAGCGGCGCTAGCGGCCTTCCGCAACAACTGCATTCATATCGGACGCAATTCGCGGGCGGGTGTCTCGACCCAAATGCGTTATACACTGCTAAGTCAAGCTCATGACACGCCCGGTCAGATTTCTCATTCTGATGACTTTAGTGGTTCTCGATCTATGCGCGTATCAGTTGCCGGCAGATAGCGATCCGCTCGGCTTGGCCAGGCCGAAAGACGTTTCCGCGCGGCGCGTCTCGAGCAACAATGCCGATCCTAAAAGCAATGACGACAGCAAGCGGCCCATTCCAGGCGAGACGCTGGTGTTGGCCGACTTGCAAGGGCCTGGCGTAGTAACGCATATCTGGCTGACGGTAGCCGCCAATGAATATGGCTGGCCGCGCTTGCTGCGTTTTCGTGTTTATTACGACGGCAGCGCGACTGCGAGCGTGGATGCACCGGTCGGCGATTTCTTCGGCGTTGGGCATGGACAGGAACGCGCGGTCAATTCGATGATGATCCGCAATGCATCGAGCGGGCGAGCGAGGAATAGTTA
>Ga0157374_10003089_pt1 | contig 13967 bp, 12 predicted proteins | sample M25metaG_FD_115308 | JGI IMG/M metagenome (GOLD analysis project Ga0157374, IMG submission 115308) | Miscanthus rhizosphere microbial communities from Kellogg Biological Station, Michigan, USA - M2-5 metaG | ecosystem: Host-associated > Plants > Roots > Rhizosphere > Soil | place: USA: Michigan...
GCGGCGCGACGCGCGGCGGCGGCGGAAGCCGCGGCACGTTCGTGCTCTGGCCGTCCCAGTTCGGCGTCTCGGCAGCCGCGCTCGCAGACGCGTCCTCGGACTTCGCACCGGCTGGCGCTTGAGCGCTCGCGACGGCGGGCGCCTCAGGCTCGGGCTTCGCGGCGAAGGGTGCCGGCAGGGGCTTGGCGGCAACGGCCGATGCTGCGGGCGAGCTCTTCGCGCCGACGGCCGATGGTGCGGGCAGGGGCTTGGCGGCGGCCGATGCTGCAGGCGAGGACGTCGCGGCAACCGCCGATGCTGTGGGCGAGGTCGTCACGGCAACCGCCGGTGCTGCGGGGGCGGTCTTCGCGCCGACGGCTGATGCTGCGTGGGCGTGGCCTGCGGCGACCGCTGCTGCCGGAGCGCTCTTCGCGGCGACGGCCGCTGCTGCCGGCGCGGCTTTCGCGGCGACGCCCGATGGCGCGGGCGCGGGCGCGGGTTTCCCGGCGCCCGCCGATGGCCCCGGCGTCGGTTTCGCGATGACCGGTGCAGCCGACGCGACCTGAGCGACGACCGGCGTCGGCTCGGTCTTCGCGGAGTCCAATGACGGCGCGTGCGCGGTCTTGGCGGCGACCGCCGTTGGTGTCGCGGCGGACTTCGCGGCGACCGCCGATGGTGCTGCCGTCCCGAACGTTGCCTTCGGCGCCGGCGCGGCGACTGGCCCCTTCGACGAGAACGCGCCCGGCGCGAGCGCCCCCGATGACTTGGCGGTCGCCGATGGTGGCGGCTTCGGGGCCGCTGGCAGGTCGATGTCCGTCGCCGTCGACGCGCGCGGAGCAAGCCCGATCGAGAGCAGCTCGTCGGCGAGCTGCTCGGTCGGCATCTCCATCGTCGCGGTCTCTTCGGCCATCTCGTCGTCGTCATCGTCCGGCGCCGCCGCGGCCGCGGCCGCCGCCGCCAACGCTGCCGCGCCCGCACCTCCCGACACCACCGTCACCGGCTCGGGCTCCACCGCCGGCGTGGGCGAACCCTTCACCGGCGTGTCCGTCCGTGCCCTCGCCGCAGGGCGCGACTTCGTGTCGGTCGTCTCGCCCGCGGGTACCGCGATGCCGGCCTCCTTGCCGTCGAAGTCGACCGGTGCGGTCGGCCGCACCGAGCCGTCGGCGAGCCAGGGCTCCTTGCGCTCGCCGAGCTGCTGGCGCAGGTATGCGCCGAGCGCGGACGACGAGCCCACGACGCCGGATGCGCCGCTGTACGCCTCGAGCGCCAGCGCGAGATCCGCCGTGCTCTGGTAGCGGTCGTTCGGCAGCCGCGCGAGCGCCTTCATGATGATGCTCGCCAGCTCGGGCGCGAGGTCTGCGCGGTGCGCGCGCGGCGACGGGATCGTGCCGTGCACGATCGTCGACATCGTGTCGTGATCGGAGGCGCCCTTGAACAGCCGGCGCGCCGTGAGCAGCTCGTAGAGCACGATGCCGAGCGCGAACACGTCGGAGCGGCGGTCGACCTTCTCGCCCGTGCATTGCTCCGGCGCCATGTAGGGCGCCTTGCCCTTCTTGATGCCGACCTGGGTGCCCGGCGTGATCGCCGCCTTCGCCATGCCGAAGTCGAGGACCTTCACGTTGCCGTCGTAGCCGACGAGGATGTTCGCCGGCGTGACGTCGCGATGGACGATGCCGTGCTCGTGCGCCTGATGCAGGGCGGCCGCGACCGCGAGCCCGATCGTCAGGATGTGCGCGATCGGAATCGACTCGCGGCGTGCGTGCACGTGCGCGAGCAACACGCGGAGGTCCTCGCCGTGGACGTACTCCATCGCGAAGTACGGGACGCCGTTGGCCTCGGCGATGTCCTGGACCTGCACGATGTTGTGGTGGTGCAGGGTCGCGGCGAGCCGCGCCTCGGTGATGAAGGCGTCGGTGAACGCGCTGTCGCCCGCGCGCTCCTCGCGGACGCGCTTGATCACGACATGGCGCTCGAACCCGGCCATGCCGCGGGCTCGCGCCAGCAACACATCCGTCGTGCTGCCTCGCGCGATCTCGGCCAAAAGCTCGTAGTTCCCGAGCTTGCTTCCCGCGACCACCACCTACCCAGGGTCAGGCAGGACGCGGTGTGCGTCAACCGGTACCGAACCTGTACCGAACGGTACTACTTGCGAGCGTCTTGCTTGGCCTTGGCGGCCTTCGCGAGCAGCTCTTCGCCGATGTTGTTCGGCACCTCGGCGTACTTCGCGAACTCCATCGTGAATTCGGCCTTGCCCTGCGTCGACGAGCGAAGCGGGGTCGAGAATCCGAACATCTCCGACAGCGGGACTTCCGAGTCGACGCGCGCGTTGCCGTCTTCCTCGGTCGAGCCCATGACGATGCCGCGGCGCTGCATGATGAGGCCGAGGATGTTGCCCGAGAACTCCGCGGGACCCTCGATCGAGACCTTCATGATCGGCTCGAGGATCTTCGGGTTCGCGCGCGCGAAGAAGTCGCGGAACGCACCGCGCGCCGCTTCCTGGAACGCGATGTCGCTCGAGTCGACCTGGTGGCTCTGACCGTCGTTGATCGCGACGCGCAGGCTGACGACCGGGACGCCCAGGCGCGGCGACTTCGCGATCATCGACTTGAAGCCCTTCTCGCACGACGGGATGAACTCGCGCGGAATCGCGCCGCCCTTGATCTCGTCGACGAACTCGAAGTCGCCTTCGAACGGCTCGGCATAGCCGGCAACGCGGCCGTACTGGCCCGAGCCACCGGTCTGCTTCTTGTGCGTGTAGTTGAACTCGACCTTCTTCGTGATGCACTCGCGGTACGCGACCTGCGGCGGCGAGGTGATGACCTCGGCCTTGTACTCGCGCTTCATGCGCTCGATGTAGACATCGAGGTGCAGCTCGCCCATGCCGGCGATGATGGTCTCCGCCGACTCGGGATCGACCCAGCACTTGAACGTGGGGTCTTCCTTCGTGAAGCGGTTGAGCGCCTTCGACATGTTGATCTCGGCGCCGGAGTCCTTCGCCTTGATCGCGACCGAGATGACCGGCGACGCCACGAACATCGACGTCATCGCCAGGTTGACCCGGCCGTCGGTGAACGTGTCGCCCGAGTTGCAGTCGACGCCGAAGATCGCGCAGATGTCGCCCGCGCCGGCCTCGGTGATCTCTTCCTTGTCGTCCGAGTGCATGCGCACGAGCCGGCCGACCTTGACCTTCTTGCCGTTGCGGACGTTGACGACGAAGTCGTCCTTCTTGATCTGGCCCTGATAGACGCGGATGTACGTCAGCTGGCCGTAGCGGCCATCCTCGAGCTTGAACGCGAGCATGACGAGCGGCTTGTCGGGGTTCGACTCGAGGACGACGGGCTCCTCGTTCTTGTCGAGATCGAGCGCGATGTTCTCGACCTCGCGCGGCTCGGGGAGGTACGAGCAGACGCCGTCGAGCAGCAGCTGCACGGCCTTGTTGCCGAGCGCAGAGCCGCACATCACGGGCGTGCACTTCAGCGCGACCGTCGAGTCACGCAGGCACTTGCGGATGAGCTCCGGGGTGACCTTGTCCTCGAGGATCGCCTCGGCCAGCTCGTCGTTGACGAGCGAGAGACCGTCGAGCATCTCCTCGCGCATCTTCTCGCACAGCTCCTTGAGCGTGCCGCCGTGGCCGTGCGAGGCGAGCGGGTGCATCGCGTCGGTCGGGATCGGACCGCGCTCGATCTGCTCGCCGTTGTCGCCGTGGAACGTGTACGCGTTCATCTCGATCAGGTCGACGACGCCCTCGAGCTTCTCCTCGAGGCCGATCGGGCACTGGATCATGACCGGGTTGAGCTTGAGCTTCTCGCGTAGCTGCTCCTTGACGCGGAACGGGTTCGCGCCCGTGCGGTCGAGCTTGTTGACGAACGCGATGCGCGGAACCTTGTAGCGGCGCATCTGGCGGTCGACCGTGTACGACTGCGACTGCACGCCGGCGACGCCGCAGAGCACCATGATGGCGCCGTCGAGGACGCGCAGCGAGCGCTCGACCTCGACCGTGAAGTCGACGTGGCCCGGGGTGTCGATGATGTTGATGTGGTGCTGCGCCTTGATCGGCGAGCCCGGGACGGCCATGACCGTCTTCTGGGCCTTCGCGTCGGGCGGCCACTGGCAGAACGTCGCGGCCGACTGGATGGTGATGCCGCGCTCGCGCTCGAGCTCCATCGAGTCCATCTTGGCGCCGACGCCGTCCTTGCCCTTCACCTCGTGAATCGCGTGGATGCGCGCGGTGTAATAGAGGATGCGCTCGGTCAGCGTGGTCTTACCGCTATCGATGTGAGCGGAGATGCCGATATTGCGGACTTTGGACAGGTCGGTCAGCACTGGAAACGCCTCCTGGAAAGGCGGGGGTAGGTACCGTGTAACCGCTCGGGATGCAAGTGAAACCCCGCCGTTCGGGCGGTGTCTCAGGTGAGGGCGACTGTCCCCTCGACCATGTCATTGCATTTCAATCGGTTGGAAACCCCCGGCTGCTACCCTCGGGAAACGGTGGAGTGCCTCGACGACAATGCGGCGTCCGAATTCGTCTCGGGCGCGCTCTCGGCGGGCGCGAGCTCCAAGGTCGAGTCGCACCTCGCGAGCTGCCGCGACTGTCGGGCGCTGGTCGCGATGCTTGCCGGCACCGAGGATGACTCGCAGGCTGCGACACGCAAGCACGAGAAGATCAGCGAGGACAGTCAGGTCGCGAAGCGGCCGACCCTGTCGATCGGCGATCGCGTCGGACGTTACCTCGTGCTGTCGACCCTGGGAGCCGGCGGCATGGGCGTCGTGTTCTCCGCGTACGACCCACAGCTCGATCGCAAGGTCGCGCTGAAGCTCTTGCGCGCGAACCTGCGCGGGCCCTCGGCGAAGGAAGCGCGCACGCGGCTCAAGCGCGAGGCGCAGGCGATCGCGCAGCTCAGTCACCCCAACGTCGTCGGCGTCTACGACGTCGGTACCACCGAGGACGGCGACGTCTACATCGCGATGGAGTTCGTCGAGGGCGACACGCTGACGACGTGGCTCAAGCGCTGGCCGCGCACGTGGCGCGAGATCCTCGAGGTGTTCCACCAGGCCGCGCGCGGGCTCGCCGCCGCGCACACGGTCGGCCTTCTCCACCGCGACTTCAAGCCCGACAACGTGCTCGTCGGTGGCGATGGCCGCGTCCGCGTCACCGATTTCGGCCTCGCGCGCTCGGTGCTCGGCCCCGACGAGGGCGTGCGCACCCAGCAGCCGGATGCGAGCGCACTGCACGCCGATCTCACCGCGACCGGCACCGTGCTCGGCACGCCGCGCTACATGCCGCCGGAGCAGCTCACCGGCCCCGACATCGACGCGCGCGCCGATCAGTTCAGCTTCTGCGTCGCGCTCTACGAGGCGCTCTACAGCAAGCACCCGCTCGAGGGCTCGACGAGCGTCGCGATGCTCGAGAGCGGTGCGCGCGCGGCGCTGCCTCCCGACGGCACGCGCGTGCCGACGTCGATCGGCAAGGCGGTCATGCGCGGCCTCGATCGCGATCGCAGCAAGCGGTTCCCGACGATGGCGTCGCTGATGCACGAGCTGCAACCTCCGCCGCAGCGCTCGCCGGTGCGATTTGCCGCGATCGCGGCGATCGGCCTCGTGCTGGTCGGCGGTGCGACCGCAGCCGTGGTGACTCGCCCCGATCCGACGCGTCGCGTGGAGCCGAACGAGGAGGCGACGATGAAGTCGCTCATCGACGAGATCAACCGGCGCGACGCCCAGATCAAGGACCTGCGCCGGCGGCTCGTCGAGGGCCAGATCAAGGCCGACGAGGTCGAGAAGCTCAAGAAGCAGCTCGACGAGAAGCAGGACGAGGTCCGCCAGCTCACCGATCAGGTCACGCAGCTGCGCGTGCAACAGATGCAGGGACGGCCCTTGCCGCGGCCGCCGCAGGACAAGCAGATCCTCGCCGCGATCCAGGGCGCACAGGGGCCGGTGCAGGGCTGCTTCGAGGAGTGGGACGATCGCGCCGACGTGTTCGGCGGCTCGGCGAAGCCTCTGCTCTCGCACGACGCCGATCTGATCGTCGAGGTGTCGGTCGCGCCCGATGGCCACGCCTACAATCAGCGGGCGCGAGGCGTCGACTCGGTGAGCCTGCAAGTTTGCGTCGCCGACGCGGTCGCGATGATCCGGTATCCGAAAGGTCCCGATCACAGCGACCTCCAGGTCCAGATCGCGTGGGTCGACGGCAACCTGGCGATGACCGGGACGATCGTGTCGCACCGCGCACCGTCGAGCAGCACCCTCGAAGGCATCTGATAGCGTATGTGACAATTCCTGCTGACGATTCGTCAGCACCTGTAGTATCCCGCACCCCATGATCCGGATCGTCCGTTGTCTCGGTGTGGCGCTGACCGTCCTCCTGCCGGTGGTGGCGAGCGCCCAGAGCAAAGCGCCGCACCCGCAGGCCGCCTACATCGTCGCGCCGCCGCAGCCGAATGCGCCGAAGCCGACGGACGTGCTGACCGGCCAGGTGATCTACCTGAACAACTGCGCGGCCGGCTGCACCGTGAAGCCGGGCAACGAGGACGCGTCGACGATGACGTCCGAGATCGCGAGCAAGACCGCGAACTGGACCGAGTTCGCGTGGCAACCGGGCGAGTGGGAAGCCGTCGTCCAGTGCGTCAAGGAAGTCTACTCGCCGTACTCGGTCGTCGTCACCGATCAGCTCCCGCAGTCGGCGTACAACATGGAGATCATCGCCGGCGACCCGCGCGATATCGGTCTCACCAACGGGGTCGGTGGCATCGCGCTGGTCTCCAACGACTGCTCGCCGCGCCAGAACTCGATCGCGTTCGCGTTCACGTCGGCGATCGACGTGTTCGCGCAGGAAGACGCGAACAACCGCGTCTGGGGCATGTGCTGGACGGCCTCGCAGGAGATCGCGCACATCTACGGCCTCGATCACGAGTACGCGTACCTCGACGACATGTCGTCCGCGTGCAACGACCCGATGACGTATCGCGATGACTGCGGCGGCCAGAAGTTCTTCCGCAACCGCGCCGCGAGCTGCGGCGAGTTCGGCCCGGCGCGTCCGGGTTGCGGACCGTCGAACACGTGCGCGAGCGCGCAGAACTCGCACCTCAAGCTGCTCGGCCTGTTCGGCGCCGGCACGCCGCTCACGACGCCGCCGGTGGTGGCGATCACCAGCCCGGCCGGCGGCGGCACGATCGCCAGCGGCGCGACGTTGATCATCAGCGCGAGCGCGCAGCGCGGCGTCGCGAAGCTCGAGCTCTTCATCAACGGCTACAAGTGGGCCGAGGCGAAGGGCCACGGCTTTGGTCCGAACGGTCAGGACACGTCGGCGTACACGATCACGCTGCCGACCAGCATCCCCGACGGTGTGATGGACATGGTCGTGAAGGCCTACGACGACATCGGTGTCGAGACCGACTCGGCGACCGTCACCGTGACGAAGGGCGCTCCGTGCGCCGATGCCTCCGCGTGTGCCAAGGGCCAGATGTGCGACTCGGGCAAGTGCTTCTGGACGCCCGCGACCGGCATGCTCGGCGACAAGTGCACCTACCCGCAGGCGTGCGTCACCGGCCTCTGCGAGGGCACGAGCGACACCGACCAGATCTGTACGCAGGGCTGCGTGGTCGGCTCGACCGATGCGTGCCCCAAGGGCTTCGACTGCCTGATGACGAGCGGCAACGACGGCGTCTGCTTCACGCAGAGCTCGGGCGGTTGCTGCAGCGTCGGGAGCGAGCCGCGCGCGGTCTACGCGCACGCGTTCCTGGCGCTCGCGGTGCTCGGCTTCGCAGCCCGCCGCCGCCGCGCTGCGCGGTGAGCTACACTGTTGAGATGACCCGGTGGTGTCTCGCGCTCGCGCTCGTCGCGTCGCTTGGAGGCTCCGCCGGCGCTGAACCTCGGCGCGTGATCGTCGACACGCCGCCGCAGTCGCTCACCGAGCAGGCTGCGACGCCGGCGACCGTGCTCTTCCTCAACCGCTGCACGGGCGGCTGCATGGTGACCTCGGACGGCACCAACAACGCCGTCACCCAGCACACGTCGATCACGCCGCCCGGCATCTTCCTCGTGACCGAGTTCGCGAACACCGCCGGGCAGACCGGGTCGGCCGCCGACACCGAGTGGAACGCGGTCGTCCAGTGCATCAAGGAAGTCTATTCGCCGTACGCGCTGACGGTGACCGACCAGCAGCCGGCAGCCGGCGTCGTCTACAACGAGGCGATCATCGCCGGCCATCCCGCCGACGTGCAGGAGGCGCAGGACATCCTCGGGATCGCGCCGCTCGCGAACAACTGCTCGGCCGAGCAGAACGTGATCTCGTTCTCGTTCGCGAACCAGCACCCGGCCGATAACCGCGTGCTCAACATCTGCTGGACCGCGTCGCAGGAGAGCGCGCACGCGTACGGTCTCGATCACGAGTTCCAGTTCACCGACGGCCAGTCGGCGTGCAACGATCCGATGACCTACCGGACCGATTGCGGCGGCGAGAAGTTCTTTCGCAACAAGCGCGCGCAGTGCGGCGAGTCGAAGGTCCGCAACTGCAAGTGCAGCAGCACGCAGAATTCCCACGAGATGCTGCTCGGCATCTTCGGAGGCGGCACGGTGATAACCAGCCCTCCGGTGATCACGCTGACCTATCCCCCAACGAATGCGACGACGATCGTCCCCGGCATCGCGATCCACGCGAATGCCTCGTCGCAGCGAGGCGTCTCGCACGTCGAGCTCTACTTCAACGGCAGCCGGTGGGCGAACCTGCCGGGCGTCCCGTTCAGCACGAACGGCCAGCCGGCCTCGGACTACGCGTTCCCGCTGCCGGGGAATCTGCCCGACGGCATCATCGACATCCAGCTCAAGGCGTACGACGACCTCGGCGCGGTCAGCCAGACCGCCCCGCTGACGGTGACGAAGGGCTCGCCCTGCACCGACGCATCGCAGTGCCTCGCCGAGCAATCGTGCAACAGCGGCCGCTGCGAGTTCGCGGCGCCGGCCGGCAAGCTCGGCGCGACCTGCGGCTACGATCAGTTCTGCGAGACCTGGCAGTGCACCGACACGAGCGGCGGCAAGCGTTGCAGCCAGCCGTGCGAGATCGACGAGGCCTCGACCTGCCCATCGGGCTTCGACTGCCTCGGCACCGAGCAGCAAGGCTTCTGCTGGCCGCACGACACGGGCGGTTGCTGCAGCACGAGCGACACCTCGCAGTCGCCCTGGGCGCACGCCGGACTCGCGGCTCTGGCGGCCGCCCTCGTGTTGCGACGCCGCAAGCGCTGATACGATGGCCACATGCGTGGCCTCCTCGTTTGCCTTGCCCTGACGTACGCGTCGCTCGCGCACGCCGACACCACCGCGACGACCTCGGTCGCCCAGCTGATGGTCCTCGAGCCGGGTGACTCGAGCTACAAGCTGTTCCACGGCGCGGTGTGGCTCGAGAGCGACAAGGCGAGCACGAACTACCGTTGGGGCGGCGTGCAGTGCAAAGGCCGCGATCTCTCCGATACCTCGATCCAGCTCCTGTTCGCGGCGTTCCGCTCGGAATATCAGGTCAAGGTCGAGTACGTCGTGACCGACTACAAGGACAAGCAGTACCGCTGCGTGACCGGCTTCACGGTCTCGAAGTCGTAACTGCGTGCGCTACGCGCCGCTGCCGCTGCCGGCAGCCGGTGCCGTGGGCGCTGCGGGCGCGCCGCCGACCTTGATCTGATCCGGCCCGATCAGATCGTGCGCAGCCTTGGCGCACTTGCCGATCAGATCGTTGTCGACGTTGCTCGGGCCGCCGCGCACCTGAAAGATGCACTTGGTGTCGTCGTCGAAGAAGCGGAACCGCTTCACGTCGTCCTCGCCCTGCGCGACGATCAGCACGCACGAGTAGAAGCCGAGGGTGTCGTCGTCCTTCTCCTTGACCTCCGCACACTTCTTGCGGAACCGCTCGGCGTTCTCGATCGTCCAGCAGAACGTCGAGATGTTGCAGATCTCGTCGCCCGGCAGCACGCCGAGCCGCCCGACCTTCTTCAGCTGCGCCTTCTGCTCCGCATCGCTGAGCTTCTTGCCGCCGCGAATGATCGAACAGCTCGCCGCCGCCTCGGGCTCGGACTTGCTGTCGTTCACGGTGATCGGCGTGGTCTCGCCCAGCGCCTGCTGGAACGTCCCGGTATCGATCAGCTGCGCGCACGTGAGATGAGCGCGCCCAGGCACGGGCGGATCGATCTTCTTGGCAGCTTCTCCGCTGCTGACCTTCTGGGCCTGCTCCTTCTCGGCCTCCTTCTTGGCCTCCTCGGCGCCGGCGTTTTCATTCTTGCTGCAGGCCACGCTCAACAAGCCGAGCCCAACAATGAAGGCGATCGTCCGCATCGCGGCGAAGCTAACACAAGCTCCCGACCGCAACGCACCTTACGAATCGGGCCAGCGTAGGTCCGCGCCCGACCGTCTGGCCCGCGTGAGAGCCCGGGAGCCGACGCGGTGCCCTCCGTAGGATGACCAGATGCCCACGACCGGAGAATGGTGTGCCCCGACCGCGGAGCTCTCGAACACCGAGCTCGGCTCGCTGATCCAGCGCGCCCGCCGCACGACCGGAATCCCCAAGCTGCTCGCCCTCGACGACCCGTGGTTCGAGGACTCGCAGCCGATCCTGATCCACGCGCCGAAGCCCGTCGACGATCCGCCGCCGCCGTCTCCGGCGCCGACATGGCGAGAAGCGGGTCGCCGCCCGCGCATGTCGATCCGCCGGATCACGGGCGCGATCGCGGCCCTCGCGAAGCCCGTGGCCTATCCGACGGCGCCATCGTCCTACGGCTGGGTGCTGCCGGCCCTGGTGCTCGTGGTGTGCGCCGCGGTCGGCGCCACGTACCTGCTTGTGTAACGCGGAGGCCCGGGGCAGAGTTCGCGCCAGGCGCCCATAGCTCAGGTGGATTAGAGCATCGACCTTCTAAGTCGAGGGCCGCAGGTTCGAGTCCTGCTGGGCGCGCCACCTACGGAGCGAATATCGCTTCGCGCCCGACGGCGATGTTCGCTAGCGACGTCTCGGCACTGGACGTACGGTGGGCGGTTCATGGACGTCCTGCCCGATGAGCCAGCGCGCGGTCACCTGCTCGACGAGCTCGCAAGCCTGATCCTCGCCGCGGGACACGACACGTTCCTCGTGCGTCCGCTCGTCGAGCCCTGCGACCGCTTCTTCCCGGATCCCTGGACGCCCGACGGTCCGGGGATCGAGCACCTGCTATTTCGCCTCCTCGGTTACGCCGGACTCGAGCACCTGGAGCAGCTCCGTGCGCGGCTATCTGCCGATGCAGGCCATGGCGTACCTGCTCGCCCGGCGGTCGCCACCAGCACTACGAGAGCGATCCGATAATTTGCCCCTCGCTCGAGGCGTGCCGGACAATTTCGGCATGAGCAAGGCAGCACCGGTCGATACCAGCTGGATCTCGCCGATCCAGCTCGCCCACCTCGACGACGATGAGCTTGGCGAGCTCGCGCAGCAGATCGAGATGCAGACGCAGCGGCTCAACCGCGCGATGCGGCTGGTCTCCGACGCGATGCACAGCCGCCGCCGCTCGGGCTAGATCGGGCTGATACACTGCGGCCGTGAATCTGGTCCCGGCGATCTTTGCGGCCGGCGCAGGTGCCGTCCTGGTCTACCGCGAGGTGCACAAGTACATGTCGCCGGCGAACCAGCTCCGCCGCCAGCTGCGCGACACGCCGCGGCGCTCGCTCGCCGAGCTACCCGAGGGGACGGCGGCGCGCATCGTCGGCCGTGCCGAGGCCATCGAAGACACGCTCGAGGCGCCGCTGACCGGGCGCCCTTGCCTCTACTACACGGCGATCGTGGAGGTCTCGGATGGGAAGGACTGGCGCGAGATCATCCGCGAGGATCGCGCGGTCATGTTCATGCTCGACGACGGCAGCGCGCGCGCGATCATCGATCCGAGCTCGTCGAAGGTCGCGCTCGAGTTCGACGGCAACAGTGACTCAGGCGTGCTGGACAATCCGAACGAGCGCGAACAGGCCTTCCTCGACGCCCACAACACCGCGGGGCGCAGGCGTGTCTTCAATCGCTCGCTGCGCTATCGCGAGGCCGTGATCGAAGTCGGCGAGACGATCGCGATCTTCGGCGCAGCCGTGCGCGAACCCGACCCGACCGCGCAGCCGGAGGCCGCGTATCGCGGCGACGCGCCGACGCGCTTGCTGATGACCAGCTCGCGCAAGCAGCCGATGATCATCAGCGACAGCCCGGCTGCCACGCGCTAGTCGGGCAGGTGCTACGCTGCGAGCAGACGTGGTAACGAACGACCGACCGCGCGAGGTGCGCACTCGCTGCCTGCGCTGCCGCAAGGCGTCGACGATGTGCTACTGCCCGCTGCTGCCGCGGCTCGAGACCGCCACGCGCGTCGTGATCCTGCAGCATCGGCGCGAGCGCGACATGGCGATCGGGACCGCGCGCATGGCGAGCCTGTGCTTGCCGCAGGCCGAGCTGCACGTCGGCGTCGACTGGACCGATAGCGCGCCGCTCGCGGCTGCGCTCTCCGCTCCAGACCGGCCGCCCGTGCTGCTGTATCCCGGGCCGGAAGCGCGCGACATCCTGCGCGAGCCGCCGGTGGGGCCGGTCACACTCGTGGTTGTCGATGGCACGTGGGCGCAGGCGCGGACGGTCGTGCGCGACAACCCGATCCTGAACACGCTGCCGCGCTACGCGTTCTCGGCGCCGGAGCTGTCTCGCTATCGCATTCGCCGCGAGCCACGAGCCGAGTACTGCTCGACGATCGAGGCGCTGATGCACGTGCTCGGCGTGCTCGAAGGCGATCCAGAGAGGTTTCGCGCGCTGCTCGTGCCGTTCGAGGCGATGATCGACGCGCAGCTCGCGTGCGAGGCGGCCGCTCCGCCGCAGCGCGTGCGCCGTACGAGAGTGCGCAAGAAGCGGGTGAACCTTCCAGCCGAGATCGCGACGCGCTGGAATGACCTCGTGTGCATCGTCGGGGAGGCGAACTCGTGGCCGTATCGCGCCGGCGTGCCGACGCCCCACGCCGATCTGATCCACTGGCTCGCGTACCGGCCGAGCGACGGCAGCCTGTTCGAGGCGATCGCCGCGCCGAGCGGCGAGCTGGCGCCGAACACGACGTTCCACAGCGAGCTGACCGCCGACCAGCTCGGGGCCGGCATGTCCCCCGCGGCGGTCGTCGATCGATTCTCGGCGTTCCTGCGCCCCACCGACCTGGTGTGCTCGTGGGGAGCCTACTCGCCCACGCTCTTTGCTGCACACGGAGGCGTGCTGCCCGACGCGCGGCTCGATCTGCGGCTTGCCGCGCAGCGCTACGTCAAGCGCAGGGTCGGCGGCCTCGACCGGTACGCCGGCGAGGTCACTCCGCTCGCGCACGGCCGTGGCGGCCGGCGCCTCGCGATGCTCGCGTCGCTGCTGCGCACGTGGCGCGGCGTGCTCGACGACAACGAGCGCACCGGCTCGGCAGCGCTGTAAGCCCGACGGGCGTCGATCTTCGATTGTCCGTGTCATGACGCCGAGGCACACTCGTCTGGTCATCATGTCTCCGGCGGATACCGACTCGCTGATCGAGCAGGCCACAGACGAGGTCGATCTTTCGCTACTCGAGTGGTATCGCGCGCTTTCGCCTCGCGAGCGTTTGCGTGTCGCGAGCAAGAACGCCGCCGTGCTGGAGCGCCTAAAACGTGCCGCCGCCACCAACCGCTGATCTAGAGGCGCTCATCGAGGCGCTAATTGCCGGCGGGGTCGAGCTGATCGTCGTCGGTGGCGCCGCTGCCGTGATCCACGGTGCACCGACCACGACGCAGGATCTGGACATCGTGCCGCGGCAACATCCCGGTGATGTGACCCGGCTGCTGGACGTGCTGCGCGGCCTCGGGGCACGGTTCCGGCCTGTTCGTCCCGATCGGGACATCGAACCGACCGAAGAGCACCTCAGCGGGACCGGCCAGCTGAACCTGATCACCTCGCTGGGCCCGCTCGACATCCTGCTGAGGCCACACGACGCGCGGGGGTACGACCAGTTACTAGGGCA
>Ga0157374_10003090_pt1 | contig 13964 bp, 26 predicted proteins | sample M25metaG_FD_115308 | JGI IMG/M metagenome (GOLD analysis project Ga0157374, IMG submission 115308) | Miscanthus rhizosphere microbial communities from Kellogg Biological Station, Michigan, USA - M2-5 metaG | ecosystem: Host-associated > Plants > Roots > Rhizosphere > Soil | place: USA: Michigan...
GGAAGAGGAAGAAGTTCTGCGGCGGGATACATAGAGGCCCATGCGTTAGTCATTGCATCCATACACTGTTTAATAACTTCCTCAAAAGGGATGGAGTTCGTTTCCGTCCAGCTCGTGACCTTAGGTTTGGCGCGCATTACATCCTCTCATTAATCAAAGCAACTTCGTACAGTTGCTGTTGCAATCGGTAGCCCTCAAGTTGCCAGATTTGGTTCCTAGCGTTCTCGCGAGAGATCTGGCGACCAATTTCTTCATTGAAGTTCGTCTTGGACACTACTGCGGATTCACCTCGAACGGAAAATCCGTTCTTCAACATAAGTTCACAGACCGTTACTTTACCCGACGGTAAGATGGTGTACGTCTCACTGACAATCAATGAATCCAGATGTTCAGGAGTGATGCGAGGTGCAGTCAATCGCAATTCTTGAATGCGTGCTTCCAGTTCTTGTTCAGTCATGATAGATCCAAATGTAAGGTGGCCCCTCCTAGAGGAATCGAACCTCTATTCACAGTTTAGAAGACTGTTGTACTATCCATTGTACTAAGGAGAGGAAGGTCATTGACCTATATTTACTGTTCAGTTGCCGTGGTAGTTGAATCTCCTACCAGATCAACTTGAGGATCTTCGAGGTCCATAGGAACTACTGGACTTTGGGCCTGCTTGATTCGCCATTCCAACTTGGGTTCAGGATCTTCGGCCAGGTGAGGTACAACCTGGATTGTATCTACAGACACGAAGGACGTAGGGCCATCATAGTTCGTATAGATGTCACCTACTGCACACAAGTAGGTCTCAGGACTATCTGCATATCGGAAGACCATGGTGTTCTTGATGCTCATAAAATCTGCATCAGTCCAAGTCAAAGGATCTGCAGGATCAATACTACCGTTCCATAGTTGGACGGGCTTGAGATTGGAAAGTTGAGGAGCAGGAAGTGCGGGCTTTAATGCAGTGACCACAGCCTTAATGAGATTCTCAAGAACAGGCTTCGGATCCTCAGAGTTGAACACCAATTTGCCGCGCAGTTCAAGTTGAACATATCGTACGTACTGGGCACGCTCTTCGTCTGTGAGATCAAACCAATGTTTGAAGGGTTGATCCTCTGCCACCTTCTGCGTGTCATGAACCGTACGTGCAATCTCGTTCAAAGTCAACGCACCTCGAACTAGAACGCCGTTGAACGGGGCCTGACCTTCTTCGTAGATGTTGAAAACCTGCACGTTGTTAGTGGTGGTCACTACTGAGTCTGATCCCGATTGCAGGGCCTGCTGAAATGATTGAGCTACAGAGTTCAGATCCTCAGTAGACGGATTGCCTTGAACTTGCACGTGTAAGATGCGATACGCCTTAGGAGGCTGTTCTCGGCCATCAATCATCTTCGAGTTTTGAATTTCTTTGAAGTCCACGTCTTGCACTTGAGTATCCATAAGTTCACCTTTGTTAAAAGTTAGTTGCCTACAATTTCTTTAGCCAGATCGAGTAGATCAGTTCTAGAGCCATCATGTGAAAGATTTTCGCTTTCCACTATCTCTACAAATTGAATCACAGTACTTTTAGGCCACGAGTATCCACGAGCCGCAGATAGTTCCTGCAGTTCTTGATCAGTTGGGTCATACACTGCAATGCTGCGACGAGAATGTTCGGCTTCGTCGTATTCAATCTCAGGGCCGATTCGCATATCAAAATTGTTGTGTGCCCCTACTTGCTCGGAGGCTGGTGTATGGGCGGACAGCCAATCTATAATGCAGTCCTTTATGAACTGTAGGTCCTTGAAGAACTTATCTGCTATTCCATCTTCGGCTACGAACGCATCTTGCATGTCCTCAAATCCTGAGTACCTATAAGTAAAGTCGGAACCAAACCGATTAGTAAACGTCACTGAATACGGCAAGGAGCGACCTTTTTTATATCTGACTTCTATTAGCTCAAACACAGTGACCTCGCTATATCCATAAGATCTGGGACAGTAGCTTCTGGAACTGTACTCGGATCAAGGACAGAACCTTTAACTGGAGAAAAACTTTCTGCCCCTGCTACTTGATGGGACCTCCAGTATTCCTCCACCACCTGATCTAGGGTTTCATCTGACATGATCAACCTCTACATACATCTTGAGCTAGAGCAAACAGGTCCACATACTGTACGACATTTGACCCAGCTATGAATTCAACTCCATTACTATAGACTCGCATAGTGAAGGGCTGATCGGGATCTAGATGGTTCTCATAGATTTCGAACCCATGTCTACCATAGTCGTAGTCCAGCGCGTCATCAAGATGATTTAAAATTATCGACAGTCCGTTAAGACGAGTACCTACTCCAGTGAGAGCTCCATGGATCATGTTTCCGTTTGGATACTCATCCTTGACCTTAAGGTACCACTGTTCATTATAGTTATAAACTTCGAAGAATACATTTTTGTAGTGATCAAAATAGGATGACATGAAAATTACTCTCTACATATTTGAGTGGCTAGATCAAGAAGATCATTGGAAGGGCTGTGGTCCTTCAACATAAAGCTAGGCGAAGGGGGCAGCTTCAAACGGTTCCAAACAGAGGCCGGCACTGGCCTACCCAGTGCCCCATTGAGTATGGCAAAGTTGTAATATAGTTCCCAGTCTTCGCAGTATAGAAGTTCTATAGACAACGTCTTTGCGGAACAGAATGCCCTCTTCAAGGCCTGTGACAAAGAATCAAAGCCCCTGTAGACACCAGACGCAGTATGCGTAACCCACCAACGTTCTTCGCCTGAAATACTTTTAGCCTTCTCTATTTCGATATCCGCTCTCATGTCGTACTCACAATGCTCTTTGCAAGGTCAAGAAGATCACATTCAGGTTGCGGGAGGTCATCCCACATAGGTTTTTTGATTCGGTATAGAAATTCTCCAGGAAGAATCTTGCTTTGCACCACTTGAGTAAAGTCCTGAGACCAACCTGAATAGTGGTGAATCTCCACACTTTGAACCGTTGAACCATAGCTGTAGGTCAGTAACAGGGCCTCCTTGAGACTCTCTGCAACGCAGGTCTCACCTAGTTTGTTGTTTCTTGCAAACAAGCCGTTCAGGCCTTGCCAAAACGGGGCGCTCTTATATATTTCAACGTCAGCTGTCACGGGGGACCTCCACAAACTTGTGACGCCAGAGCTATAAGATCCGGTTCTGGTTGTCCAATTAACTGCCCCACTTGGTACCGCCCGTCCTTGCACGCCCGGAGTTGCCACCTGATGTTCTTCATTTCTGTCCTCCATTGAAATTTATATTTACTAATCGAAGGGGGTACAGTGCTTACCTGTTCTTATCTCGCTGATCTATCAATGCTTGTATCTTGGATTCAAGCTCCATAACTTTTTCCAAGTTTCCCCTGCGCTTGTATATACTACGATATGAACGTAAATTTGCCAATTCCTTGTTAAGGGGATTACTTCTAAACTTGCGAGACCTTGCGTTCTGTTTCTCTAGTACCGCCCTGTAACCTAGCTGTTTTATCTCAGCCGAGGTCGCACGTTGCCAAGACCAGATAACATAATCACCGAGCTTGCGCGCCCACCTGAGTTCAAGTGCAGGGGCACCTTCCATGCAGTTGACTATACTCTCAGCCAATTCCAGAGAGGGAACAATAGCGGCCATGTACTTCTTGGACTTATGGTTGCGTATGTTACCTCGACCTATGCATTGTATAGCCTTATCAATAACATAATCCAGATCGGGATTGTATCCGTTCAGAACAGTCTCCAACAGATGTGCAATTTCTTTTTCGGGGTTCACCGCAGCTAGAAAGGCAACTACATTTCTCTTCAAGTAGTTGTTGTTGCCCTCAGCTTTGCCTATACTCAACTTGGAAAATATTTCAGTGTCATACTTGGGTTCGCGGTCAGAGTTCACAAATAACAAACCCCGGCCGGGCATCCCATGTTTACTGAACCACCAACGGGCAATTCTCGCTGAGGATTTAACTTGCCACTGTAGTACGTCTAGTTGGCACCCAATCTCCTGGATGAACGCCAGTAGTTGTTTCTGCTTAGACTTGAGAACTCCCGCGTAGAGGGCAGGGTTACGTAAGTGGCTTATTACATCTCTAAGAACTTTGGTTTTGAACCCCAATTCCTCCATCTTATGTTTTAGCATGACCTGCTTGTCCTCGGGTACCATGAGGCCTGAATTGTACTGATATTTGGAAGGTATATCTCGACCTAGCGACAATGGTATGACTGTCAAATAGTCCTGACGCTTAAGAATAGTATCCAAGGCTTTTGCGTATCCGCCTTCAAGGTACCGATCCATGAAGTCACGGGTGCAATTATGTTGCAGTATCTTCTCTGATTTGAAAAGATGATACATCTGTGAATTTCTGAAAGAGGCAGATAACACGTAGACCATCTTGAAGCCTATGAAAGGTCGAGAGGGTAGCATAATCTGTATCATAGTAGTACCCCGCATGATAGCATACACCTTCATTCTTACAGGGCCATCCGACGGGAGTAAGTGCCGATGTATGTTGTCCAGCGTCTCGAACTCTTTTATACTGGCCTTTTTGGTGGCCAGTCGGCTCTTCGTATTTTCGGACACGAATCGCGGTTTGAGCACGTTGATACCGCTATATCGTTCCAGTGGGACTAAAGTGAATAATGAGTCGAATAGTTCTTTAACTCCAGGTTCATTCATCTTGATCTTGTATCGATGAATCCACTTTCTAGATTCATCGAAGATGACCGTCGTATCCTTGAACTTATCATGCCTTCGCAACTTTATGAAGGTAGCGTGGGTCATAAACAAGATGCTGCCCGGTTCGAACAAGACGACCCCAAGTTCACTAACTCGTCGTCCATTCATGATGTTATAGATCCAATTTTCTGTTCGATCAGGCCCGTGCTTACCTTCACAGTAGACAGTGCGTACGAATGAATGATCTTTCTTTGGCAAGACTTTTAAAAGGTTGCTTACCGTCTGGTCCAACAGCTTCTTCGTAGGCGCCACGTAGAAGATGTAACCTTGGTTCTCATTCTTGATCCCTGCCTGCACGTGTCGTCGCATCATTTCAATGCAAGCGCGGGTCTTACCAGTGCCCGGCGGCGCATCGACATAGTTGATAGAAAGGATGTCATTCATGGCTATACGAAACTCCTGTTATAAACACCTAACAACGTTATTATATTTACTAGTTCGGCCCAAGGTGAAACGCAGTCATATAGTCACGCAGGTCCCTATAGGTATTAAGATATATATGTTGTTATATAGAAAAGATTAAATGCCGAACGTAGTGAGGCCTGCGCGAGCGAACCTCGGTTCGCTCGCTTTGTAGTAGATACTAGACAGTGATCGTTTTCTGAACTATGGAGGGGAATCGCTACGCTCTTCCCCTGCAGCTTACGCTTCGCTACAGCATCTTCCCTCCTTTTTTAAAAATCTATTGCGTTTCAGGTGTTTGGGTATAGGTTGCGTTAAGGAACTGAAGGCAAAGTCGCAACGTAGCTCCTCCCTCCAAGTGTATATGTATATGTATATGTATAGGATGCTTATAGAATATAACGTAAGGGATACATATACACCTAAAAAGAAGGATTTTTAAAGAGAAAGTGGAGTTTACGCGTAGCGTCATACCGTTTTGGGGATTTCGCTTCGCTCATCCCCTAGTGATTTGTAGGCAAGAAAAAGGATGATCAAAATTAGGAGTGGTTCTTGATTGTGAAGGGGACTCGTCCCTCGTCCCCGACAGCCGTGCTTCGCACTAGCGTCTCCTCTTTCATCTCTCGGGCTTCGCCCTCGTACTTTCTACTACCCGGCAGCTGCGCTGCGAACTTAGTAAATAACGCATGGTTAGTTTTCCAATGAAGGAGGAAGCGTGAAGAATTCTACTGTGATACATTTTAAGGGTAGGCCCGTGCTAGAGGTAGACGAAGTTCAGATCTTGAACAGTATTCTCCATAAGACCTTTTTAGTTTACAGTCCTATAGTACATCACCCTGATCACAACTACGTGAAGTTCCTGTGGGAGAATCATGAGTCAGCCATGTTGGATCTGAGGAAGTTTCTATCAGATAAAGGTGTGCTGCGAAGGTCGTGTTTGTTGCAGTGTATACCGCTCGTCCGCCCCAGCAAGAGCTACCTTTCAGCTTATGACGCAGTTGCCAACTTTTCACTACGTGGGTTCTCCAACGAATACAGATCCTGTACAGTTGACGGAATTCAGTACGAGATGTCTTGGCATGAATTGTATGACCCGCAGCTATACGCGCATAACCATCCGTCGCATGTTCGACCTTATAAATCACCTCCTACCGCGAAGTCCGAGTTTTCTAATTACGTTCTTGGATATCCGCATCACCTAGATGAAAGTGGACAGCGCTGTGTATACTGTGGAATGGTGCAGAGTAGCATCTCTTGTGCTGCAGCGCCGGAGTTGAAAGAATCAGGCGCCCCTGAATTTATCGGTACCGCTCCTGTCGTTGCTCCTCTCGAAGAGGAATTTGCACCTATGCCAAAGATAGGGGGCATCTACCGACACTACAAAGATCCAAAGAGCGAGTATGTAGTAATGACTCTTGCCACAGACGAGGCTATAGGAGAACTAGTGGTAGTGTACGAAGATCTTAAAAAAGTGTGGACTCGGACGGTCAAGAGTTGGAGAACTTTGGTGGAACGTGACGGCATGAGGATCTACAGATTCGAACGCATCTGGTAAATATTAGTGTTACTTGGAGAGGGGAATCATGGGTCAGCAACCTATATGTAAGGAATGCAAGTACTCTATGTACGGCCCTGCGGGAAATGCTGCAGGGTACACGTGTCAAAAGGCAATACAGAAAGATCCGAATCGAGATAGAGTCACGGGCAAGAGAACCCCAAAGTGGGAGGACTACTGTGAATATCAAAGAGCTGCCCCTTGGCCGATACACTACTTGTTTGGTATCTGTGGAACTGCAGGCCGTTGGTTCGAACCTGAGGACAAATCATGAAGGATCCCAAGATTTGTAAGCACTTTGACTCTACCAACGAGTATCCCCGGAGTTGCCGAGAAGGTCCTGCGCGCACTGTAAAGAGGCCTACCGCAGACTAGAGGCCAAGTTGAAGCCTCCGGTAGTCACCTTGGTTCATGGGGAAGTGTATCTTGACAAAGTTGACGAAAGGCTAACCTACTGTCGGGTTCAACGCAGAGGTTGGAAGGTCTTTGACTGTCTGTTTGATCGTTGTGGAACCTCTGCACGTTGGTTCCAGCCTAAGGAGGAATGATGGAGCAGAAAACTCAACCACCTTTTATGGGCTCTGCTAGTAATCCTTACGTAGACCATGCTAGAAATTTTGACAGAGCCGTTAACGGACTACGCAGTGCTGCAAATAAGATTCAAGCGGTGGACTGTCTTCGTTCTATTCGATATTTTCTAGAAATAGCTGAAGCTGAACTTAAACAGGAAAATTCATGAAAAATAAAAGTGTGTGGGTAATAGAATGTGGCCAGTACTCTGACTACAGAGTAGTTGGTGTATTCTCTTCGGAAGAATATGCAATCAAGATTTGCGAACTCCTAAATGCAGGGAGAGAGTACGCTAAAGCAACTGTAGCAGAGTGGCCACTAGATCCTGCAGTTGAGGATCTTAATGCAGGGCGGCATCTCTATGAGGTGACTATGCTACGAGATGGTTCGGTTGAAAGAGTTGAACGAGAGACACTAGATATTGACAACTTAGATGGCAATGCCAAGATCTGGATGCGATCTGCCTCACCTTACTACCGAGGAAAAGGTGTTGAAGATTGTTTGGTCAAGACAGTGTTTGCAGAAGATGACGTGCATGCTATCAAGATCGTCAACGAAAGGCGTACGCAGTTGATAGCCCTGAATGAGTGGCCCGTTCCAGATGAGGAGTGATGCGACAGTGTCCTGCCGGAATATCACCTGCAGATCCTCCGTCTACTACAATAATGGGGTGGAAGTGTCCATCTTGCGGTAAGGGAAATGCACCTTGGGTTAGCGTCTGTGGGAACATAATGTGTGGTAACAACACTTGGAATGTAACTTGCACTAGTGGAGGAGGCTGATGGGAAAGACCTTGATCTACCTCGTTGGGGGATATTATACCCACGAGAGCGAATGTGCTATTATTCGCGCATTTAGACAGCAGCTAGATGCAAAAACTTTTGCGCAAAAGTGCCAAGAATACGAGGAAAGTCAACCCGAGCCTCCCTATGCAGGTGCCCCAGAGCAAGAGTGGGAACAGTGGAGAAAAGATGTAATTACTTGGCGTGAAAATCATCCTGCAGGTTATAACTCCGAGTACAATGACTATAGTGTTGTAAGTGTTGAACTAAACTAATAGAGGAAGATGACATGAACATCTATGAAGACGAGGATCTTAATGATGACGAGGGCCGGATGCTGAAGTTGATGTTGCCAGCAGGTGAGATTCCGCTATTCTCTACTGTCACCAAGAAGACCGGTGAGAAGCTCTATGAATTACGTGGCCATATCACATTCTTCAAAGTGCCACCAGATAGTCCGATTCCACAGCGCGTTGCAGGTGACGGCGTACTATTTATGGTGGACGAGCGGGGCAACATCGAGTGTATAACACGCGACAAAGAGATCCTGTGGCACGTTAGAGAAGACGGTCTAGCACAGTGGCTACATCTGCGTGAGATGGAACGAGAATCGAAGTGAGTCAGCTCTGAGGTGAACAAAAAATGAATCCAGATAAGTTGTCTAGAATGTCTGCCAAAGAGTACGCAGATGCCTTTGCTCCAGACGTACTTGAGTGGTACCCACAGTTCCACGTAGAACTCTATCTGCACCCTGGACAGCGTTTTCGTATTCAAGCCGAGTGTGTAGAAGGTCCCTTCGGTTTCAACCGTTTCGAGCAAGCTGCAGACGAGGGGATCGACATAGATGAAGTTGATATGCGGGACTTCTCTCAGGAGTTTATGAACACGGTTGGCCAAAAGATGTCTCTTCATAATCTCAACATCTTTATCGAAGAGTTGACGAAGGCCAGAGACGAGTGGGAACGAGATCACCAAATATACGTAGTGCAAAATACTTGAATGGAGATGGAGATGAACGAAGATCATGCGCCGAAGATGTTGTGGGAAGTTCATGGGCTAGAAGCGTTCTCGACCAAGGATAAGATCGTACGTCACTTAGTTAATCAACTGGGTACTACAGACTTAGAATTCTTGGCAGACCTAGATGGTTCGGACACAATCTACAGCCTCCATCATGGATTTGGTACGAGCGTTCGCAATAACTACGGACTGTGGAACAAAGATCATCCGTTAACCAAGGTCTGGTTCCAAGCTGAAGAGGTAGATGATAGATCTCATATCGTAGACGGGTGTGACCACCACCCTGCACACCCAGACGCAGTGTCTATGGATATCATTAAAGAACTTTGTGTGCAGGCCAAGAAAATTCTTGCTTCAACTGGAGAAAGTGAATGAAATTCACCGACTATCATGAATCGGCACGTGAGCATGCTAGAAAGATGAAGAACGTATCTCCTGAAATCTTTCCCGAATACGCGGCCTTGAAGTTGGCGGAGCAGAACTTGGATAAAGCAAAAGACGAATACGACGCAGCGCTCCTCAAGTGGAAGACTTTGTACGAAGGTTGGGACGGCTAACTCTGGAGAGGAATAATGAGACAAGAAGATATCGTAAATATAGCAACGAAGTCCAACTTCATCTGTATTTCTTCGTGCTGCAACGTACAAGACAAGTTCTGCAGTGGTGATATTTGGAGGGGTAGCATTGCCGTTCTTGCAGATCAGATTGAATGTTATTTTCTTGATCAAAGGGACCCGGAAAAAGAAAATGGCTGAATTTTTAGGTGTTGGTGATCTGCATTTGACTGACAGCTCTGGTTCTGGAGGACTATCAAAGTATCTAGACGAACCCGACCATATGGTTATAGACGAGTTCTCTAAGGTATTGGAGTACGGGCGTAAGAGAGGTATCAGCAAAGTCATACAGTACGGAGATGTTTGTCAGAATCCTCGCATGTCCTACGACGCCATGTTGAAGCTGTCGAAATTTTTGGCTTCTAATCGAGACTTTGAGTTCTACTTTATACTTGGGAACCATGATATGTACGGAGAGACTCCGGATACAGGTCATTCCATGGAAGTCCTGTCCCTCTTCTACTCCAATCTGTACTCAAAGCAGAACGTCAAGATCTATACTCGTCCGAAGACTGTGGAACTAGATGGAGTGTCCGTCCGGTTTCTACCCTACCCACACCAGTCGTTCGACAAGCAGGCGCTAAATGTATTCCACAAGGAAGTACGGGGAGCCAAGAATGATCATGGGCGACCTTTTGATAGCGAAGAACTTACGGCCTCTAAGGCCGTCGTCTGCGCTGGACATTTGCATACCGCTCACCGAGTACGTAACACGTATTACAGTGGAACGCTTTATCAGACAAACTTTGGAGAAAGCCTGCCAAAGTTTTTTCACCACATAGAGTTCAACTCTGTTGACGATTTTGAGATCAAGCAAGTCAAGCACGATCCTAAGTATAAGTTGCACAACATCATTCTACAGTCGCGAGAAGACCTAAGTCTGATACCGGATTCCGCAACTGACTTAGTGAAGATCGTCGTACAGGACGGCGCAGACGTATCCAAGTCTGACTACGCAAAGTACACTAACATTGTAGAAGAGAAGAACTTCAAAACCAAGGAAGACCTAGCGGAAGTCTTAACCGAGGATCTTGCGGAAGGTCACGAGGTCCAGTTCAAAGTCAGCGACTTCTTCGAGGCCTGGATCCAATCTCTAGACGTAGAGGAACAGATGCGTTCGCAGATTGTAGAAGTCAGGCGACGTGTACTCAACACGGTGAAGACCAGATGACGACCCGACCACCTAAGATTCTTCATGAAGAGGTGTACCAGGGCATAAAATTTAAGATCGTCAAGACTTTCATAGGCATAAACGGAATGCTCGAAGGTCAAGAACACCTTAAGTACCTGAGCGGCCGACACTTCAATAGGTACTTTATAGACCAAGAGCTGGCTTTCCCGATGACACCCGAGATTATGCGTACGGCCATAGATCGTATGATCGACAACCGAGTTTGTTACACTGAGGACCTTCGTGAAAGAGTTGACGAAATCCCGAGAAAAGTGGTTGTCCAAAGTGAGGTTAAAATTATGAAGAAGTTTTCTGCCCAAGAGATTTCCGTTCTCAAGAGAGAAGCCAAAGTTCTACGTCGAACTAATGGTCTTACCCATAGTCAGGCACTAGATCAAATAGCAAAACGAGAAGGCTGGACTAATTGGGCACTACTGCATAAAAATTCTTTTTCCTCTGGACAAGAGGAAAAATCAATAGAGGTGAAGTAAATGAGTAAGCGAACAGTATTTGACCGCATGGTTGAAGATCAGGATTTCTATGTTCGAGTACAAAAGACGAAGCTGACTGTAGTCGCAGTCCTCTTCATCATTTCTGCCTTTGCGAATCATTGGTTCGGCCTGTAAGCTGCCTATACCCTCGCTCGACCGACCCTCAAGGGGAGACGTTCATGTTGACTGACGATCAGATTTTCAGAAATTTGTGTGAGTTGTACCGCCTCACCACAAAACGAACGTGCAGTGTCGGCACGTTCGTCACAATCGGAGCCGCGCTCTTTCGCCAATCGGACGACTTTCGCGCTGCGCTTGCGGAGAGGCGACCATCAACGCTTGGCGAGCAAATCAAGCAGGCAGAGGCGCAGGTCGAAACTTGGACGCCTGAACGACGGTCTAACGTGCGCTTGCAAGGTAGTGATGCGTTCGTAGTGTCTACTGAAGAGCGAGAGGTGGAAAAGTCATGCAACGTAAGTAGAGAAGATCCGCAAATCCGCCGTGCTCGGGAGATGGGAGTTAGTGTCCGAAAAGAGCGACATCGTTGTTGCGCATGCGGAAGATATAGAATCGGTTTTTGGGATCATGCGCTAGGATCGCGCATATGGCGCTGCTATAGCGACAACTGCGTGGTGTACTAGCATGCAACGACACTAGACGATCGATATGACTGACGAAGAATTTCGTACACGGCTCCTGAGCCTCTTTCAAGAACTTAATTTTGAAGTTCAGTCTGGAGTCTATAGTAATCCGAATATTAGACGAGTTACTGTGAACCTAGGAGAGGACGTTCTTGGCACCTTCGACATTGATGTAGAACAGTGCGAAAGTAAAAATAATTGGTTCGACTTATAGAAAAAGCGATGGACATGAATATTTGGGACTTCTGTGAACTGTTTTCTATACTTGCAAACGCCGTAAGTTCAGCTACTTCAACAGACAAAGCGCAGGCCGATAAACCATATTTGTATGGAAAGACCTATCAAGAATACGTTGCCCTACACAAGAAATTATGTCCTTTGTTTCTAGGTGTAGTCAAAGGTAAAATATCAACCATTAATGTAGTAGACTGAAGTGGATAAGTCATGAACAAAGATGAACTCGTAGCACAACTGGAAGAACTAAGTGACGAACTGGACAGTCAAGTACACCCTGGAGCGAAGATGACCTCTGCAGAACATACGTGCATGAGTGTAGGAGGTGCTCTACGTAGTTTATCCAAGAACATCGAAACCGGTTCAAGGCCTATATATCAGACGCGAATGTTTCCTGACGGTTACTGGGCAGATACTAGTAAAGCCGCTTACGACATCTTGATTGAAGACGGGGCGAGTTCAGAGAACGTTCGTGTCGTTTATGTTTCGCCCGTAGATACGTACGTAAAAGTTGGAGAAATTGCACTGGACTCTGGGAACCGAGTAGGTATCTTTGGAAACGAATTGTGGGCCTGTACTGATAAGTATGTAGGTTGTGATCTATACGCAGTTCCTAAAGGATCTTAAAAAGGAGTTAAGATGACACAACTAGATGAAGAGAAAAACGAATTTCATGCCTGGTACGCCTCGGAGTTTCCCCTGTCAGCGCAGGCGATAAAACAGGGTATCGCAGATGAGGAATGCCAAGACGCATATAATATGGCACTGGTTGGGTGGCTTGGCAAGAACGGGTGGACTACTGCGTTGAAGTGGAAGGAAAAGGATTCTGTAACTCAACCCCTAGAAGACGTTCCATTTGCCCCACAAACGTTATCGGGGTTTCTTGCTGCTTACAACCTGAATGAGAGGCACAAGCGTTTTCCAACGGACCAAGAAATCTTTGACGCAGGGGTTCGAGCAGGCATGTGTCGAGTGGCGCCATCCTCTAAGGAACTACCATCTACAGAACAACTATCAGAATTTGAACGAGCTACGTTATCCGCACTCAAATACATAGTTCACTGCGTTACCGACTGTCGGGGTCAGATGGAACAAGATAGAGAGTCTGTACTTTCGCTATTGCATAACGTCGTTAATCCCAACCAAGGGAAAAAAATGAACAACGTAAAACAGTACCTAGAAGATATTGAAGCTCTCCTAGAAGATCCTATGTGGCCCAACCATGTTGAGATCAGCAAAGACAAACTGCGTCTTTGCAAGCGCTATGTGGAGATGCTACGTGACATCTGTGAGTGTTGCTTGCACAACGGAGAGCCTGAAGATCACAAGGAGCATCGCGATCTTATCCTGGAAGCCAGACGTTTCATGGGCGAAACAGAGAACTACCGAGACTACCAAGATTCAGAAGACTCAGAGGATGATGGCCCTTCAGTACTGAACCCTAACAAGCCTTATAAAGGGGTCATATATAATTGGTATCTATTGCCTGTCGTCGATAATAGCGGGGATTATGTAGTAGTGGGTCAAGTGACAGGACACCCATACGCTTCTAATGGAAGTCCTATTCGTACTTCTATGATAGTAAAAATTAATGATCAGCTGAGCCAAGTCGAGACTCTCAATTCTTGCTATGACCTTGTAGATCCGAGGTCAGAATCTCGGTCTGCCCGTAGTAAGTTGACGATGGGCTGACCGAGATGGACGACGACCAGCAGCTACCAAAAGAAGGGGGCACCTTCTGCGGTGTCCTGAATCAAAAA
>Ga0157374_10003092_pt1 | contig 13963 bp, 15 predicted proteins | sample M25metaG_FD_115308 | JGI IMG/M metagenome (GOLD analysis project Ga0157374, IMG submission 115308) | Miscanthus rhizosphere microbial communities from Kellogg Biological Station, Michigan, USA - M2-5 metaG | ecosystem: Host-associated > Plants > Roots > Rhizosphere > Soil | place: USA: Michigan...
CCATATGCTGAGGCGAGTTGGGCAGCAGTTATCGTTTCAACTGGAGCCGGAGATGCAGGTTGTTGTTGGTCTCCTCCGGATTGCGCTGAAGTGGACGCAGGAGTTGTATCCGCCGAGGGTTGTCCGCTTGGCGCCACGGAAGGAGGGACTGTGGGCCCGTTTGGTACAGGCGAAGTGGACGAAGATGAAGGCGGCGACGGAGCCGTATATTGCGATTGCTGACGCTTGTATGCGTCAGCACTAGCGGTAAGTTGCGCCGTCTCCGAATTTACTCCCGACCAGAAACTGCAGATTTTATAAACAACGACTAGTCCGACCATACATCCGACTATGGCCAGTGCAACACCCACGGACCGACCGCTGGGTCTGGTGGACAACCATCCTGTAACAAGCGCGCCGATTCCAGCTCCAATCACGGCTCCAATCACCAGTCCAAAGAACAGCGCCAAAATAATGCCGATGCCAGCTCCAGGGACTTCATCCATTCCCTGCTGATTGGCAACCATTAGCATAAGCCCGACACCGCCAAGAATGCCTCCGGCAACCCCGCCGAATATCGCGCCGCCGAAAGCAACCAGCAGCGAAGGCCGGTGTTTGTTAGGCCGCTGCGGTTGATTGCCGTCCGAAGGACAGGTTTGCATTTTCTTGTGCTCCAGACGCGCCAGTCGGCTGGTTCGGTACAACTATATGTCCATATTGTCGCCTAATTCCTCGATAGTTCGGCAGCCGTATGGAATGTCCTCCTTTCGCTGCTATCTCGTTTCACCGTAGTATGCGCTATCGTGCTATACTGGTCACGCCCGGGCTAATTGAGCACGCTGTATTCGCTCGATCAATTCAGGCTTCAACATTCCTGGATGCCAATGCACAAGGACCCTTTCGAATAGGAGTACAGAATGCGATTAACGACCAGGAAGACAGTGCTAGGCACTGCAGCCTTGATTACGGCCATTGTTGCGAGCGCAGCCCTGGCACAGTCCGGCACTAGACTCATAGTAAATGGGAAGACAGTCTCTTCACAAATCCGAATCATTAACGGCCGTCCTTATGTCCCCCTATCTGACATGGCAAGAGCGATGAACGGCACTGCTGTGAAAAGCAACGGCAACTACCTGATTCAGATGGACGGCGTCGATACGACAACGCCGGATGCGGAAAGCAGCACGCCCAGGGTGGCGGGCGGAGCAAACGAAGTACATGGCACGCATGGGCGCCTTGGAAGTGTGATATTCACCGGGAAATGGCGATTTTCAGCATTGAGTGTCGATCACACGGACTCATACGATAGTCAATTCCTTCCGAGCACGCAGCACTTCGTACCAAACGGGGATAATGAGGAGCTTGTTGTGGTTCATTGCAGGGTGAAAAACGCCATGAACATCGCGCATACAATGTTCATGAGCAGCGTTCACCCCCATAATATAGCCCTAACCGACGACAACGGTCAATCCTACTCCCCTATGGCGTTCGACAAGCGAACTGGCTCTACCGACGAAAGTCCAAGTATGCTGCCTGGATCGCAAACAGAGTTTGCCATTCTATTTAGTGTGCCGAAAGGCACTAACCTTAAAGACCTTGTCTACTCGCTACAAATTGCATATGAAGACTATCCAGATGGCGGAACAGACGTTAGAATTTCTCTAAACCCCTAGCCTTTGTTTGCGCACAGGCCGCTAACTTAACGGATCCACTTCGGCGAAAGAGAAACAGCCACAGATATCATGTCTGATATCTGTGGCTGTTAGCTTTAGCGGAGCAGCCGTTAGAATTGAATGTACGCGTACACGGTATTGTTCCGCGCGCCCTTTTGCTGTACGGTTTCAGCTGAAATCCGCAGCCACTTGATTTTGTCTCCAGGATACAGCGTGAGCGTTGCCGTTGGGTAATCGGAATTGACTGAGCCCTTGATCGAGTCAAAACGGCCGCTCAGCGCCGCCCAGGAGCACGGAACATATGTAGCCTCAGCAGAAGCGTAGTTTTCGCTTCCATTGTCGTCGTGGCCCGACCCAAGGGCGCCCAGCAGGTAGACGTATCTCCCAAGCTTCTGTGTGCCGATAAGCGAACCGAACTGGCTGTGGCCGTTTACGTAGTAGAGCACGCCTTCGGTGGTGTAGCCCTTACGCTGGAAGGCGTGAACGTAGGCACCTCGACGGCCGTACCAACTCGAATCCTTATTCAGGTTCAAATGTCCATCGAATGGAACGCCTACTTCGACGTAATCTCCATTAGCCGTCATCTTGCCGCGATTGTTGTAGTACTCGAGGCGAACCCCAGGAGAAGACGCGTCGAAGGTAACATTGTCTACGCCGTTGTCAAACACGGCTGGATGACTGTTCGTTAGATCGCCGATTGCGTCCCACTGATATGTCAGTGGCGCGAACTGACCTGCTGTTATTGCCAGCTGCCCTCGCTTGCCTCCGAGCGGCAGTGAAGCAAATGCGCCGTCCAAACCGCCGGCACGCTGGCCGTTGGTGACTGCGGCGTAGTCGAACCAGTAGCCGCCGTTAACGCCGCTGGGGAAACGAATACCGTCCGACGCAAAAAGCTCGAGTGCATTAAACTCAGTAAGCGTTTCCTGGCCCTGGCCGGAAGTGCTGAAATTTGTTATGAGTCCGGAAATTGGCTCTGAACTGATACCGTCGTGATAGTGCGGTGGATTGCCGTTGGGCCAATTGAAGTGATTAGCCTCGAATGCTAGTCCAGTGGAGTTTAGCATTGGCGGAACCAGGTGGCACATCTTACATGGCACGCCATATCGTCGCGTAAATACCGGAAGGGCCTGTGTTGGCCTTGGTGGCGCGAAGGTCGCAGCAACACCAAGCACGATCATAAAAATCGTGGTGATCGCTGTTATTCGAAGTTTCTGCTTGTAGTCCAACGTAGTGTCCTCTCGTCTGACAAAATGGCCTTTATGGCCACCCATACCGGATCAGTCTACAACGACTGATGGATGATTATCCCATACACGATGATTTTAGACATCCACAAAATAGCCGATTATTTAACGCTGTCGTGTAAGAATATCATAGGCAAAGTGAATGATATATTGATGCGTCAAATACGCCGTTTAGGGGATTTTACTGACGATTCAATCGGCGATAATAGTTATGTCGATGCGGCAGAAAGAGCATACTGAAGAGAACCAATGTGGATACGACCCCACATTCTCAGGAGGTACTCAAGCAATAGGTCAACATGAACACATCGATTCGGCATGGTCAGCATTTCGGGGACTAGAGCAAGATATCGGCCCGGAAGTCAGATAAACGGAAAAGGCACACCGGGAAACCGAACGGGTTACGTTTCGAAGCCGTGTTCCCCTTAACGTGAAATCCTACCGAACTACTTAACATCTAGGTGAGCGTGCGAAGTTCGTGCGTTCTTATTTCGGACCAGTTTACGATCGAAAGATCAATGAGTTTTTGCTTCGAAGGCAGTCGGCCCGCGCCGGCTGCCTTCTTCAGTTCTCCCCACCATGCATCGCGCGACCTCAACTAATTCTGTCAAAGCCGCACGAAAATAATATTCGCCTTCCACATCTGGTAAACTGAGGCTTGCATTTCTAATTCGAGTTAGTTCAAAGGACTTTATACATGGCTGGAGATTGCGGTCCACTGCTGGACAGTATTGAAAAGAGCGTGCAAGTTATTGCAGAAGCATCGTCGTACGTCGAAACGATTGCCACTATATCGCGAGCTCTTTCGGAAGCGTTTACCGATGGGCATAAGCTTCTGGCTTGCGGGAATGGTGGTTCCGCTGCGGACGCCATGCATCTAACTGGAGAATGGGTCGGAAGATTTGTGCGCGACAGAAAACCATATCCCGCTATTGCCCTCACCGCGGACGGTACGCTGCTGACATGCCTTGGCAACGACTACGGCTATGAGAACGTGTTTTCGAGGCAGGTTGAAGGATTAGGCAGTCCAGGTGATGTTCTGGTTGTTTTCTCGTCCAGCGGCAATTCCGAAAACTTGATCAAAGCCGTGGAGACTGCTAAAAAAATGGGCCTGGTCACGGTGGCCATATTAGGCAGAGACGGTGGCCGCACCGCTGGATTGGCGCATCATGAAATTGTCGTCAACGCCAAAACAACGGCGCGCATCCAGGAAGCGCACATGCTAATTCTTCATCTTATATGTGAGGAGACAGAGCGCCTGTTAGGCCATGCTTAAGTCCTGAAAATAAAAAGAAGAAATCGGTTAACGTTATCCAGTTGGACCACTATTACAACTTAGTACTTAGTTGTTTCGAAAACAGCGTAGGGATCTGAGCATTGAGCCAATATAAGAACCTTGTAACTCTTAGCATTCGCCTTGTGACCTTCATAATTCTGGGGCAAGGTATGCTCGGCCTGCTCTTTCAGGTCTCCGCACCGCAGGATGCCTCTACCATTTACTCAGGCCAGGCATTTTCCAGCGTTAGCTTTATTTTGTTTGGCTTAGTGGGCTACTTCCTCAGCCCACTGCTGGGCCGGCTGATTGCCTACGAATCGGAACTCGGGCATCTCTCGTCGGCAGCGCCGGAGTTCGCGATCACGCAAAGCAATCCTTAACTTCAAAATGCAGCTTGCCTCATACCCCAGCAGTTGGAGGCCCTCTATTCGCTGGGCCTTCACTCTCCACTTTCAAAAAACTCTGACAGATCCAACATTCGCTAGCAAAATGAGCCATAGCTCATACCACGCCTAGTTAGTCGAACTAAAGGGCGGCAGACGCAAATCCGCCACCCTCTTCGAGCATCATTACAGTTAGACTAACATACGCTAAGCAGCGTGCGCCGCAGCTTGAGGCCCGGCTTTGCCTGGCAGCAAAGCGACTAGCGAATATCGGCCAGCGCCGGTCACAAGGAACCCGATCGCGATCAGGAAATAAGCCAGAGCAAATTCATAACCTCCCTTAGATCCGTCAAACCCATGTGGCAGATGGACCAAGAGAATTGCTCCAGCCATGACGATGGCGATACAAGCAGCGCCTAACCTGGCCAATACTCCTGTAATCAATGCTAACGCACCTGCTACCTGAGCAAGTCCTACAAGGAACGCCACAGCGATCGGCATGTGCGTAAACGCGGCAAAGCCCTGCAAACCCGGACCGCCAAAGGCCCCGAAGAGTATTGCGCTGCCATGGTACAAAAACGAAAGGGAAGCCGCCACTCGTAAAATAAGCAGCCCGATATTTATTTGTTTAGGGCTCGGCTCCAGAGAGCGGAGCCCTTCATTGGTTGTATTCATTTCTTCACTCCATTTCTTTCTCGGTCGTGGCGAGACGCATCTAAAACGTTCCCCCAACTACAGACGAACAAACACCGTACATCGCCGGCAAGGCGTAACATTGGATACATTATGCACTAATATATTATCTATGTCAATATATTTTATATAGCACAACAAATTCTGGCTCAGTTTGGGGTTATAATGTTAGTAGGAGCGCCTGCTCTATGGAAAATTACATGCCTATTGAAATCATTGAAGACACCGCAACAAAAGTCAGTGGCGATCATGTTGGTCATTTCTGCCCTACAAACGCAGCCCTCACACTGCTAAACGGGAGATGGACGCCGCACATCGTACACACTCTCTTGCGTGGACAAACTCGCTTCAACGAGATAGCTCGTGAAATCGGAATAAATCCACGAACACTGCGCGAGCGACTGCGTGAATTAGAGCAAGACGGCGTAGTGGCCCGGCGCGTCATCTCCATGATGCCGCCGAACGTGGAGTACACCCTGACAGAAATGGGAACGTCGCTCGGCCCAATCTTTGCCGCCCTGGCTGCCTGGGGAATGAAGTGGATCCCAGCGCCCTCGGAACATCAAGGAGTACTGCCAATCGATGGCGACGTTGATGTGTCAAGAATAGGCTTCACGAAATAGCGTGGTGGGAGATGTTCATGGACGCGCTTGCTTACAAGATAGATACGGATGAACTGCGATCTCAATATCTTGACCAAGGATATGGTCTGGCTAGAGCTTTGTTCACGTCCGACGAAGTTGAGGTTCTGCGAAACCATTACATGGACCTCAGAGCTAAGGGAAGCTATCCAGGCGATCTTGCCGGCTCTGACTTGACCAGTAATGATCCGCTAAAACGATTCCCACGCATGATTCATATGCACCGCTGGGACGAAATAAGCTTGAAGTTTCTGTTGGATGCAAGGATAAATGCATGCCTCACAGTTCTTCTCGGAGGCGAACCCTACGCCGTTCAGACTATGCTCTATTTTAAACCTGCCGGCGCTCGAGGCCAAGCGCTGCACCAGGACCAGTTTTACCTTCGGGTCCAGCCCGGTACGTGCATGGCGGCATGGCTTGCACTCGATCCCTGTGATGAAGAAAATGGCTGTATGCAGGTAGTGCCAAATACGGATGGCCTGCCCATGCTCTGCCCGGAACAGGCAAATACCAGGGAAAGCTTTACTGATGTCACCGTGCCGCTTTCTCCTAACGCAAAACCAGTTCCAATTCTAATGAACGCTGGAGATGTTCTCTTCTTTAACGGCTCTTTGATCCACGGCAGCTTCCCAAATAAGTCGAAAACGCGCTTTAGACGCTCATTGATTGGCCACTATATCGTCGGCGACGCCAAGAAAGTAGGTGGCTATTATCATCCTGTACTTAGAATGGATGGGTCTGAGGTGGAACTTGGCGAAAGCGAAGGCGCCGGCCCATGCGGTATATGGCGAGAGATTGACGGCAACCATAGTATAGAGCTGGTTCAGCCAAGCGAGCCTGAAGCAGCCATGCACGAATAATTCCTTGACTCTTAGAACAAATGTCCTCGTTTAGCAGTCACGTCGCTACATAAAGCGAAATACAAAACAGATGACAAATATAGCAGAGCGAAAGTAAGCGATTTCACGGTTGTTTAGTGTAAAATCAAAATGTAGTGGACTGAAGGTTTCCCAAGCTGCGGGATCAACCAGTAACAAATGGCAGAGCTAAAGTCAATATACAGTGATAGCTAACCACTAGCTCACTTGCCCATTAGTCGTAAGTCAATGAAGTACATATCAATCTACAGCTCTACCTTCCGATCGGTTCAACAAAAGAAGACTTGCTGCATCGTTAAAATGCAGCAAAGCGACCACTAATGGCTTCCAATGAGGTTAGCCCTGCTTGAGCACGTCAATTAACGCACACTTTAATAAGGCCGCAAAACTCTACCAGGAAGGTAGGGTTGACGATGCGATCAATGAGCTGAAAAAGGCCATCGACCTTGAGCCTGACCACGTCAAATCCCACAGTACTCTTGCCGCAATTTACGAAGCGCAAGAGCGTTATGATGAAGCGATCCTTGCGTACCGCAAAGTTCTCCGGATTGAAATGGATGATGCGCGGGCAAACCTGCGACTAGGCGTGATCTTGATGCGCCAAGGCCGCTACGACGAAGCACTGACACCGCTTCGAATGGCATGGAGCAACGATCAGCGCAATTCTAGAGCCGCGAACGCCCTTGCATGCGCGCTCGATGAAACCGGCGACTTCAATACAGCCCAGATCATGTACGAAGAAGCTTTGAAGCTCGATCCCGGACTGGCAGACGCCCGCTTCAACCTAGGAATCTTGCATTTCAATCAAAAACGATACGAAGCCGCGATCACAAATTTCGTGACGTATATGGTTAAGGTTGGCGACAATAGCCGAGCTCACCGCAACATAGGCAGGTCACTGGAGCAGTTGGGACAACTAGATGGAGCCATCAACAGCCTTAATAAGGCGGCGAATCTAGATCCCGAAAACCCTGAGATCCTTTTTGATCTTGCTATTGTTTACGATTTGAAAGAAGACACCGAAACCGCGGTGGCAACCTACAGGCGTGCATTAAACCTGAATCCTGAGTATGCAGAGGCTCGATACAACCTTGCAGAGCTATTGATGCGCAGCGGTGAAATATTTGACGCCACCAATGAATTCCAGACCATTTTGGAACAAGCGCCGGACAATCATTTGGCGCTAAATGGAATGGCTACCTGTTACTTGAACCAGAGAGAATACGGCGAAGCCATTGGCTTGCTCAGGCATGCCATTGCCGTGGCTCCGTCTTATGCACTGGCGCACTACAACATGGGAATTGCGCAGCGAGGATTAGGAAATGGCGACGCCGCCATACAAAGCTTCCAGGAAGCTGCAGCGCTTGATCCTAGCGATCAGGCAGCGATTTTAGCTGTACAACAAATTAGAGCAAGGTCATCGATTGCGCCTAGTGAAGCGCCGCGTGCTTCCAGCCGCTTGAGCTATCGTATGACTAGAATGCAAAATCCCTGATAGTCGGGCTAAAATAATATTGGCGGCCTCGGCAAATAGATGTATTTTGCCTGTATAGGGTAGAATACACGAAGATTTGTACTGCCGCGGTTGTTTAGCGGTGGAATAGCGGACCACCCGGGTCCTATCTAGCACGGAAGGAAAATCAAATGCTATTCAAGAACATCTGCCGCGGCGCGCTGGCGCTAAGCGCAGTGCTGATGATACAAACTGCGGTAGTAAATAACGCCAAGGCCGACGAGCCCACCCCGGCAGACGCTGGCGGATGGGTAGCCGATCCGGCCCTTGCCGGGCAGCTACAGCCTGCTCAACAATTTGGGAAGTATAGCCTGCAGATTCCATCGGGCTACACGGAAGTGAAGCCGAACGTTAAGACATTACCTAACGGCACTGAGACGCTTTACCGATTTGTTGGCGAAAAGCGCCTAGACAAAACAGTTCCAGAAATCCTTGTTTATGTTATGGAGCCCACTAGCGATGCCAAAGTAAGCCAGCCCCTGCTTACCAATCCAATACCTGAATGGGTGCAGGGTGTCCACTTCTGGAATCAGAGCAGCGGCAGTATCAACGGCCTTCCAGCAGTACATCAGCTCTGGTCGTATCGCCTATCCGGCCAGAAGCCGGTCACAACAGGCACAGAGTACACATCGACTGATGGAAGCTCGACAATCGCAGTAGCTGGCCTGGATTCAGAAAAGCACTTCAACGAGAGCGCTCCTATATTCAAATCGTCGGCTCTGTCACTGCACGAGTAGAGACGCCGACAGCTTGCATCGTGTTAGAGCCGCCAGACGTTTCGTCTCGCGGCTCTAACTTTTTGTTGTTGTGCGCGTACACAGAGGTATAATCTTGCAGTGCGTGACATCGAAGCCCTGCATGAGAACATTCGAAAGTGTACACGCTGTATAAGTTGCGGCTACCCGATTTCTCTGCCGCCCATAGCAGGCGGCGTGGCTCCGGCGCCGTTTATGCTGATTGGCCAAGCTCCCAGTGTAAGCGACCTGCGAAACCACGCAATGTACACAGGTCCGGCAGGCCGGCGCCTAATTGGCTGGCTGAAAATAGCAGGATTTACGGACGAAGATTTTGGATCCGCGGTTTATCTCACTGCCATAACCAAATGTTTTCCGGGACGCCCGATTGGCAAGAGCACGGACCGAGCGCCAACAGCAAAAGAGCGCTCAAATTGCCGCCCCTGGTTGGACGCGCAGATACAGATTGTCAACCCTCAGGTTGTAATATTGTTTGGGAAAATGGCCATCAACGCGTTTCTTCCGGGAGCGACACTCGACGAGGCAGTCGGCGGCGAAATTGTAAAAGATGGGATTATTTACATACCGCTGCCACATTCATCCGGAGCGAGCACCTGGCTCAACGATCCGGCAAGGGAGCAACTGCTCCAACAGGCGATCTCCATAATAAGAGAACGCCGAATCGCTATAATGCCGACAGTTCCATTGAAGTAACAGTCTAGGATGTAACACGCGTTGTCGTAGACAGTGAAAGAACAGCCATGGAAGCTCCACAAATCAACAGTATTCCTTGTATCTATCCAAGATTTTCGTCCATCAAGAAAATCACTTTGTCGATGGCCGCATTGGCTGCGCTATTGACGACGGGCTGCGTGCCTCCTGAACGTCATGCCTCTGGAATCTACGGCATTTATGAGGGAGCATCCGCCGACTACAGCCGCGGCGGGGCGGCCGCTCCAGTGGTGGACAACGGATTTAGTGTAGATGGCATGGGTACAACAGTTTCAAAGAACCAATCGAAGCCTACTCAGGTCAATAGAAATGACACTCTCAGTGGGTCCGGCAAGGACACGTTGGAAGGAAAAGGCACCGATACACTGGTGGGATCGGACAACTCGCCGATGAAGACGAGTTCAGACACGCTCGACACTGGAAGAGACGCATTAGATCCGGACAATCGAGTCGAGAAGTACGGTGTTGACGGTCAAAATTTTTACTCTTACTGGATTAGGGGCCGCGCCGTGAACGCAACTATAACGGTAAAAATTAATAGTTCAGATATTCCGGTACTTGGCCCTATTGATGAAGAAGTCTCCGACCTCGTACATCCAGGCATGAACCGAGTAGATATTAAGTATACCCCCATCGACAGCACGTCATCTGCATTGATTTCAGTCCGTAAGGGAGCCAATGACGTGGGAGACAGCGTGCACTTTGACAGCAATATGTATGCTCTGACGAATGATACGACCTCTGTGTATGGCTCAGCGTCGAACACACCGAAAGTTATCTCGAAAACATACTATTTCTTCGCGAACTAAGAATGCTAACTTCTACTTTAGTTTGCAGGTCGCAACGGCCCTTGCGGTAAAATTGCCATTTCACAAAAATCACTATGAATCTAGAAATCAATGGCAAGGTTGCCCTGATTGCGGCCTCTTCTAAGGGACTTGGCTACGGCTGTGCTGAAGCGCTTATTCGCGAAGGTGCGCACGTTGTTATTAACGGAAGGCGTCCGGACGAAATCGCGAGATCAGCACAACAGCTTAGAAAGTTATCGACAGCAGGTGGCGAGGTACATACGATCGTTGGCGACATTACGGTGCACGAAGAGATCGCGCGAATGGTTAAGGCGACGGTCGCCCGTTTCGGAAAGATCGATATTGTAGTCACCAACTCTGGCGGACCTCCAGCGGGCAAGTTTGTAGATCAAGGAGAGGAAGACTGGCAGTCTGCCGTAAACAGTACACTATGGCCGGTTGTCCGACTTATTCGCTGTTCGCTTCCCTACTTGCAGGAAGCAAAAACACGAGGAGGGGGCCGCATCATCAATATCGTGAGTACAAGCGTAAAGCAGCCCATTCCTGGACTTCTTTTTTCCAATGCTCTTAGACCCGCTGTGGTAGGCCTGGCCAAGACGTTAAGCCAGGAACTGGCCGCAGATGGTATCCTTGTCAACAACGTTTGCCCAGGATCGTTCGACACAGCGCGAATCGAGCACCTCTATGAAACGCGAGCTCAATCCAGTGGATTAAGTGTCGACGAAGTCAAAACCAAAGCCCTTGAAGCAATCCCCCTTGCGCGACTAGGCCGGACGGACGAACTGGGCAGTTTGGTCTCCTTCCTAGCGTCCGCTCGCGCAGGCTACATTACCGGTCAAACAATCTGTATAGACGGCGGCTCAACGAATACCCTATTTGGTTAACATGCTACATCCTAGTACTCGAATCACTTCAATTTCCTTGTTTGCGCTTAGTGTCGCAATTCTGATGTTCAGCGGGTGCTCCAGCAACGAGCCTAGTGCGGTAACTACGTCCGAGAGCACATCACTTTCGAACGCACGCCCAGTTTTACCGGCCTCCGACTCCCTTATTCCTGTTAACGGTAAGGGGCGCTACTTTATCGGTGCGAACTATCCGTGGCACCGTTATGGTGATGATTTTGGCGGCACGCCGGAGTCTTCTAGCCGGGACTGGTCCAAAATCCAGGCCGACTTCAACACAATGCACGAACAGGGCGTTGAAATCGTCAGGATGTACATCTTTGCCGACGGACGCTCTGAGCCCAAGTTCGATTCTCAAGGGTATGTCACTGGCGTCGGCCCGATGTTTTACTCGGACTTCGACAAGATGCTTAAGATTGCAGCCGACTGTGATATATCGTTGGTTCTCACACTATGCGACTCGAGTATGTATCGCTTCTATCCGGATCCCGTTACACACGGGGGAGGACACGCCCGCATCGTTCTTGAAAACCAGGCTCAGCAGTCGTTTTTGAAGAAAGCCCTTAAGCCGCTTCTGGTTCATGTTGCCAATAGCCCATATAAATCGACAGTAAACAGTATCGACCTCATAAACGAACCGGAGGGCTGCACTGCAGGCTTTTATGCGGCGGGAGGTATAGGCCGAGGAGCTATGAAGTCGTTTATTCTGGTGGAAGCGGAGTACGTACATACATATGCACCCGGTGTATTTGCCACTGTTGGCTCGGCTACGCCAACGTGGGTGAATACCTGGAAAGGAATCGGCTTGGATTACTACTGTACTCATTACTATCCCGACATGGACGGTAGAGATGTGCTTGCCGGAACGCTGCCGCCAGGCAATGGACTTCCCCAGTATTCCGTCCTCGGATTGGACCGAGCCTGCGTACTCGAAGAGTTTGCGACCCACGATTCCGACTATAATCCGGTCAGTAAAAAGCCTTTATCTGGGCGTTGGTATCTGGATCAGATTCGAGCAAGAGGATATGCCGGCGCGCTGGCCTGGAGCTATACGGTACCGGATAATGCGAGCGACTGGAAGGATTTCGCTCCAACGTACGAAGCGTGGTACAAGAAGCACGAAGCTGATTTATCTAAGCCTTTAGGGCAATCGTCAAAGCGCTAGAACACTATTCCTACCTGGAACCGTCGATACGTTGTAAGTATACAAACACAATCGCGGTGAATGAAGAGATGACGATAATGCCGGAGAGCATGGCTGGAAGCTGAAAAATTAGAGTGGCCACGCCAGTAAAGAAAACGCAGTTTAGCGCAATAACAATCAGCGCCTTCTTCGTGTGAGGGTCGTGCCAGTGTTCTTTAATGGAATCTACAATGGAGGCCTGCAGCAGTAGATCGCCACAAACTTCACACCGTGACCTGTGCGGCTGGTTAGAGGCGCCGCAACGCTGGCAAAACAGCACTTCGGCTGCAACGCGCTTACTGCGCTTCCACGTTTCAGGCTGGCTGAAGAATCCGGCCTTAGCCTGCTCTATCTCCATCTGAACGTGTTCGAGCTTGTATCGAACGTTATGGTTAGTCTCATCCACGTCAAAGCGAAGGGCGCGCTTGTACCAGTCGCAGGCCTGCTCCAGCTGTTTACTTTGGCGGTAGGAGTCGCCTAATAGCTCGTATGCCCCAATATTTTTGGGATCCGCCTCAATCGTCGCTCTAAGCTTTGCACGATCCTGCTCGTTGCATTCCTCCCACCTATTCGTTTGGTGAAGATGGTGCAGCAGCAAGGCAACGAGCGCTACGGCGGCAAATGCAAAGAACGTCATCGCAACTAGACCTTGACTTCGGGGCCGAGTCCTACCGCGGCGCGAATACGCGCGTGTGTTTGTCCCACGTCTTCCCAGCCGCCTATCGTAACTTCCTTTTTCTCGAGGGTCTGATAAACCTCAAAGAAGTGCTGGATCTCAAGCAAGGTGTGCTCAGACAGATCGGCAAGAGAATGGATCCCGGCGAATCTAGGATCTGCAACGGCGACCGACAGTACCTTGTGGTCTTCGCCTTTGCTGTCGTGCATCAATAGTGAGCCAATCGGACGAGCCACAACTAGACAGCCAACAAAAGTCGAATTAGTCGACATGACGAGGATATTCAACGGCTTTCTATTTCCGCTTCCCTTAGATCCGCAGATCCATCCGTAGTCGCAGGGATAGTGAAGCGGTGAAAACAGCGTATGGTCGTATCGAAAGAGATCATGAGCTGAATTGTACTTATACTTGTTCGAGCCTCCCTTGGGCACTTCGACGATCATATTTACTTCAAACGGTGCGTTGGTCCCAACTGGAATGTTCTCGTAGTTCATGCAGTCCCTTTCCTTTGGATTATTATAGCATTGTAACCGTCAAAGCGCTCTGGAGACGTAAACATGGCGATAGTCTGGCCGATAAGGTAAAATAGTGTGCGTATTTTTTTGGAGTATGAATGAAGCCTGAACCTGAGACACACGAACAAACAA
>Ga0157374_10003093_pt1 | contig 13960 bp, 13 predicted proteins | sample M25metaG_FD_115308 | JGI IMG/M metagenome (GOLD analysis project Ga0157374, IMG submission 115308) | Miscanthus rhizosphere microbial communities from Kellogg Biological Station, Michigan, USA - M2-5 metaG | ecosystem: Host-associated > Plants > Roots > Rhizosphere > Soil | place: USA: Michigan...
TGAGCTCCCTCATTGGTACATTGCAAAAAACAAAGAGGAAATGGCCGGTAAGGCCTTAAGTATCTTGCAGGATCCGATGACAAAATATATTTCGTCACAATGCTACACGATTAGAGATTGTGCGAGGCAGGTCATGAATCTTTTTGGCGGGTAGTGCCGTACAATTGAAAACGAGGGCTAAAGTTCCTGACCAGCAAGGCAACAATGACTAAATAATAAGCTATATAAAACCTGTCAGAAATATCCGGGTATAAAATAAACCGGATACATAAAACGGTTGGAATGAATAATCCAAATAGCTTGTCAAACGATAATATTCTGAACAAAACGCTTTTGCTAATATTCAGAACATGCAAGGCCATGAAAATGGTAAAATAGGAGCGATTGATAGCACTCATGACATGCTCATACATTAGCCTGAAATAATCTGCAGGGCCAAAGTGATTTTTTGATCCAAATTTGGGATGCAGCTGATCAGCAAAATCGTTGTAAAAAAAAATACTCCATCCAAACTGCCAGGCAATTAGCCCCACAAGAGTATAGCAAAGCGTAAAGAGAATTGCTATCAACAAGAAGTTTTTGAAGCTGACCTTTTTGTTCCAGTCTTTACTGATATAAATAACCGTCATCAACAGGAAACAAGCAATGACATTGTCTATTCGCGCAAAGACAGACAAACACATGCACACAAGGGCAAGGGGCAACGAGGGTTTTTCAACAGTAAAATAAAAAGATCCCAACAACAGCAGAGCCGACAGACAATCCGGTGTCGAAAGCTTGGCTGCTTCGATCAAAGGAGAAGAAATCATAATGAGTAATGAAACAAAAAAAGACATTGACAAATGCAAATACAAACTCAGCCAGCGGAAAAACAGAAGACCAATCAATAAATAAGAAATAAATGAAGGAACCAAGGTAGATTGCGGTAACGAAAAGCCAGCCTTATACGCGACATATGCAAGAGAAGTGTACAGTGGCTTCACAACATAGAATGGTAATTGTTCATTGAAAGCGTTAACGCTATTTGACAGTTCATACCGATAGGCATTTGTACTGTCTGTCAACAAATGGTAAGGTCCTGGAGGCAAATTGTCGCTTGCCGATTGATAGGCAGAAGCAAATGCTTTATTTGAATCATAGCCATCCATTTTCAAAATAAGAGCCGAATACGGCAGCAAATCCCAATTATACAATGGCCTTTTGAAGCAATAGAATGCCGAGACTACAATACACAAGAAATATGTTACTCTAAGTAAATTGTTCGTCATTCAAAGAAATTTCCTTGGAAAAAACTTATGCAAACGATTTCATCATACTGAAGGCTTTATCAACCACGAACTCAGGAGAGTATCGGGTTAGGCAATGAACATCGCCAAACCTGCAAACTTCCTGCATGCAATTGCCACAAGGCAGATCAGAGGAATCGAGGAAAAAACTTTTCTTGCCCAATGGCCGGGTCCAATCACTCCTGGTGCTTCCAAACAATGCCAGCGTGGGAATGCCCGACACCCAGGCCATATGCATCAATCCTGAATCTTCGGACAAAACAAACCTGGCATGTTGCAAAATAGCGAAAGCCTGCGACGGAGTTGTTTGATTGACTATACTTATTATTTTTTCGCCCATCGTGTCTTTTAAATAATCGGCCTTGGGGGACATAGCGGAAGTACCCATAACGAGGAATTGTGTATTGGGATATCGCGCCAACCAGAGCTCTGCAAAAGCCGCATAATTTTCAAGCGGCCAGTTTCTGCTCATAAAGGACGAGGCAGGATTAAGAACTACTAAATTGTTCGTTCCGTTCCACCCATTTCGTCTTAATATCGTACCTGAGTCGTTTTCACGCCTAAATTTGAAATCCGGATTGATCTGGTTTTCTCCCAAACCAATCGCCTCGATTGTTAGTCTTGTCCTTTCGCCCGCAGCTCTTGAAGTGAAACGATCAAAAACCGACCAAGCCTTGGGGCGAATGGATTTCCGAACCAATTCACTAAGATCATTGTTCTGCAAATCAATTACCACATCATAGTGTCGCAACAAAAAACCAGGTAAAAGAAAAAAGGTATGGAGAAGTTGTCTTTTGAAATTTCGTCCGCCTGCTATCGAAATCACCTTATTGAATAGTAAAATATTTTGGGGGATGTCAGCGCACTCCTTTCTGGTGAGAAAATCAATTTTGGCCGAAGCAGGCAGTGAGTTTCGTAAATGCTGCAGGTAAGGAAGGGTTATTGTAACATCTCCCATCGCCTGCAGGCGAATGGCAAGTATTCTTTTGGGAAAATCAGGCTTCGTCCAGGGCTTTGCACGTATGCTGGGGCCGCCATTGGCATCTCCCTTATAATTAATCACCCACTGTAAAATTGCTTTACTGATCTTCTTGGCAGGAACTATGCTAATTGGTCGGTTTTTCCAGGCAAAGAGAAATTTTCCAATCGCACTTCTTTGTTGAGAATGGGATAAACAATCTTCACCAAAATTTATATACAATTTAAAAAGGGCTTCATGAACAACCGATCGTGGCAATGCTTTTTTGTGCAACCTGATCATGGAAAGCCCTTGCTGATATCCCTTCTCCCAATTTTCGCCACTATCGTTAGCTTCATGCAACCGGCGATAAAGCAAAGGTTCATAAAGAATAACCGCCTTAAAATGACTGGCCAGTTTCAATATAAAATCTATATCGGAAAAAGGCTTTGTCTCGTCAAAACTGCCTGTAATCTCCAAACATTCTTTACGCAGAATTAAGGAAGGCGTTGTAGTGGAAATTTCGGATTTGAAAATAGAGGTGAAAATATCACCGTAACGCAGCCCTTCTCTTTGTTTATAGAAGAAATCGACTGGTTGATTAACTGTGCGGAAATTAAACCCACCGGTAAGAGAAAACCAGGCTTCCGGATATTCTTGTAGTGCGGCAACTTGCTTCTCAAGTTTGGTTTCTGCCCACAGGTCGTCTGAATCAATAAACGCGATCAGATCCCCATTTGCCTTTTTAAGGCCGATATTCTTTATTTTCCCATTGATGGCTATCCGGCCCGCTTTGTAAAATTTTATCCTTTGATCTTTAATCTGCGATATCACTCTTTCTGTTTCATCCTCAGAGCCATCGTCAATAATGATCAGCTCCCAATTTTCGTGCGTCTGGGCAAGGATACTCCGAATAGTCTCCCCAATCAAAGCCGCACGGTTATAAGTGGGCATTACAATGCTTATTTTGGGAAACCTGTCGAGCATTAACAAATCTAAATTTTCTTAGTTTTAGTCATGAGCATTGTAAAGAAAATATTGACCAAATTCAATGGCCTCCATTATCGTCAGGAATACTTGTGCTTAGCTAAAGAATCCTTTCAAAACCCTATTCATGCTTACTTCATTAAGGACGGGAGGATCATTAAAGACATTACGAATGAGCATCTGTTTACTGGCTACAGCCCGCTCATTTTTACATTGACATCATCCGACCTCAAAGAACCGCCCTCCAATATCGAAATTTTATTCAGCCAGCAATCTCTTCAACCAAACGATTTTTTTGACGAAAGAGATGCCCTTGCACGACTTTCCTTAAGACTCATTCAAAGTCAGAAAATTCATAATAACGAGATTTATTATTATGAGGGCGTAAATGGACGACATCATTTTATCTCCCTCTTTCACCAGGCGGTTGTCGGATTGAACAACCAGATCTACAATCGGAGAAAAGGCAATGTGTTTCTTAATAATAACCTTTATAAGCAGGTGCAGATCGCTTATTCAGTTCCGAGGGTTATCTCGTTGATTACGGTCGGTTCTGGTGGATTGTATAATTTATTTCCTACCGACCTGCACGGCCCGATCAATGATGAATATTATGTCAGTTCTCTCCGGCACGGTGGCGCGGCCTGTAAGCAGGTGGAAATTGCAGGCCAGATCCTCATTTCCCAGGTACATTCCCGCATGTACAAGAGGGTTTATGGCCTCGGTAAAAATCACATGCAGGAATTAAAACCAAAAGGCGATTTCTTATTTAGTGAATCGATTTCAAAAGTCTTTAGCCTGCCCTTGCCTGAATCTCCCTTGAGATACTTCGAACTGTCATTATTGGACTCATTCAATCACGGCATTCACAAGCTCCTCCTCTATAAGATCGTTTGGAATGAAGCGGTCGATCCTGAGCCCTCTACACTTGCACACATTCACAACTGCTACGCGACTTGGCGTCACCAACGTGGATTGCCGGGTAATTATTTGTTAAGATAGCCGCGATGCTGAACTGGCCGGGAAAGCCAGCCTTAAATTGGCAGATGCTTCGTTCATTTTACGGAGCGTCCGTGGGGTATCTTTGCCTTATCTCCCTGAAATGGAAAGGCATTAAAATAAAGATCACTAGAGTATTTAATGGAATTATAAGTATCGGATTTCAAGCAACTTATTGGCAGAAGAATGCGATAAGAAATAAGACAACTGGCAATAATTCTTATTAATGAGTCAAGTTTTGTTATTTAATCCTCGTAGTGCTAATTCGAAACCACGAATTCCTAATTCAATCCTTTCGATAGCAGCATCCATTGAGGGAGTATTCGACTATGTGATCGTGGATGGCAATATGGAAACTGATCCTGCTGAAAAAATATTCAGCTATCTGCAGTGGGGCACATTCGATTATTTTGGCCTTACCTGCATGCCCGGGCCGCAGCTAAAACAAGCGATCCCGATTTCAAAAAGAATTCGCGAACAATTTCCTCAAGTAAAAATTATCTGGGGAGGGTATTTTCCTTCGAACCAATCAACTGTGGTACTGAATTCGGGTTTCGTAGACTTCGTTGTGAATGGTCCCGGCGAAAAATGCTTTCCCAATCTTTTGAAGGCGCTGGAAAATAGTGAGTCTTATGAACAGATCAAAAACCTTATCTATAAAAAAGGAAATGAAATAATACGGACAAAAAAGGATGAACTATACAACCAGGATGAATTACCTCCTCTTCCTTATGAAAAATTAAACGCCTTTTATCCGATCCAACGTTATCTTGGCAAAACCTACCTGGGTACAAAAACCATCGCTTATCACTCGAGCTTCGGATGTCCGTTCACCTGTTCCTTTTGTGCAGTCGTTCCCATATACAATGCAAGGTGGAAAGGAAAATCCGCTTCGTTTATTTACAACGACGTTAAATATTTAAAAGAAAGATTTGGTGGAAATGCTATCGAGTTTCATGACAACAATTTTTTTGTTTCTGAAAAAAGGGTGGTTGAATTTTCCAATCTCATCAAAGATGAAAATATGATCTGGTGGGGTGAAGGCAGAATCGATACTATAGACAAATACACGGATCAATCACTGGCCCTGATGCGGGAAGCAGGATGCCGAATGATATTTTTTGGGGCTGAAACAGGCAATGACGCGATATTAAAGAAAATGGATAAGGGAGGTACTCAGTCCGCTGCGCAGATCCGTGCTTTTGCCGCTCGCATGGCAAAATTTGATATCATTCCCGAATATTCATTTGTATTGGGTACGCCTGCTGATAATCCTGAACAGGTGATGAAACAAATTGACCAGGATATTGCCTTTATCAAAGAAATAAAAACAATAAACCCAAGGACGGAGATCATCATTTATGTGTATAGCCCTGTGCCTACCGAAGGTTCAGAAATGTATAACAAGGTTCTGGAATCAGGTTTTCGTTTTCCTGAAAAGCTTGAAGATTGGATCAGCCCCCACTGGGAGTCATTTGACCTGCGCAAAAACCCATTGACACCCTGGCTTACGCCCGACATGATTGATAAGATAAAGGACTTTGAGACGGTATTGAATGGATATTATCCAACCGTATCTGATATAAGATTAAGTAAATTCAAAAAGAAATTCCTGCATACTCTTTCATCAATAAGATATAAAACCGGTGTATACAAAAAGCCCTATGAGTTGAAAGCACTGCAAGTTCTCTGGAAGTATCGTCAACCTGAAATTGAAGGATTTTGAGTACTGCCGTCAAATATATTGTAGGTTCAACCTGGCAACCGTTGTTAAGAAAGTATCTTTCAAAGACAAGAAGGTACCGCTATAAAAATATACGTTTACAGGTCCCGTCATCCGTTTTCCATCCCGGTTTTTTCTTTAGCACACGTTTGTTATTAGATCAAATCAAGAGCTGTTCATTGCAAAATAAAAAATTATTAGAGCCGGGTGCGGGCAGTGGTCTGATATCCATATACGCTGCAAAAAAGGGAGCCTTAGTCACCTCCACCGACATAAATCCAGTTGCAGTTGAATGTCTGAAAGAAAACAGCCGGGAGAATCATGTACAAATAAATATCCTCAGGTCAGATCTTTTTGATAAAATACCGGCACAGCATTTTGATCTTATTGCAATCAATCCCCCGTACTATAAAAAAGACCCCGAGTCATATTCAGACTATGCGTGGAATTGTGGCAGCAACGGGGAATATTTCATAAAACTATTTAATCGATTGGGAGAGTATATCCATGCAGAATCCAAAATACTTATGGTGTTGTGCGACGGCTGTGATCTTGGAATGATTAAGGGGATAGCCGGACAAAATGGATACCGGATGGAGCTGATTTTTTCAAAAAAGAATATGATCGAAAAAAATTTTATTTACAGTATTGAATTACTTCAATGATCGTCTCGGAAAGTTTTGAAGAAAAGTACATTTCACTAAGGAAGAAAGAAAATCGCCTTTATACGGACGAGCAGGTGCGATGGCTGCCTGAGATCGAACGATCACATCCCCATTACAGTGAGTGGGACACGAGGAAAAGTTCTTGCAATAAATTAATTCAGCATCTGAGCGCTAAAAAAAAAGAGCTCGATATACTGGATGTCGGTTGCGGAAATGGATGGCTCTGCCATCATCTTTCAAAGATCCCTGGAAGCAACGTTGCCGGGGTTGACATCAACAGAACAGAACTTGAGCAGGCTAAAAGAGTCTTTGACCATATAGAGAACGTGGAGTTTTTTTATGGCGGAATTGACAATGACAGTACGAGGAATGAAAAATTTGATGCGATCATATTTGCGGCTGCTATACAGTACTTCCCTTCTCTTGATAAGGTCATCCCTTCCGCATTTCAGCTTTTACAGGCAAATGGCGAGATCCATATCCTCGACTCTCATTTTTACAGACCTTCTGAACTTGAGATGGCACGCAGAAGGTCTTTTGATTACTACCGTTCGCTGCAATTTGATGAAATGGCAGAATATTATTTTCATCACTGTATAGATGAATTGGAACCTTATAATCATAAAATTTTCTATAACCCTGATCAATTTCGTAACAGGTTTATAAAAAACAAAAATCCTTTTCCCTGGATCTGTATATATGCTTAAGCAGTCAATATATCACAGCTTTCAGCGCTATCGCACTCTGCAAACCGATATTATCAGGGCATTGCCCATAGTAATATTGATGCCGCATAGTGCATGCAACTGCAAGTGTGTAATGTGTGACATCTGGAAAGACAATAAAAACCTGAAACAGCTTACGGAAGATGACATTAAAGGCTTGCTTTCTTCCTTAAAAAAATTCGGTACCCGCGAAGTAGTTATGTCCGGCGGCGAAGCTTTATTAAATCCAAATTTCTTCAGGTTATGTGAAATTCTTCATCAACAGAATGTAAAAATCAGTTTGTTATCTACAGGCTTGTCACTCAGAAAAAATGCTGAGCAAATTTTGACATGGATCGATAACGTCATCGTATCGCTGGATGGAAATGAAGAAGTTCACGATCGAATCCGCAATATTCCCAATGCCTTTCAAAAGTTAAAAGAAGGTGTCACGTTTATAAAAAGCATTGATCCAAAATTCAGGATCACTGCAAGAACAGTTATCCATAAATTAAATTTCAGGATCTGGAATTTAATCATTGACAGTGCAAAAGAAATGGGATTGGATCAGATAAGTTTTTTGCCGGCCGATGTTAGTAGTCATGCATTTAATCGTGAGGTTCTTTGGAATGAAGTCCGGCAGCACGAAATCCTCATAGAACAAAATGAGTTAGTTGAACTATCTGCCGTCACTGACACGATCATCGAAAGCTATAAAGAAGGTTTTGCATCGCACTTTATTGCCGAGTCGCCGGCTAAATTCAGGAAGATCTATGATTATTACGCCGCGTTTTATAATCTGAATCCTTTTCCTTACAAAAAATGCAATGCCCCATGGGTATCGACTGTTATTGAAGCGGATGGAACTGTGAGGCCTTGTTTTTTTCACGAACCAATAGGGAATATCAGGGATAGTTCATTGGAAGAAATTTTAAATAATAAGGAGAGCATCCGGTTTAGAAAAACCCTTGACATGGGGTCAAACAACACTTGTATAAAATGTGTTTGTTATTTGAATCTTCCGCCAGGGGCAAGTTTGAGTTAGATTAATTTATATGATATGAGCAGAATTTTGTTCACGCATTCTTATTTTCTCCGGTTTGATCCCAAGCAGTGGGTGACAGGCCAGCCTTATGCCCCGCTAGGCACTCTATACGCCGCTTCCCAAATGAGAGAGAGCAATCATCACGTCTTTTTTCATGATACCATGTTTGCCGAATCTGCAAACGAAATTATTCCCTCAATTGAAAAGCATCGGCCTGAATTTGTTGTGATCTATGATGATGGATTCAACTATCTCACAAAAATGTGTTTGACCAATATGCGCCGGGCTGCTTTTCAAATGATAAAGCTAGCAAAGCAAAGAGGTTGCACGGTGATTGTGTCAAGCTCAGATTCCACGGATCATTTTGAACAATACCTGCAGGAAGGAGCGGATTTCATTTTAATTGGCGAAGCAGAAATAACCCTGTTTGAATTGGTGAAAGCGATCACGCGAAATCAAAGTGACCTTTTAACCGTTCAGGGCATTGCGTTTAAAAAAGATGATGCAGTTATTAAGACGGCACGACGCAACGTACTAAAGGATCTGGATAGCTTGCCCTTTCCCGCCTGGGATCTTATCGATATGGAGCCCTATCGTAAAATGTGGCTTAAACATAAAGGTTATTTTTCAATGAATATGGGAACAACTCGCGGATGTCCATTTAAATGCAATTGGTGCGCAAAGCCCATCTATGGCAACCGTTATAATTCAAGATCTCCGGAAAATGTGATAAATGAACTAAAATTATTGAAATACAAATTCCAATTCGATCATATCTGGTTTTGTGATGACATTTTCGGGTTGAAACCTGGATGGGTTCATGATTTTGCTGATCTCATCGAAAGGGAAGGTCTTCATTTTCGTTTTAAAATTCAGGCAAGAGCAGATCTTTTATTGCAGGAAGAGTATATTAAAGACCTGGCAAGAGCTGGCTGTGAAAATGCATGGATGGGTGCAGAAAGCGGATCACAAAAAATTTTGGATGCTATGGATAAAGGAACGACCGTAAAACAGATATATGAGTCGACCCGGTTGTTAAAAAAATATGGCATTCACCCATCGTTCTTTATCCAATTTGGCTATCTCGGCGAAACGAAAGAAGATATAAGAAGAACGATCCGCATGATCAACGAGCTGCTGCCCTACGAGATCGGCGTCTCCGTTTCTTATCCTTTACCGGGTACTTTGTTTTATGAAAAAGTGAAGACTGAACTCAAGGAAAAAGCTAACTGGACCGACTCCGATGAGTTGGCATTGATGTTTAGAAATACTTATCAACCTGCCTTTTACAAACAGCTTCACAGGTATGTACATAAAACGTACCGCATGCACATTGCTCTCGAAAACATACAACAGATATTAAAGAAACCAGTGTCGGCTACTGCTACAACATTCAAAAAGGCTGCCTCCCTGATCTATTATGCTCCGGCTACTTTTCTCGCCAAACAAAAATTATCGTTGCTTGAAAAAAATCCCGCATGAACAAACACGCCGATAGGATCTATGAGCAACAGGCTGCAGCCGCATTTGATAAGCAATCTGCCTTGTTTGATGAGATCTACTCGAGCAAAGCAATTATTCACTACAAAAGACAGAAAGTACGAGATCACGTTAATAAATTTATAAAGGCGCGGAGCAATATCCTTGAATTAAATGCCGGCACAGGAGAAGACGCTGTTTATTTTGCCCAATGTGGGCATCATGTTCATGCAACAGACATATCACAGGGAATGCAGCACAAGCTATCAGAAAAAATCTTATCAGCCTCTCTTAACGATAAGGTAAGTTTTGAACTTTGTTCATTTACCCAATTGGACAAATTGAATAATAAAGGCCCCTACGATCTCATCTTTTCAAACTTTGCGGGCTTGAATTGTACAAATGAATTAGATAAGGTGCTGGGATCATTTTCAACTTTACTCAACCCAGGGGGCGTCATTACTCTTGTTCTGCTGCCAAAATTCTGTCTCTGGGAGACATCACTTTTTTTAAAAGGAAAATTTAAAACCGCCTTCCGAAGATTTTTTAGTGCCGACGGAACACGAGCACATATCGAAGGAGAGTACTTCCATTGCTGGTATTATAATCCTTCTGTTATAAAAAAATACCTGGAAAGTGAATTCGATACCTTGGCCTTAGAGGGGCTGTGCACGTTAGTACCCCCTTCTTATATTGAAAATTTTGCTGAGAAATTTCCCAAAACTTTTAATACTCTTAGGCGCATAGAAGATAGATGGAAAGCAAAATGGCCATGGAGATCCATTGGTGACTATTATATCATTTCATTCCAAAAAAAATTTAGTCAAAATACTGGGGATAGTCATTAAAATACCATGCAATTTTATCGTGGTACCTCGTCAGGATTTTTTCCTGGAAGGTCTCAGGGTTTGATTTTGAGAAATGTCTTCCCGTTGCAAGATTCATTACTTTACCCTTTGAATTTTTGCGTCCTTGTTGTTCCTTTTTTTGCCATCTACGGGTTGTCCACCTACAAAGAAAGTTGTCTAGTTGCTCCCCCGCTCTGCTATCAAAAGCCCATTCGATAAACTTTTTAAACCCAGACCCCCCTTCTGCAGTTTTTAAATTTCGCTTATACTCGTAGCAAGGCAGCCATTTTTTTGTCCAGTTATTTTTCTCAAAAAATTTATTCAATGTAAAAGTTCCGGCCAGCGGAAGTAGCGTAACAATCTCGACAGCCGTATAAATATTTTTTTCCGGGATAATCAAGGCCTCTTCATCAACAAAATAGTTCATGCAGAAGAAGTTCTCCTTGCCAACCAAGAACGTGAATTTTTTAAATACATGAAGAACAGTTCTTGCTATCCAAAGCCGGTTCGCTTTGGTAATGATAAAAAAATCAATGTCAGCCTTCTTATCAGCATAGTTTTTTGAGAGTGATCCCGAAACCGCCACTGCACGTACATAAGGAAACTTAAACAAAAACGCGCCGATCCGGGATGCACTTGAAAGAAGATGTTGCGCCCGCAAATTTCCAAGGATTCTCTCTTCTGCACGTTGCCGGTCATTTTGAAGGGAATAAAATTCACCAACCCGGAAAACTATTTTATCTAGCAAAAGTTGAAGCAAGGCCGATGCAAATATTTCATCACTTACATAGCACTCGAGAAAATTCTTGATATCCTTTTCAGAAAGAGGGTAATCAAAATTGTCAAAATAAATAAGCGATTTCAAAATTGCCAGCTCCGCTTTTTTTTGCGCAGGATTTGTATCAAAGGCTGGAATCATGTGGTTAAAATTAAACCATCTTCGGGCGAAAAACTAAAAATCAGCGAGCAACCATTTCAAAATTTATACCGATTGTAATGTAGTCCCCGATTTTTCAAACCTTCGCTCATCACCTGCCTTGCACGAAATGAATTATCATACGAATATTATTTCTTCCCGGGTTAAAAAATCGCCAGTAAAGAGAGAAAATTTAGCGACCTACAACTATCCGATACCCTCTCGGAAAACTTACCTCTTACTGAAGAGAAGTTTTGATATCATCTTCTCATTGATTTTTATCTGTTGCGCCTTCACCTGGGTGTTTCCAATTGTCAGTCTACTGATCGTGTTGGATTCAAAAGGCCCGGTGTTTTTTGTCCAACGCCGTATTGGAAAAAATGGCAGGTCATTTCGGTGTTTGAAATTCCGTAGCATGATCATCAATGAAGAAGCCGATGAAAAGCAGGCCGAACGAAATGATTATCGTATAACAAGAATAGGTAGGTTCCTGCGAAGAACCAATTTGGATGAGCTGCCGCAATTCATTAATGTACTTATCGGTGATATGAGTATCATTGGCCCAAGGCCGCACATGTTTTCTGACTGGACCCGTTTTTCTTTCGTAATCCCTGAATATAAGTTGAGAAACCTGATGCGGCCTGGCATCACTGGGCTAGCACAGGTGAAAGGTCATCATGGACCCACACCTGATTACAGAAGCATTTCCACCCGATTTTATTGGGATGCAGAGTATATCCGCTGTGCCGGTGTCAGGCTTGATTTGAAAATTGTTTTTCTGACCTCTTTTAAGTTCATTAAAAATTTACTTCAACACTTTTTTAAATCATTGTTTAAGGTGTAGCAAACTTCGATAAACCTGCTCATTTCCTATTGTGTCACTCCCTTGTACCTTCTGCGCACTACTCATCTTTTCTTTGGGGGTTTGGCTCATTCATTCTATTTTTGCTGCCCTTGCAAATTTAGCCGGTGAGGTGGATGAGTGGCTGAAATCAACGGTTTGCTAAACCGTCATACGGTCTTAAAGCCGTATCGAGGGTTCGAATCCCTCCCTCACCGCCAGAAATTCAATGAAACGCTGTACCAGTAACGGTTACAGCGTTTTTTATTTTAAGAGGAGCAAAAAAGGAGCAAATCTAATCGAACGTGATTCAGAAGGAGATCCAGCAGGACTATTGAATTACTTGAAAGACAGAATAGGATATTAAATGAAATTTTGGAACAGCAGGGCGGCAATGCAATTGCCATCGCTTGAAAGGATAAGACGACGAATCCGCCGGGCAAACTTGAATAGACTAAAACTCTGCTAAAGGTTGAAAATGATTTGCAAGGGCAACTAGCTGCGAAGACACAATATTGAAATTCATAAACAGTAAATAATTGAGCCATGATTTTAAGACCCATTGTAAAAAATGATGACAACTATTTGAGTAAACTCATTAAGTACATCCCAGGTGAGGTACAAGCGTTTTATATTTTCGTGTCTGGTCTAATAAGTTCTGCGCCCGAGAATGAACAATTTGGATACTTCAGATTTACATTTATTGCGCTAATGATAATAACACCCTTATGGATTTTCCTCGCAATCTCATCTGGTGCCGATCCAAAACCACCAAAAAATCAGAATTTATCAGTCGATAGTCGCACTTTTTGCACTGATAATATGGGTTTATAACATTAACATGGAATGGACTGTGCAGTTTTTCGGCAATAAGATTCCGAATAGTCCGGTATTCGGGTCCATTCTCCTTGCGCTTTTTACCCTCCTTGTGCCAATACTTGAAAGAGTTTTTGTAAAGCCGCCTCGCTTCTCAAATAATTAATTAGTTAAGTCACCCATATCACCAGACGACATTGTTGCCTCAAATGGACGTGAATATCAGTCGAGGACCATCGATTTTAACCATCATGGTATTAGAGAGCGAAACTGAGTGTCGATACAGTATTTCCGGAACTGGAATCACATATTTTAACAAATCTCTTGTCTGTATTGGGTTATAGTGATCACTTTTTTTTGCAGGTAACAATAGGGTAACATTATCTCGACGATAAGTGTACTATTTTCGATATATTTCTTTGGTTTCCTATTTTTGCTTGTAACAACTGATGTTATTTTTTTACGTGATCAATGCAAGAAACATGGATAATGAAAAAGAAAAGAAAGATCGAATAGAAGAAATGTTGCGCGGCGCTTGGCGGCTGGCATATGGACGACAAATTTATTTGTCAACCATCAAATGGTAAATCATTTGCTCGCTGACATTTACCAGGCTAAAGGCAAAGTAGACAGCGTTGCCAAATACTTGCAATTAACTGTCGCCACAAAAGACAGCCTGTTTAGCCAGCAAAA